>Ga0209652_1002376_pt1 | contig 14563 bp, 13 predicted proteins | sample SaaInl74LU_5_DNA_FD_184641 | JGI IMG/M metagenome (GOLD analysis project Ga0209652, IMG submission 184641) | Marine microbial communities from expanding oxygen minimum zones in the Saanich Inlet - ESP_74LU_5_DNA (SPAdes) (version 2) | ecosystem: Environmental > Aquatic > Marine > Intertidal zone...
TGCTTAATGGCATCGAATGAACCGACGTTGATGCAGACCAGCTTGGCATCTTTGTGGAACAGTGCACGTGAACCTGAAGCGAAGTCGCCCAAACGTGTGCCCACTGCGATCACTAGGTCGGTTTCAGGTGCCATAGCATTCGCAGACGCCGATCCAGAAACACCCATAGTGCCGAGGTTCTGTGCATGGTTCCAAGGCAGTGCGCCTTTACCCGCTTGCGTCTCTGCGACTGGGATCTGGAATTTCGAAACAAACTGATCGAACTCGCTCAGAGCGCCTGAGTAGTGAATACCACCACCAGCGATAACCATCGGTTTCTTCGCCGCTTTGATCAGCTCCAGCGCGCGTGCCAGCTCGTCGGTATCTGGAGCCTGACGACGCATGTAGTGAATCTTCTCGTCGAAGAAGCTCTCAGGGTAGTCAAACGCCATGGTCTGTACGTCCTGTGGGATTGCCATACAAGCAGGGCCACAGTCGATTGGGTCAGTCAGAACACGCATCACGTTTGGCAGTGCAGCCATTAGCTGCTCTGGACGGTGGATACGGTCGAAGTAACGGCTTACTGGCTTGAACGCATCGTTCGAAGTCAGCGTGTAGTCATGTGGGTTCTCAACCTGCTGCAGTACTGGGTCTGGCTGGCGAGTTGAGAAGGTATCTCCCGGCAGGAACAGCACAGGTAGACGGTTAACGTGAGCAACCGCAGAAGCTGTCACCATGTTCACTGAGCCTGGACCTGCTGATGCAGTCACTGCCATGAAACGCTTGCGGTCCATGGTTTTTGCGTAAGCGATAGCAGCGTGTGCCATGGTCTGCTCGTTCTGACCACGGTACGTTGGGAACTCAGCCTGTACAGGCTGAAGTGCTTCACCAAGGCCGGCAACGTTGCCGTGACCGAAGATAGCCCAGCAACCTGCAAAGATTGGCTGCTTCTCACCGTCGATTATTGTTTTCTGGGCCATCAGGTAGCGCACCAGCGCCTGGGCCATTGTAAGACGTACTGTACTCATCTTTTTATCTCTCTCAGCGGGTCTTAGGCTGTTGCCGTCAGACCGCGTTGGCGCCAGTTCTGAATCAGTTCAACGAAGTTACCGCTAACCTGAGCTACAAACTGAGCATCATCAAGTTCATTTGCCAGCCATGCACGGCTCTCTTTAGCCCAGAGTGAGCGACCCACAGTGAAGCCTTTACAGATATCGAAGCCAGCTGAGTTAGCGAAGTCCGCTTTGAGTTGCTCAATCGGTGCATCCAGACCCAGCAGAACAACACCGCGACAGTGTGGCTGGCGCGCATTGATCAGGTCTGTCAGCTTCTGCCATACGGCTTTGCTTGGTGCAGGCAGTTTCCACCAGTCAGGGCGAATACCTAGGTTGTAGAAGCGTGTCAGAGCGCGAACCAGCGTCTCTTCGTCCTGCTCCATTTCCTTAGGTGGGATGATCTCAAGTAGCAGCTCGTGGCCAGACGCACAACACGCCTGGTAGAGCTCCTGAGCCTGACGCTCTTGCGCCAGACGGTGTTCAACTGGCTGATCTGGATGGTAAAAGATCAGACACTTAACCACGTGCTCCAGCGGCCACTCTTTCAGACGGCTACCGATTGAACGGCCACCTTCAAGCTCGATTGGGTTAGAGGTTGGCATCTCCACTGGACGGCCAATCCACCAGCCGCGGCCGGTAACGTCGTTCAGCGCATCCTGACCGTAAGTATCATCAATCAGTACACCAATGTTGCCTTCCAGGCCTTCGGCATCAGCGCCGGCCTGAGTCGCTTCTACAAGTAGCTGCTTCAGCTTCTTGATGCGCTTCTCATCAGCACCGGTTTCGCGCGCCATCTGGAATAGCTGGATACGGTGGTCGTAAGCCAGGCCAAAGATCTCGTTCCACTCTGCTTTACGGCGAGTCGTTACGCGGTGCAGGTAGTTAAGCTCTGTGTCCTGATCTGGACGTGGAATCTCTTCGGCGTGAGCGATGTAGTAGTCCAGCTCTTCGGCGGAAGGGATCGCTGGTGCGCAGCCGTGACGTGAAACTACGAGTGCGCCACAAGCGTTAGCGTACTGACAGCAGGTCTGGTAATCCTTGCCGAGCAGCCAGCCGCGCAGGAAGCCGCTCATGAATGCATCACCAGCGCCGAGTACGTTGAGTACATCAACGCGCACGCCGGTGAATACGTCGAAGTCATCCATTGAGTCTGGAATTGCGCCATCCAATACAGTACAACCCAGTGCGCCCAGTTTCAGAACGATGGTAGCGTTGCTCAGTTCACGGATTTTCTTCAGTGCTGCAATAGTGTCAGTGGTGCCCCCAGCAATGTGCACTTCCTCTTCTGTACCGACAACGAGGTCCAGGTGTGGCAGTACAGTTTGTAAGTGTGCGCTTACTTTATCATTTGATACGAAGCGGTTTTCACCTTCGCCAATACCGGTCAGACCCCAAAGGACTGGGCGGTAGTCGATATCCAGAACAACTTTGGTGCCCGCTGCTTTAGCCGCTTCAATCGCTGCCATGCACGCATCGTAAGTTTTTGGCGTCGACAAGTGAGTACCCGTCATCAGGATACTGCGACTAGAGGCGATGAAATCTGGGTTGATATCCTCTTTGCACAGCGCCATATCAGCACAGTCACGACGGTAGAAGATCAGCGGGAAGGTGTCTTGATCCTTTATGCCTAGGATGACTAGCGCTGTTAAGCGCTCCTGGTCGGTAATTAGGTTGCTGGTATCTACGCCAACCGATTCGAACTCTTCGCGCACGAAGCGTCCCATATGCTCGTCACCAACTCGGGTCAGCATTGCGGAGCGCAAACCCAGACGTGAGGTGCCGTAAGCGATGTTGCCAGACGATCCGCCGAGGTATTTGGAGAAGCTCCCCATATCTTCAAGGCGGCTACCAATTTGGTCGCCGTAAAGGTCAACGGCTGCTCGGCCGATGCTTATGATGTCAAGCTGGCGCTCGCCAACACTCGCTTTCAGGTCGCTCATCTGAGGGACTCCCACTTGATGTGATCGAAGCAGATAGGCGCGATCGCATAGGCGCACGCTCTGCGAATTAAAAATTGAAGAGGACAGGATAGAAAGTTGAGGTGTGTTAGTCAATGATTTGGAAAATATATTTCAAAAATAAAAATAATATAATAAAAACAGTAGCTTAATTGTTATTTTCGCGTTTCGTTAACAGTTAAAAAGGCTGTAAATAGGCTTTATATAGCTGTAAATGGAATGTTAATTCCAAAATTGTCTTTAGTTCTGATGCGATCCGCTTTAGTATCCCTTTCATCGTTTAAATATTGAACGCACCTGCTTTTTGGGGTGCCGAAACATTCGAGGTATAAGATGTCTAAGCTGCTATCGCGCGCTCAAGCGCCGGATGCTGAAGGTCGTATTCAGCACATCACTCCAGAGTCTGCTGGTTGGACCTACGTTGGTTTTGATGTGTACCAATTGAAGGCGGGTCAGAGCCTGAAGCAGAACACCGAAGATAAAGAGGTCTGTGTTGTTCTGGTGACCGGTAAGGCTGACGTAAGCACCGCGAACGAAAGCTGGACGGACCTCGGTGATCGCATGAGCGTTTTCGAGCAGAAGGCGCCTTACGCTGTTTATGTTCCACCTGCTGATCACTATGAAGTGACCGCCACTACTGATTGTGAGATCGCGCTGTGTAAAGCGCCGGCAAAAGGCGAATACCCTGCACGACTCATTACTCCAGAGAAAGCGAGTTTCGAAACGCGCGGTGTTGGAACAAACACGCGTCACGTTTGCAACGTGTTGTTCGGCAACATGGCCGCCGAGAAACTGCTTGTGTGTGAAGTCATTACGCCAGATGGTAACTGGTCTAGCTACCCGCCGCACAAGCACGACCGCGATATCGCACCGGCGGAAACACTGTTGGAAGAGACCTATTACCACAAGATGGATCCAGAGCAGGGCTTCGTATTCCAGCGCGTTTACACCGATGACCGCTCACTCGATGAGACCATGGCGATTGAGATGAACGGCGTGGTTATGGTTCCTGAGGGTTATCACCCAGTCGGTGCACCGCACGGTTACACCTCCTACTATCTCAACGTGATGGCTGGCCCATCACGTGAGTGGATCTTCCACAACGATCCAGATCATGAGTGGATTATCGAAGCCGACAAGAAGAAGGCTGCGGCGCAGTAAGAGCGATGGGCGTTTTTTGCTCCTGCAAAAACGCCATATCCAGCTTCCCTGCCGGTATAGCGCAAAGCGCTATTTCGCGATTTCATATCGCTGGGAATGATAAACGGGAGTCTGGGCTCCCGTTTTTTCTGGTAGGTCGCGTAATACGCTTTGCGTACAATGCTCCTACTTTTCTCCTTTATCCTGCGGCGGTAGTTCAGGGAAGTTCTGAATGAGTCTGAGGTAGCTATACACCGCCAGGGCGCCAGTCAGAATTCCCCAAAATGGGCTGCCGATTGCAAACCACTCGTAGAGACTCCAAACGGCTAAAAAGATCGTAATACCGTAGCGTCGGCTTACGGGGCGGAAGAATTCGAGGTCTTGATCGCGAATCATGGTCGCTCCTTAAAGATCTAACTTGTCGCGATTTTCGCAGATTTAGGCTCAATGCTACCAGTTTTTTAGAATTTTTCTTCGCTATCTGGAAAAAATATTCCAAAAGCTAAAGCTTATGGCTAGTATGAAAGAAAAAATTAAGGAAGATCGCGATGCCGTCTGGACTGCCAAAAACGCTCAATGAGCTAAAGCTCGTTATTGCTGAGCAACATCAGAGTCTGAGTAAGCGTCTGCGCCAAGTTGCGCAGTATCTGGTAGACCACCCCAATCAGATCGCCTTCGGCACCGTTGCCACTATCGCTAAAGATGCCGAAGTGCACCCCTCTACCTTAGTGCGTTTTGCCAACGCTTTTGGCTTCTCTGGTTTCTCCGAGATGCAACGTCTGTTTCAGCAGCAGCTGTTGCAGGAGTCACCTAGCTACTCAGATCGTATGCGCATAGCGCGTGAGTCGCTGGGTGAGAACAGTGCAGATCCGGTCAATCTGCTGGGGCAATTCGCTTCGGCCAACTCAGCAACGCTCGATCAGCTGGTTTCCGAGGTCGATATGGATGCGCTGCGCGCTGCTGAGCAGTACTTACTTGAAGCGGATACCGTTTACATTATAGGTGTACGGCGTGCGTTCGTTGTTGCAAGTTACTTTGCCTATGCCCTTCGTCATGCGGAGCGTCGCGCATTTCTTGTCGACAGTGTGGGGGGGTTGACGAGGGAGCAGGGTTGCAGTGTACGCAAGGGCGATGCGCTTATTGCTGTAAGCTTTCACCCGTACGCTGCTGAAACTCAGGAGATTGTTCGCGATGCGGCTGGCAAAGGAGTTCCCGTCGTTCTGATCACGGATAGCCAACTCAGTCCGCTGGCGCCTCTAGCGAGTAGTATGCTGATCGTTAAAGAGGCGGATGTTCACGGGATACGCTCTCTGTCGGCCTCTCTCTGTATAGCGCAGGCGTTGTCGGTCAGTCTCGCCAACCGCACCGAGAAGGACGCTTAGAGCGCCTCCAAGTTATCGATACACCAGCGGGCGCGATCAAGCACGGCCTGCTGGCTCTGCTCGTCGCGCTTATCCCAATTTTTGTACAGCATCCCCAAACGCGGATTTGCCGCTAGGCGGTCGCGGTGCTTCAGCATGAATCCCCAATAGAGACTGTTAAATGGGCAGCCACGCTCGCCGGTCTGCTCGGTTACCTTGTAATAGCACCCTTTGCAGTAGTCGCTCATGCGATTGATGTACGCGCCGCTGGCTGCATAAGGCTTGCTGGCGACGATGCCGTTATCGGCAAAAAGCACCATGCCCCGTGTATTCGGCTGCTCCACCCACTCAAGCGCATCGATGTATATACCCAGGTACCAGGCATCCACCTGATTGGGGTCAAGCTGTGCGATGAGGGAGAAGTTGCCGGTTACCATTAGGCGCTGAATATGATGGGCATAGCTGTATTCAAGTGACTGACTTATGGCCTGCTGCATGCACTTCATCTTTGTCTCGCCACTCCAGAAGTAGCTCGGCAAGTGGTTATGTGCATCTAGCGCATTCAGCGTCCCATATTCGGGTTGATTGACCCAGTAGATGGCGCGGATAAACTCTCGCCATCCCAAGATCTGGCGCACAAAACCCTCAATCTGTGCGAGATCGATCTCATCCGGACGTTGCTGCCACTCGGCGATTGCGCGTTCGATCACCTGCTGTGGCGAGATCATTTTGGCGTTGATCGCGAAGGAGAGTCGCGAGTGATACAGGCTCCATTTGTGCTGAGTTTGAGCGGTCATCGCATCTTGAAAACGCCCGAAAAGAGCGAGTTGATTGGCGCAGAAAAATTCCAGCAGTTCGAGCGCTTCTGAGCGACGGGTTGGCCAGATCAGCTGAGTCTGTGCGTCACCGAAATGATCAACTTGATGACGCTCAAGACGCTCTAGAATCCCGCTAACATTGGTGCTGAAAACGAGCGGCTCAGGGACCTGCTCAATATCGGCTGGTTTCAGTTTTTGGCGGTTGTCGCTATCGAAGTTCCAGCGCTCGCCCACGGGATCGTCACCCTGCATCAGGTAGCCGTAGCGCTTGCGCATCCGGCGATAGAAAGCCTCCATGCGGCTGGATTTACCCGGCTTAAATTGCTTAAAGATATCGTCGAAAGGCAGCAAAAAGTGCTCGGTATCGACTTCGCGCATGGCAATACCGGGGTCAAAATCACGCAGCTGTTGCAGCAGGCGCCACTCATCTGGCCGCTGATACTCGAACTGTTCAATGCTATGTTCACAGATAAGAGCGCGCAGCAGGGCTGGAAGGTCGGTGTGCTGACTCGTCTCGTCGAGTGTTAGATGAATCACCTGATGGCCAGCTTCGGTTAGGGCCTGCGCGAAGTGCTGCATTGCTGCGAAGAAAGCGCAGATCTTCTGTACATGGTGGCGTACGTATCCAGTCTCCTGCTTCAGCTCTGCAATCAGATAGTAGGTGTCGGTATCTGTTTCGCGAAACCAGCTATGTCGCGCGTTGAGCTGATCGCCCAGTATTAGGCGCAGACGTTTCATTGTTGATCCTTGGATTTTGGCGCGCGCCGACAGCGTTCGGAGCAGTATTTCACCTGCTCCCAATCGCGCTCCCACTTTTTACGCCAGGTGAACGGGCGCTGGCAGTGCAGGCAGATCTTCTCGGGGAGGTGCGCTTTCTTGTGCATTAGGCAACCGGCCAGTCGTAGTAGTCGCGATTCGGCAACGGGTGTGCGTGCTCTTTGCCCTGCCAAGCGTTAACAAAATTTTGGTCCGGGTCGTAAATTTTGGTCTGCTTATCGAGGTCGAATTTGCGATGCCCGCGCGGGTCAGCACCTACGCCGGCTAGGTATTGCCAGTTGCCCCAGTTGCTCGCGACGTCATAGTCGATCAGTTGCTGCTCAAAATAGGCGGCACCGTAGCGCCAATCTAGGCCAAGTTCATGCACAAAGGCACTGGCGACTAACTGGCGAGCACGGTTCGACGTGTAGCCGGTCGCGTTCAGTTGTCGCATTGCTGCGTTCACGATCGGATAGGGGGTTGTGCCCTCACACCAAGCTTTGAAACGCTCCGGATAGAAAGAGGTCAGCGGGGAGCGGTTAAACGGCCCCTGCAGTTTGAATAGTTTTGCTCCGAAACGCATGCCGTACCACTGAAAATACTCGCGCCACAAAAGCTCAAATTTCAGCCAATAGGTAGACTCGTTGGCTACAACCTCTGTTTCGTATTGATTGATACGGTGCCACAGGCGGCGTGGAGAGAGACTGCCGTTCGCTAGCCAGGCGCTGAATTTAGAAGAGTAGTCCCAACCGTCAAGGCCGTTACGTGTCTCTTTGTAGGTTTGTGGTAGTTCGCCGCCGAAGTAGTAATCCAGCTGGGTCTTGGCACCGGTTTCGCCCCCTAGAAAAAGTGAGGGCATTTCGGATACCGGTAGGTCGACGACTTTATCGCTCAGGTTAGGCACGGGTGGGGGCAATTGCTCAGGCGCGATTGTTGGCGTGTTTGGCTCGAGCTTTTTCTTTTCGATTTTGCGTCTGAAAGAGCTGAAGCTCTCCGGAAGTTGTTCCAACTCAAAGGGTAACTGATTTGCGCTGAAGAGTGTCTGACTGCTAATGGCATCACACTTGAGATGCGGGAAGCGGCTCTGCAACTGTTTAAGGGCGTGACGCTCATAGTGCCCGGGATGTTCGGCGGTAATGACGCGGCTCACCTTCGCTAGCTGCACAAGGCGTGTTAGCGATTCCAGTGGCGTATCGTGCCACAGCAGCAGGCGTTGCCCACGCTGTTTCAGCCGTTCGTTCAAATCGTCCAGTGTCTGCTGCAAGAAAGCCCGCCGGTGACTTCCCAAAGAGTGCAAAGAGTATCGATTTGCTCTAAACCAACTCGGCTCCACCACGAATAGGCAGATGAGTTGATCAGCCTCGAGTGCTGCTTCGACAGCAGGGTTGTCATCAAGACGCAGGTTATGTGTGAACCAGAGAAGGGTGGGGCCGGGCATCAGGGTACTCCTTTTAGAGCCTGAGTTACGCGGTGTGCGGGGCTTTGGAGCATCTAAACTGGGGTTTTCTCCAGGCTGACTAAGTGTATTGCTGTATCGCTGATTCGGAATCGAATATTGAGATCGTAGAGTCGAACACCGTAGGTGCGATCTGGGTCCTGCTGATAAGCGGGTCGCGGATCGCAGGCCAGAAGTTCACTGATCTGCTGTTGCAAGTCTGAGGGGTAGTCTGCGGTTATTTGAGAGAGCTGTTGCTGTGCCTCACTGGAGACCTCTAGCGGTAGCTCCAGTTTGGTCGCACTACTCGCTAAATCATAGGTCGCTTCCGGGAGGCTGTCGGCATAGGGTAGGTAGGGTTTGATATCGATGATTGGCGTACCATCCAATAGGTCGGCGCCCCGGACCGTCAGAACAGCTGTCTGTCCCTGCATTTCGATATTCAGAAGCTCAACCACCGACATGCCGATATGGTTAGGGCGAAAGGGAGAGCGAGTCGCGAAGACACCGAGCTTCTGATTGCCACCCAAACGAGGCGGCCTAACACGCGGTTTCCAGCCCTGATCAACAGCTTTGGAAAAGATGAACACTAGCCAGATGTGGCTGCACCGTTCTAGCCCTGAGACAGCCTCGCGGCTAGAGTATTCGGGCTCGAGAATCACCTCTGCAGTGATCGATGGTGCCAGTCCGGGTTGGCGCGGGATACCAAACTTCTCTGTAAATGGGCTTGAGATACGGGCGATTGTCTGGACCTGCATTGCATCCATCTCGGTCTGCTAGATGAGGGCTAACTATAGCGCTAGCTGTGTCTCATATCACCCAGGCGTGCGACAGAGAACGACTACATCAACCTTTTGGCAGCCTGCTTTTATCAACAGCGAGCTCAGCCGTTCAACAGTCGTACCCGTCGTCATCACATCATCAACTAGCGTGACCCGGTTAGGAATATCATCACCTAGTTCGTAACAGTTCTGTAGATTGGCTTTGCGCTCGGTGCGATTGAGTCTGGCCTGATGCGGTGTGCGATGCAGTTTACTTAGTAGACGAGGCTGGTGCCTCAGATGCAGAAGTTCAGCTAGCCTGCGACTGATCAGTTCGCTCTGATTGAAACCTCTCAGGGTCTGGTCCCACGAGTGCATCGGTACTGGGATCAGTGTTGAAACCGGGTCCAGACGCTGATCTATGAATTTCGCTAGCAGGTAGCTCAGCCAATAGAGCGGTTCTGGGTCACGGCTGGTTTTTACTCGATGGATAAGTTGGGGGAGGGGAAAACGGTAGTTAAACCCTGCTAAGACCTTATCGAAGCAGGGAGGTGAGTCCCGACATTCGCTACAGAGGCCATCCGTGCCGCCCCTTCCGGGCAGGGCGCATCGCGCACAGCCTTGTTGGAGATAGGGGAGGTCTAGTTCGCAGTCGTTACAGACGCCATAACGGTTTGCTGGAGCGATATCACAGAGTGGACAGGTGTGGTTAATATTTAAGCATTTGTTCAATAATTGGCGGTTCATTAGTTGACAGTTCTCCGTGTCACTTTAAACTGCTCGCATCCTTGAGAGCAGCCACACCGAAGTGGTGCTTCATCTAAGTTTAGGAGAGATTTCGCTTATGTCTACAACCGCACCTGCAACGGCTCATTCCAAGAAAGCGTGGAGCTCTGAGGAGATTCAGGCGCTGTTTGACCTGCCGTTCAATGACCTGTTGTTCCGCGCGCAGAGTGTGCATCGCGAGAACTTCGATCCGAACGAAGTGCAGGTAAGTACACTGCTCTCGATCAAGACTGGCTCATGCCCAGAGGACTGCAAATACTGTCCGCAGAGCGCTCACTACGATACTGGTCTTGAGAAGCAGCGACTGATGGAAGTAGAAGCTGTACTGAACAAAGCTAAGCAGGCGAAAGAGACTGGCGCCACGCGCTTCTGTATGGGTGCTGCTTGGAAGCACCCAACTGATCGCGATATGCCATACATTTTGCAGATGGTGCGCGGTGTGCGCGAGATGGGTCTGGAGACGTGCATGACGCTGGGTATGCTTAAGCCCGAGCAGGCCGATCAGTTGGCCGATGCGGGTCTGGACTACTATAACCACAACCTCGATACCTCGCCTGAGTTCTACGACAAGATCATCACAACGCGCACTTACCAGGACCGCCTGGATACGCTGCAGCATGTGCGTGATAGCGGCATGAAGATCTGTAGCGGCGGGATCCTTGGGATGGGCGAAACGGCGAGTGATCGCATCGGTCTACTGCAGCAGCTAGCTAACCTACCGCAGCCGCCAGAGTCCGTGCCGATCAATATGCTGGTTAAAGTGGCGGGTACACCGCTAGAGAACGTCGAAGATCTGGATCCGTTTGAATATATTCGCAATATTGCTGTCGCACGTATTCTGATGCCGACCTCACATGTGCGCCTCTCGGCAGGTCGTGAGTCGATGAGCGACGAGCTGCAGTCGATGGCATTCTTCGCTGGAGCCAACTCGATCTTTTACGGCGAGTGTCTTTTGACCACACCAAATCCTGAGACTCACCGCGACCTGCAGCTCTTCAAACGTTTGGGGCTGCGCCCTGAGCAGCGCATTGAAGAGGATGACGCGACACAACAGCAGGCGATCGAGCAGCAACTTATCAAACAGGCAGACGAGCCGAAGTTTTACGACGCGAGTCACTAATGAGTCGGTTAGATCAGCGTCTCAAGCCGCAGCTTGAGGCGCGAGAACAGGCGCACCTCTACCGTCGGCGCCGCACACTCGAGAGTGCGCAAACGCCCCTAGTGCGCGTAGATGGGCGTGAGTATCTCGCGTTCTGTTCCAATGACTATCTGGGGCTTGCCGCTGATCAGCGCATTGCTGCTGCCTTGCGTCAGGGAACTGAGCTTTACGGTGCTGGTAGCGGTGCTTCGCACCTCGTTTTGGGTCATAGCCGGGCACATCATCAGTTGGAGGAAGCTCTGGCTGAACACACGGGACGCGATCGCGTACTGCTCTTCTCCACCGGATATATGGCTAACCTTGGCAGCATTGCTGCGCTTACTGGGCGTGGCGAATTGGTGCTTCAGGATAAGTTAAATCACGCATCACTTCTTGATGGCGGGCTGCTCAGTGGTGCTCGCTTTAAACGTTATCGCCATGCTGATGCTGGTTCGCTGGATACCCTGCTAGAGGGTGCGCAAAAGAGCGATACGCTCGTCGTGACCGATGGCGTCTTCAGTATGGATGGAGACCTAGCCCCGCTACCTGAAATTAGCAAGATCTGTGAAGCGCGAGCTGCACACCTACTAGTTGATGATGCGCACGGTTTTGGTGCCTTGGGGGCAACGGGTGCAGGCATTGCAGAGCACTTTGGCATGGACCAAGAGCAGCTCCCAATTCTGATCGGCACACTGGGCAAAGCCTTCGGTACCGCCGGTGCGTTTGTCGCTGGTAGTGAAGCGCTGATCGAGTATCTGATTCAGTTTGCCCGACCTTACATATACACCACGGCGATGCCGCCAGCAGTCGCGCATGCAACGCTGGAGAGCTTAGCGATTGTGCGATCTGAGGGGTGGCGGCGCGAACATCTGGCCGAGCTGATCAAAATGTTCCGAGCGGGGGCGTCTGAGCTAGGTCTAGAGCTGATGGAGTCCGAAACAGCCATACAACCTATTGTAATCGGTGAGTCCGACAGGGCGATGGCTATGAGTCGCAGCTTGGAACAGCAGGGTATTTTTGTTGGGGCAATCCGACCGCCAACAGTACCTGCGGGCAGTGCCCGTCTGCGCGTGACGCTCAGTGCCAGCCACACACGCGAACAGGTGGCGCGGTTGCTCAACGCATTAGAGGTTGCCCAGAAGGAGCTGGCTCTTGGCTGATGCACGTCCTTCGTTAGCGGTACTGGGTGGCTGGGGTGTCTCGCCAGAAATTTTGCGCCCTTGGCTTGAAACGCTGGAAGAATCTATGGATATCCATCTGGTGGATATACCCGATTTAGACGCCGGACAACTACTTAGCGTTGAAGAGCGGTCTAGTCGATTGCTGCAATCGGCGCCCTCCAATAGCTACTGGCTCGGCTGGTCGCTCGGGGGGGCGATCGCACTCGATCTCGCGAGTTATGCGCCCCAATCTATCCGAGGTGTCATTACTCTGGCGACTAATCCATGCTTTGTGGGGCAGTCTGACTGGCCCGGGATGGATGCCGCAACCTTTGCTAGCTTTCTGCAGGCTTACCGCGAGATACCTGCGAAAACCCTGCAGCGCTTCGCCTCCTTGCAAGTGGCTGGTGCCGCCGAGCCTCGAGGGCAGTTGCGAGAGCTGAAAGCTAATCTGTTAGAGCCGCAGGTCGTGCTTGCGCAGCTATTGGAACTGCTGGCTATTGATCGCCGCGAGCAGTTAAACCAGCTCGAGGTTCCGGCATTGATGATACTGGCTGATTCGGACTCACTGGTTCCGATAGATTTGGCCAATCGAATAGTTTCCCTGTTGCCTGAGATTGACCTGAGTCTGATTGAATCCGCCAGTCATCTACTGTTTCAAGATCAGCCAACGCAGCTAACAGCGTCTGTTCTGGGTTGGCTTGGTAGGCTCGAGAGTGTTCAAGATGCGCAATAAACGGCTGGTTGCCGCTTCGTTTAGCCGCGCTGCGCCCCGATATGATCGGGTAGCGGGTCTGCAGCGGCGTATTGCCGATCAACTGGCGTCCTGGCTCGCGGACTCGCGGGTGGAGCGAGCTTTGGATCTTGGATCAGGTACAGGCTATGCCAACAGCTGGCTTAGCGAACGTGCGGAGCAATTGGTTAATGTTGATCTGGCAGAGGGGATGCTGAGTTTTGCCCAATCTCAGGGATGCAAGGGCTCCCATGTCGCAGGGGATGCTGAATCTCTGCCGCTCGCTGATAACACCCTGGATCTTCTTTGGTCATCCTTGGCGCTGCAGTGGAGCGAGCAACCCGAAGCGCTAATCACGGAACTTTGTCGTGTTATGCGACCTGGCGGTCGGATCCTGATATCTACTCTTGGCCCTTCGACACTGTTCGAGCTGCGTGAGTCCTGGGCTTCGGTGAATGAGCAGCAGCACGTGAACCGTTTCATACCGCCGTCTGAATGGCTTGGCTATCAATTACCGCTAGAGCTTGTTCGGCACGAGCAGAGCACCGAAGTGGAATACTATGCTGAGGTCGGGCATCTGCTAAGAGAACTGCGTACCCTCGGCGCGCATAATGTGAACCCTGAGCGCCGGCAGGGTTTGGGCGGTCAGGCAGAGCTCAAGGCAATGATGCAGCACTATCAACAGTTTCGAACCGTGCAGGGGATTCCTGCCAGTTATGAAGTGCACTATTTGGAGTTTATCCGTCGATGAAACAGAGCTATTTTGTTACCGGTACTGACACCGATTCAGGCAAGACTCTTGTCAGTGCAGCGTTGCTGCACGCATGGAGCAAGCAGGGGCTGGAAACACTGGGTATAAAGCCCGTAGCGGCTGGATGCGAGCTGATAGATGGCGAGTTGAAGAATGCCGATGCGTTGGCGCTGATGGCGCAAGCGAGCATCGAATTGAGTTACTCACAAGTGAACCCTGTTGCGCTGGAACCCGCCATTGCACCCCATATCGCAGCCGCTCAAGCGGGCGTAAACCTCAACTCAGACCGTCTGGCGGCCTACTGTCGTGGCACCCTGATGCGCAAATATGACCGCGCGCTGGTTGAGGGAGCCGGAGGCTGGCGCGTACCTCTAAATGATCGAGAGCCACTATCGCGGCTCGCACAAGAGCTCGGTTTTCCCGTTATTTTGGTGGTTGGGATGAAGCTGGGCTGTCTGAATCATGCACTTCTGACCGCCGAAGCTATTCGTCGAGATGGGCTGCAGTTAGCCGGTTGGGTGGCCAACCGAGCAGAACCGCAGATGGCTGAGTTTGACGCCAACCTTGAGTGGCTCACTAAAGCCATAGGCGTCCCTCGGCTGGGCACAATCCCACACCTCTCCAAACCCTCGGCGGCAGAAGCTGCTCAGTATCTAGATCTCTCTTCATTGGGCTGATTGTTTTGCAGGTATAGTTTTAGGTGGCGTTAGCGATAGCGGTCAGAGCACCCTC
>Ga0209652_1002382_pt1 | contig 14554 bp, 18 predicted proteins | sample SaaInl74LU_5_DNA_FD_184641 | JGI IMG/M metagenome (GOLD analysis project Ga0209652, IMG submission 184641) | Marine microbial communities from expanding oxygen minimum zones in the Saanich Inlet - ESP_74LU_5_DNA (SPAdes) (version 2) | ecosystem: Environmental > Aquatic > Marine > Intertidal zone...
TTTCAGGCAAGAGTCGATGGTGATGCTAGTGAAGGGGAGGCATTGTCGTTGGTGGATGGAAGTGTAACTGTGAAACGAGATATTAATGCTCCTGGTGGAGGATGGTGGGGTATATTTAAGGGAGCGGATGGCATTTTGGCTCAGTTTAGGCAGCTTGGGGAGTTTAAGTGTCGACCTATTGCCAAGCCTTGATAATATAATTATGTATGATTGCATAGCAGTCGGTAGTGAGCATGATGAATCTAATTATATGGTCATTTCAGAGCAGTAATCATTATTGTAGTGAGGATCATGCTATGGACAAATAATATAAGACACTATAATTTACTGTTGTAGCTTCACATATAACTTAAACAAAAACCAAATAGAACATCTCCTTACACCCCCAGCAGCTCATAATTCCAGAGGATCAACGCAATCGACGTAGCAACGAGTGTTGCACCAGGAATAATCAACAGATTCAACAAATTCCGTAGCGAAATCAAACCCATACATGTAATGAATAAATCACCAACCGCCCTACCGCCTGTTCCAACGAGGGTACTCAACAGCCCTGAGTTGAACGTACCCTGTGCCAATGCCGACGGGACCACCTTACTCATTAACGATGCCACGAATGATTCACAAGCCTCAATTCCAGAAAAGGCAATTAAACTCCCCGTAATGTAACTATGTGGACCGACAGATAATGGTGATTCGTTGTAGGTGTAACTAGTCTCATGATCGAATAGGTCGGTTGGATCAAACAGGAAGCACATGCCAAATAACGTGATGGAGAGGCACCACAATGCCATGTATCGATCTTCATATGAGGTTGATAGGTAGCCAGATAGGATCGAGACAGGAATGACAATGATACCATTGACAAGATGTAGCATTCCCACATTCTTGATGGACCATCCATATCGATTCTTTGTAATTATGGATGTCGATCCAACAATAGCTTCTAATGAGATGCGCTTCATGAAGATGAGAGACATACAGATGATGACTGGGCGTGTGATATTCTTCATGCAGGAGCAGTAGCCACTCTTGCTTTTGTCTGATGCATCCATAGACTCGTTGGTGTTATCGGCTTTGGCGTCATCACTTGGTGTTTGGTCAAAGTCTTCTTCCGAGGAGCTCGAATATTTAGGTTCAAATCCTTCATCCATCTCTTCTGTAAGTGTTCGACGTACGGTGTTGCCATCTCTTATCATGGATGACGACCGTCTACCCAGCAGTGAATCTTGCTTTGAACTTCTTTCTGCCATCTCCTCGCGCTGTTTCAGCTCCTCCAATCCAGAACGGACAGGCTCACCGAAGAAGAACAGAATGATGACGGTGTATATGAGCCAGATGAGACTCATTAGGTAGCCAGGTCCAGTCATGCCGTTGAACTGCTGCGCCTTCAGAAAGGGTAAGGAGAATTCGAACTCTCCAATACTATCCAAAAGGATAGCAATACCTGGACCAGCTGCTGCACCAAGTGCAGTAGCCATGGCAAAGGCAGCACTAGCTGCCGTCCTTAGACAGAAAGGTGTTGCATCTGCAACATATCTCCGATTAATAACACGTGGTGCACCCAACCCAGTGATTGCTCTCCCAAGCAAACACATCCCAACACTCTGATACGAATATGCATTAGCATACAATAGATTGCCGATGAATTGCAACATCCCTGCAAAGAGAATTGGATGCTTATAATTGGAATTTGTCCAGAAGGAATACACAACACTTGATATCATTGCAAACCATGGTGCTAATCCAATCATGATTCCGGACATTGCATCGGATGTTCCCAGTGCCTCTGCATAATACGCCGATGACGGTTCTGATATGGCAAAAGAGAAATATAATTAGAGGATGGGCACAAAATCGAACAGACACTCACACACACGATACACACATACACACCTATAATGTAATTGTTCATCATGAAAAAGAAGCACGCCAACAAATTGAGGAACAGCGGAAACACATTCTCCGGACTAATCTCCTTGAGATTCTGCTGAAACGATGACTTGCTCTTATCATCATCACCTCCATGCTTACTACCGAAATGATCAAATTCCTTCGTCTGCTTCCACTTCCCAATAGCATGAATCTCCTGCTTCATATGCCTCCCTCTCAACGTAGAACTTGATCTAGGCTCATTCATCATCATGATGCCCCTCCCCTGAAATCCAAATGCTAGATATTGCCTAATTTTGATCCAGAATGTTGTCACTCTATCCCTGAATGTCAAGTGTCCCGCTACAGCCTTGTGGAGTGATCGATCTGTCTTTTCTAGTAGATGTAAAAATCCTTGCATTTGTATGGAAAAGTCTTGTTCTTTGAGTTGTTGTTTCTCCACATCATTGTTATCTGTTTGCTGCTGCTGTTGTTGTTGTTGTAATCCCAATATAATTTCTTTTTCTAGCTTATCGACTCCCTCGAGCTCGAATAAATGATGGACTGGATGAGTTGTGGCGAGTACACTTCGCTGTAGATGCCATTCGTTTAGTGGCATCCCGCTGAAACTGCGGTAGAACCCCTGAAGTAATTGAACAGCGCGGACATAATGAGTAATTGAATGATAATGTATAAATGAGTAATGAACAATGCACATCACAAGAAGTGCACTCACATCATACCGAATCAACAACTGCCGAAACGTAATAATATTCACCGTCACAAACGCCACAACCTCCAACAATTGCTCCGCCGCCTCCTCAAACTCTCCTCTGTCAATCAACCCCCTTACACGTGGTACCAACGTCCCCTCATAAAAGATGGCTGCATCCGATATCTGCTGCTCTAATAATGAACTGAACTCCTTTCGTTCAATGATGTAGAGTCGCTGCAGTGCATCTTCGGCATCTACATAGTTGCCATATTGAAAATACGATGATGCATCCTCATCATTGTTAATGGAGGACGCACCAAGCAATTGCTGATAGTCTTCCAAAGCCAAATAACCAGATAGATCCGAAGAGTCGACGAGTTGAGTGAAGCGACGTCGCCGAGATCGAAAGGAGGAGAGGGTTTGTTTGATTGTGGTGTAGGAGATGTAGTGGGATGACCAGGTTGGTTCTATGCATTGTTGGTGGTATTCCTCGTAGCCGGGCATGATTACTTCTCTTTTTTTGTGCGGTTCAATGACGCTCTATGCTTACTGACGATGTTTATTGTACAATACCTCATTTCGCCATAAAAGGCTCATAAAAGGAGGAGTAGTGAAGAGATAGCTGGCGTTGAACGAGCTAAACGGCTCAGTTTTAGGCCATCTTTGGCGCACTCGGCATTTTGAGGAAACAAACAGTGAGCAAGATCAATTTTCTCGCATTTACTTCCTCTATCTGATGCCCCATCTGCTTCATCGAAAGGAATCAACTTCAACTTCATCGACGGCATTGCACAAGTGTAAACCCGAAGGGTTATTATTGAAGGGTAATATGATTTAATAGATCATAATGTTATTGCATAGTCACAGGTAATGTTTGCCATCCAGGGTATCTTTCTACGTCATGAACGGAGGAGTGTGTGTTAGGCATGGGACAAACAGAAACAGCGCAAACTTTGCAGCACTGAAGGATGCGCAAATATGATGAGCAATGAGCAATGAGCAATGAGCATGAGCGCATATGAGAGCATGCGAGCATGGCATTTGTGTGTTTGTCGTGATTTTTGTCGAATGCATGGGACTCTGCAGCTGCAGCTGCAGCTGCAGCGAGTGGAGGCTCTCTAGAGAGTAGAAGAGCGCCGCTGTCATGTCGAGATGTATTCGTGCTTCGAAGACGTACCAAGTATTGTGCTGGTGACCTCATTTTAGCATCAATAAATGAGCTGCCAAAGACATCAAAGCAAAATCCAAATCCACAAAAGCTTTTTCGAAGTCAACCGTGACCGGATGGGAAAACATAAACATCCTTGACCACAGTCTATCAAGGAGAGACCTTTTGCGCTAGATTATCCGACAGACCTTTTGCGCTAGACGGTTGTCAATAACAATCTTTGTCCGAGAGGTGTTGTTTATTAGGTTCAGATCGATGGTACTGGTACCTACTGTGCGGTTACGTTCTCAGTTGCTATTGACTTGATTCGGACTCTATCTCTCAGAGCCGGGATTATGAGAAAATGACCTGTGCTTTGCTTGAATGACATGAGGTGAATGACCGGGCTACTGTGATCTGTGTATCACGAATCACGAAGTACAATACAATCAAGTAAGTAGCCCCTAGCTCGAAACACAATGAGACAAAACCATGTCGACCAAACAACGCAGACAAGTAGAGGCCGCCTCATCGAAGGGTGGCGAGGAGGATGATATAGCCGCTCTTATTTACAGGGAGAGCCAGCTGAGAAAAAAAGAGGCCGCTGCAGCGGCTGAAGTCAAGAGCCGGAGGAGCTCACCCTGTAGGTCAAGGTCAAGCACTCGTCTGGCTCGTCGTGCGGCTGCTGCTGCTGCTATCCTTGGAGACGACGACTCATCTGCAGTGGCCCCTGGTAGAAAAGTGGTTGCAAAGAGAAAGTGTCATTCGTCTCCTGCCAATGATGAAGGAAACGAGGCAGATAGGAAAGTTGCAAAACGGAGGCAAAGGAAAAGATCACACTGTTCTGCTGATGGATGCACAAATCAGGTCCAACAAGGAGGAATGTGCAGAAGGCACGGGGCGACATTGACAGGTAGGTATTGCAGCAGAGATGGATGCTCAAATCATGTTGTCAATGGAGGAATGTGCGTTAGGCATGGAGCGACATGTACAAAGAAGAAGTGCAGTATTGTAGGATGTAAAAAATATGCGCAAAACGGCGGAGTGTGTGTTAAGCATGGAGCAAAGGTCAATCAATGCAACAGTGAAGGCTGCACAAACAAAGTCGTCAAAGGAGGAGTGTGCATTAGACACGGTGCAAAGCTCAAACGATGCAGCAGTGAAGGATGCACAAATCAAGTCATCAAGGAAGGTGTGTGCAGGAGACACGGAGCAAAGGTCAAACTATGCAGCAAGGAAGGATGTTTCAATCACGCCAGAAAAGGAGGGGTCTGCATGAGGCATGGAGCAAAGCCAAAGGTCAAACAATGTAGCAGTGGAGGGTGCAAAAATCATGTCGTCAAAGGAGGAGTGTGCATTAGGCATGGAGCAAAGCCAAAGGTCAAACAATGTAGCAGTGGAGGGTGCAAAAATCGAGTCATCAAAGGAGGAGTTTGCAAGAGGCATGGAGCATATCGCAATCCTTGGACGAGTCAAATGCATTCGGCCTATCAGCAGATCCGCATATGATGAAACGATTGCAACTCTTCCCAATCCACGCACTGCCGCAGAGTATAGGTACCAACCAACAAGATCGAAGTAGATATCCTCCTCAAGTGATTCTTTGTCAACTTACCGATCACTGAAGTCTATTGGGCAAGGAGCTTGGCCATAATATAAGCCCTCAAGTGAAGGAAGATGTAACGTTAGCTGGCACTGCGGCTAAATGACTCAAGACCTAGCATTCCTTCAATACGGCTCAAATATATATCAAAAGACTATTTTATGCGTCACTTTCCCTCCCACTTCACCAAATTCATATCCATATCGTAGGTGCCTGTCAATATAGTGATCAATAGTGTTAATCATGCAAGTGAAAGTATTCATCCATGTAAAAGTACGAAGGAACATATTCGCTTATGTCCATGTCTTTGAAATGCTTCTTTGCAGCAACGAGCGCCGCTTTGCGTTGTTCTTTGGTGGGCCATACATTTTCGAACTTTTTGCGAGGCATAGTAACAGCAGTAGAAGTTGCTTCAATGGAGGGGTCAAGACGAATCAACCCTGTCACGTATAGGAGGCTTAGATTGGAGTAGCTATCGGATAAAAACAAAGAAGGGAGCAGTAACAGTTCGTGAGAGCTGGCGAATATTGTTAAATCACGGAAGAAACATATTCCCCACTTACGTGCTCTCGTTGCAATAGTAGTCGTCCTTCTCTTCCACCTCCTGGGTAAGCTCAAACCTTTTCTTCTGAACAGCTGCAAGGACACGCTCGTCGAGGTTCATTGAAGCGACGTAATTGCTGGCTGCCGCTGCTTCTTCAGCTGTAAATGTTGCTTTGCCTGACTCGTCACGATGAAACAGGTTCATTGTATCGGAGTCTTCAACTGAGGCCAAGTCGCCAAGAAAATCGGACAAAGGCCGTAAATCGTGAATTTGAGCACCATTATATGCATGATGCTCGCTCCAAAGACTTCCAAGAACATAGCCTGAAAGTTTCGTACGCACATCTTTGTCCCCAAAGGCAAGTTTGAGGCCCATTCCACGAGGCTGCTTTTGGAAGTTATGGAGCTGGTTCTGTTCACGCTCCCACCTTTCACAATTCCAGTCGTCGCTGTCGTCACTGTCGTCATCAGATTCATTTCTGGCAAATAGAGTCCCATTCTCATCATCCCATCCAGGAGCGTCTGATTGGGAGAAATAATTGTGTACGGTGTGATAGTCCTTGACTGTGCTCGCAACATTTTCACCCTTTTGTCCACCAATGTTTTGGAGAGCAAAGATATGATTGTAGTCTCCAACAACTAGTCCGGCTGTAGTAAGAGGAACTGATGCAGGTCTATCGTAATAACCATGGAGCATAACACCTCTGACAAAGACCATCTTGAAAGGGACATAGTTGGAGAATCCTAACAAGCGAGATATTTCATAAACAGCTTTCGTTCGACTTTCATTCTCACAAACAATGACACCAAAGTCTACATCTCCAGAGGAGGAGGAGTCTGACTTTGCTTTCTTTTCGGCACTGAACATACTTTCAGCATTAGTCGCGTTGGATGGCTGTACGAAACGCTTGCAGTTCTTCACCTCAGTATTAGACTCCCCTTCCTTCTTTCTCCCTTCCTCCTCCTCCTCTTTCTTCTCTATGGCTAGATTGACAAGGAGTTTCTCATTGGTAAATGGGCCAAAATAATCAATGCAGCCTGCGTGCTTGGTAATATCTTCTTCCTGAATGTAGGAAGAGAGAAGGATCTTGGCAACAGTACCAAACTCTTCATAGGTAAAATCAGAGCAGTGATAAGTGATAACCTTGGGAGGATTTTCGTCTTCGTCATCATACGGTTGATTAAAGAAGCGAACATGTGCCTCTAGCATTGATCCTTTCAGACAGTCAACAGGAAGTACATAGCTTGAGCCTTGATTGGCCATCCTTAGAAGGACATCACCCGGAGATTGAGATTTGTCCTGCTTGGTATTCTCTTCTTTCTCCTCTCCTACCACAGTTGTCGATGGAAAGGTCACGAATAGCACTTGGTCAGAGCATTGCTTTCGGGTGGCAATAATATTGGCAGTCAATATGTGCTTGTGTCCTGATTTGAGCACACCACCTAGAGTGATTTTGAAGGGGGAAATGAATATCGAATAAATGCTTCGTGCAGAAAAGGAGAGGAGCTGCTATGCACATTAAACTTACCTGCATGTTCAAGATCCTTTCTAAAAAGTAATCCATTCCCGGGTGTGGTAGTATCATATGCAGTTCCTTTCTTAGATGCATAGGGATAAATTATTGTCTCACCCCCAGAGGCACCGAGGCCCTCGGGCGTAACACAGAGAATCAAAGTGAACTCTTCAACCAAGTTGGAAGTTACGGACAAAAAGTCCTGCATTTTCGATTTGGGCAGCATATAAAATTATTTGAATGTTGTTGTTAGTGAATACTTCAATAAAGATAAATATTTAATGATAAAAATGACATGTGTACATGTCACTTGCCTTATGTTTGAGGAAATGCCCATCGGCTTCATATCTCGTCTCAGTAATATTATCCCTGCGCAGCTGATAAACAAACGTCGAATCCGAATCATTTAGCCAGCTGACTACACTCTCCACATGATCAAACAACGTATCTCCTTCAAAGATACGAAATTGACTTCGGCGGAGGTCTTCGTTGACGATCTTTGCATCAACTTTGCTTGAATAGAGCTCGCTCTTTTGGAAGGCGGGGTGATCGACATCGTTGGTCAGATAGGACCGGATTTTATCGAGGCCTGGGAAGCCCGAAAAGGAGTGGACGTGTTCCATGATGGTGCTGCGGCAAGGATGGAGAGTAGCGATGAATGGGACGGCCGGCTTAGGCGTGTGATATCTTCATTATTTGTGGTGTCGAGAATCGATCATCCGGGGGAAAGTATCTACACGCGAGTGATGGGACTCCTTGATGGCAAATTTGAGCTGGTTACAAATCCAACCTCGCAAACAAACACACGGCATGCGGCCGCAACAAAGGATGTCGAGGAGGAAGACTTGTTCTATTGATGCATGCTCAAATCATGTTGTCAAAGGTGGAGTGTGCGTTAGGCATGGAGTGAAGCCAAGATCAAACAATGCAACGAGAAGGATGCACAAATCAAACCTGAGAACGAGACGAGGAGTTTGCATTAGGCATGGCGCAAAAATCAAACCATGCAACAGGGAGGGATGCACGAACGGGACTATCATCGGAGGAGTGTGCTGCTGAGGGATGCGGTAATTTATCTAGAGGAGGAGGTGAGTGCATGAGGCACGGAGCAACGATCAAACTATGGAGCAGTGAGGGATGCACGAAAAATACTGCCACCATCAAGGCGTCTGAAGATATGGACAAGCAATGAAGTAGGGATGCACAAACAACGTCATGGACGGAGGAGTGTGTGGGTGTTAGGCATGGGACAAGCAGAAACAGCGCAAACTATGCAGCACTGAAGGATGCACAAATCAAGCTGTCAATGGAGGAGTGTGCGTGCGACATGGAGCAAAGCGCAGACTATGCAGCACTGAAGGCTGCACAAATAAAGTCATCAAGGAAGGCATCTGCAGGAGGCACGGAGCAAAGATCAAACTATGCAGCAGCGATGGATGCACAAACAAAGTCATCAAAGGAGGGGTCTGCATGAGGCATGGAGCAAAGCGCAAACTATGCAGCAATGAAGGATGTAGCAATCAAGCCAAAAAAGGAGGAGTGTGCTTTAGGCATGGAGCAAAGGTCAAACTATGTAGCATCGAGGGATGCACTAATTATGTCCAACGAAATGGAGTGTGCATAAGGCATGGGGCAAAGGTCAATCGACGCAGCAGTAACTCATGACTGATGCACCAATCAAACCAAACGAAAAGGATGTGCGTCAGGCATGTGACAGAAGTCAAACGATGCAGTAACGAAGGATGTTCGAATGGAGTCATCACAGAAGTATCTGCTGTAGACATGGGACAAAGATCAAAGTATCTAGCTTCGAAGGATGCACTAATTATTCCAAACGAGGAGGACTGTGCAAGAGGCATGGGTCAAATGAAACATAACGAGGAGGACTTTGCAAACGGCATGTGGCAAATCAAACACAACAAGGAGGAGTTTGCAAGAGGCATTGGGCAAGGCGCAATCCTCATGACGAGTCAACTACATTCGGTCTATCATGCAGATCCGTGAAACGACTGCAACTCATCTAATCTGATTAACTTAGTATACATATGCAATCGGCAGACAATCAGCCACTGCCGCAGAGTCTACCAACCAATAAGATCAAAGTAGACATCCTCCTCGAGTGATTCTTTGTCAGCTACTGAAGTCTATTGTGCAAGGGGCTGGTCCATAAAAAGGCCCCTCGCTCAGCCAGCTGGCGGAATCTCTGGCCCGATAGTACTAATTCCTGCGTACATCTAACACTTCAATGGTCATTTTCATTTGTGGTCTTTTATCAATCCTGGGCGTGGCATTACGCAGCGGCCCTGCTGTTACTCCCTGCTGTTGTTATACCCCATCAATGTCGACACAAGAAGAAGTGGCAGGACCTGCGGCAGAGTTGCCACTCCACGAGGCAGTACGCAAAGACGATATCACCACCGTCAAGCATCTCCTCTCCACAACATCAATCGATAAAAACGCCGAAGATGACAATGGCATAACACCCCTCATCGAGGCATGCATCTCCGGAAACATCAAAATCGTTCAACTATTACTTGATGCAGGATGTCCTGCCCAACCGGCATCGGGATTTCGCCATTCTCCATTGCGAGGTGCCACCGTCTGCGGTAATGCTCATTTGATACCCCTGCTGCTTACAGCTGGCGCTGATCCAAATGCAGTGAGTGATGGAAATCGTACTCCGTTAATGGGTGCATGCTTTCTCCGCAAGGGGGTCGATGAAGCAAAGAGTGTTTTATGTGTCAAGGCGTTGTTGGCGGATGAGAGAGTGGATCCAACAGTGAAGAATAGTTTTGGAGAGAGTGCTTTGGATTTGGCAATGAGTAGGGGATATATTGAGAGTGCTGCGTTGGTGGAGCAGGCGGTGAAGGATTGGAATGAGCGGCAGTCGACATAATAATAATTTGCAGCTACTATATCACAATTTGTGGCTCTAGAGCGAGGACATGATACAAAATAAGAATAGCACGGAGGAGTCTGTGCTAGGCACAGGGCAAAAGTTAAACGATGAGCAGCGATTATGTACAAACTAAGCTCAGCAAAGAGGATTCTGTACAGGTACAGATGAAACTTGTGTTTGCAGAAGGCATGGCATGACATGTAAATCATGAATCAAGTCGAGCTATCTTCTACATAATAACAAGTTACTCAGATTAGATATCTAGCTATCAATGGGGAGTCTGCTGCAGCCACGGTCACTGGATAGGACCAGAAACGCAGATGATCCAACGATGTACTTAGCAATCAAACCCATCGAGGAGGAGTGTGGAGAAGTCTTGATGAATATACTGATACTGATTCGGATATTCCAGAGGACGTCTTCTCTGCTTCAAGGTTCCAGAACAAGTAGCATTCCTCCGCAATTGATCCTGTGCCCAGATATCAATGAAGTTTAAGTTGTAACTTTCATGGTAGTATTTCAATTTCAGCTGCTCTCGTTTAGACACTCTATCTTCATTCTGTTGCATTGCAGCTTCAGTGAGGGATGGCGATCGGGCAAAGCCAAAGCAGTTGCAAGTCGCATTCTACGATTGAAAGTGTACACACAAGTTTATACACAGCGGCATCGGCATCATCATCGGCCATCATGATGTTGATCATTTCCATCCATTGTGGAGATGATAGTTGACGTCCGCCGAGGACATGCGTTAAATGATGACGTAGATAAATGATGCGCTCGGAGAAGGAAAGATAATGCATATTCCCGCAGAGCATGTATCACCTCCTTATGCGAGGCAGCAGGCACAAGACCATGAAACAACAAACAACAAACCACACAAAGGCATCAAGCAAAGCCATCAATCATATCACATAGGAAATTAGGTAATGTTGCATTACGGCTAACGAACTTCAAGCTCTTGTCCACCAACTGCAAGCTCTTGTCCACCAACTGCAACCTGTCAAGCCTGCCGTTGGTTGCAAAGGTAGGAATCCTCACAAAACGAGTGCAAGTGCAATAAATCTTCGTCGTCTAAAAGAGACAGCGACATTCATCTGGAGACAAGGAGCAGATCCCTACGAAAAATGCTAAAAAGAAGTATGTCAGAAAGAGAAAGATGTGCTTTGCTAACGGGTGCACAAATATAGCTATCAGAGGAGAAGTGTGCATTAGGCACAGGGCACAGGGCACAGGGCACAGGGCACAGGGCACAGGTAAAGGTAAAGGTCAAACAATGTAGCAATGAAGGATGCGCAAACAATGCCAAAAAAGGAGGAGAGTGTGTAAAGCATGGGGCGAAAGTGAAACTATGCAGCAGCGAAGGCTGCACAAACAATAATTTCCTGAGAGCAGGAATGTGCAGAAGGCATGGGGCATCATGGACAAAGAAGATGTGCAGCCTAGGTGCAGCAGTGATGGATGCACAAATCAAGTCAAGATAGGAGGAGTAGGAGTCTGCATAGGCATAGGTATGGAGCAAAAATCAAACGATGCAGCAGCGAGGGTGCACATATGGAGCGTTATCGGAGGAGTGTGCATGAGGCAAGGGGCTAAGTCGAAGATGAAACGCAAGCCCAAGCCGCAAGCGCAAGGTACAATGAATGATGATGATGATGATGTACTAATCACGTCCAACGCCAAGGAGGAGTATGCATACGGATATGGAGCAAAGGTCAAACTATGCAACTATGAAGGATGCACGAACCAAGCCCAATGAGGAGAAGTGTGCAGAAGGCATGAAACAACAATTGTCAGATCAGCCACGATGAGACACTGCACCCACTCATTGCACTCTACATAATAGTCTAGAGTGGTCAGTGGCTGGAGCAAAAAAGGAGATGCACCATGACGATCGTGTCACCATACTACCAGCTATTACATGCGTCAGTGGGGCTACTCAAGTAATTACGCGTTTGGCATGTAGGTTCAAGTGCTAACCCGTCCATTGGTCAGGTCACGCGATATGGTATTGGTGACGGTATTGCTATTGACAGGTAGGCCATAAGTAGTCCCTGGGAACAGCTGGCTCTACAGCTACTCCCATAGCCACGGGTTCAATTCGAATTCCTACGTAGACCTTAGTGGAACGCCATAACCTCCCATTAACCCTACCTAATGCTGCCATTTTTTAACTCAACCATGAAGCTGCCGCTCCTATCCTGCCTACCAATGGCCACAGCTACACACACGGTTCGAATATAACCAATATACGCAGTTCAATCGATCACCAATACTATCGGCGATATCATTGGGGCGAAGGTCTGTCGAGATTGATGTTATTGTCGAGAAATCGTAGTCGCCATCGACGCCATGATAATTGGTAATCTCCGTCCACCGTGGTATGACCCTTTTGACAATGATGTGCTCCAATACAAGGTCCCTCACTTGACACCTCTCACATATAAAGTATCATTGACATATGACTTCGTGTGCTACCTCTGAAAGTTCTCTCTCTATTGATTATAATGCAGGGATTCTATGTATTGGATATTATGTGATGTTTAATATTATTTATATGCAACAATCAACTATATAAACATTCAATAACAACACTTATAACATCATTACACGTCTATGGTACTTCATTGATGATATTGGGGGTATACGGAGGTACAGGTTTGGCAAGATAACTGGATATATAACATCATACTTGTCATGTAGCGAACATGTATTTTAATAATTTATTATACCCAATAGTATTGATGTTATCCCAACAAAAGACATTGCCCACACTGCTACAGATGTATTATATCATTATGTTGATGTATTGGTTGTGTTTTGGGCATTAATAGTGGCTAATACTATAGTTTATTGTTGATTATTGTCTTTGTGTGAGATGGAGTATTTGTAATTGTTGGCACATGGTTTCAGGGAGACAATGGGGCTCTTTTAACAGCCCCAAGCGTCCGAAATATCATTCTATACCATAATGGGATGACGGGATATGTTTGGGTGGCTTAATCCATTCTCTAATGCTCCCATTATGGCATCGTTGGTCGCGACAGATCGGCCGGTGGCAGTGAAATGATGGTGTGGCTAGATCACTCATTTTCTCCGTACGTGCGGCGATTATTGGGACTGTGTGCCTCAGCGGTTGTTGTAACATGTTAGTGGATCGATTGGTGGGGGCGGGTCCGATTGAATGGCACCCCTACCGACTCTCTTATGGATATATGTTGCAGTGTCGATCGGTGGATATTTTCCGCGATAATTCATGTCGACAACAAATATTTTCCCTATTTCAGTACACTCCAGTAAACGCTTGTGTTTTTCGGGCTTTCGTCCTCATTATATATCTCTTAGAATGAATGCAAAAAAAGCGAAAGCGTTTACCCGAAGGCGGCTTAGTATATTAAGGCGCCATGAGCATACCATTGTGCCGATGTTAGGCCGATGTTATCATCTTTGTGGAGGTTGTGTGGAGATGAAAAAGTGTTTGGCGAGAGTTAGATTGTACGGTACCATTATGTAAATGCCAGTATTCAGCTTATTTACACTATATTATCCTTAATTAGGGTTATATTGTCGTTTGACACGTCATGAACAAAGGAATCAGTATGTATGATACTCAGACTTCCACTTACCCAGTATTCACGGGTTCCAATTTCTGGAGTGATCCTTTCACAGCGGCATCGGCATCAGCATCAGCACCGGCCATCATGATGTTGTGGATCTTATTGCTTCTGTTGTAGAGACGTAGTTTGTTGGTGTATGATGGAGACAATGCATACACTCGGAGAAGAAAAGGCAATGCATATTCCCTCAGCATAGTATCACCTCATCCCTCTGCGGCGGTAGCCTCGATAGGATGGAAAGCATCAAAATTTGAGGTGAATGAGGCGGGCAAGGATTAGGAGTGATGGAGGATGTGTTGTCACTTTGCTTGTGACACAAGAAAAAATACAGATGGCGTAGTAGGACAGTAAATGAGCTGTCAAAAACCAAAACATCAGCCAAGTGCAGGCAGAGCAAAGCAAATCAAGCAAACAAAAGGCTGCCGCACAGCATCAAGGAGGCAGGGAGAGGAGGATGATATTCGTAGATGATAGCCGCGCGCTCTTTACCTACTTATTGTACAGGGACAGGGGAACCAGGCGAGGACCAGGTGACCGCTTGATTGGGGAGGCAATCCTCGTCACGTCGGTTGAAGTTGGAATAGCCTGCTATGACGCTAGAAGAGTCATTACGACACATACACACATTCACACCACAACTCTCTCTA
>Ga0209652_1002384_pt1 | contig 14545 bp, 11 predicted proteins | sample SaaInl74LU_5_DNA_FD_184641 | JGI IMG/M metagenome (GOLD analysis project Ga0209652, IMG submission 184641) | Marine microbial communities from expanding oxygen minimum zones in the Saanich Inlet - ESP_74LU_5_DNA (SPAdes) (version 2) | ecosystem: Environmental > Aquatic > Marine > Intertidal zone...
TTTTCTGCGATGGTCTAATCTGACGACCTTTCTATACCCAGGTGTATTTATAACAATGAGCGCTGCAGCATGTGATCTTGACCATGACGATGACTCTTGCTCTTCACATGAGTTTGATTTTGCAAAAGAAGTGGACGAAACTTATGTGCCGGCCGTTAATACAAAGACAAGCACCGCAACAAAGACAGCCTCCGCTCTAATGGTTGCCGCATCCGCAAAAGCTGGTATGGAAGATATTGACCGTGACAGAATAAACGCTATCTTACTGAGAGAATCCGGCAACTCGTCATTTATGGAGAGGCAACGAAAAATGGATGAGAACAGCAACAAACGAATATTGGAGATGAAACAACGTCTCGCAGAAAAAGATAGCAACGCATCAAATCGAAATTGGAGAAGTGATATGGAACGAAACGTTATTGATCCGCAGATAGAAAAATATAGGACTCAACGGCGGCCGCTATCGGCGTCTGTCGTAATAGACATGGATAGTTTCTTCATAAGCTGTCATATATTGGATCAACCTCACCTTGCCCATATCCCAGCCTGCGTAGGAGGAACCTCCATGATAAGTACAAGCAATTATGTCGCAAGAAAATATGGTGTTCGCGCAGCTATGCCAGGTTATTTAGGTAGTACCCTTGTGAAAGAGATATCTGAAGGCAAAGAAACTCTGACATTTGTAAAGAGTGACTTCAAATTGTACAAAAGAAAGTCTGCTGAGGTCAAAGCAATATTAGAAGAGTATGATCCAAAGCTGAAGATGTATTCGCTGGATGAAGCTTATATGGATATGATGCCGTATTTGGAAGTTAAAATGAACAATAATACAATGACTCATGAAGCCATGACGGAACACCTCAACACTACCGCCAGCAACAATAATTTGAAGGCACAGTTGCCATTACACGAAGCTTTTCCTGACTCTACCATCCACGCAGGCGTTCAAAATCTTCTCAACTCAATTCGTCAAAAAGTAAAAGATATCACAGGGCTTTCCTGCAGTGCTGGAATTGCCAGTAATTTTCTTCTTGCAAAGATTGCAAGCGATTTCAACAAACCGGACGGTCAATACTTTGTTGGTCCTACAGAACAACAGATACATCATTTCGTCCAACCACTTTCAATCAGAAAGGTGAATGGCATAGGTAGAGTAATGGAAAAGACTCTGTACGGAGTTTGTGGTATTGAAACGGTCAAGGATCTGTTTGATAAACGCTCAGAGATACAATATCTATTCAAGCCAGCCACAGCCAATTTTCTCTTGAGGGCATCAATAGGTTATTCTGACTGCAACAAAAACCGCGAGGACTCTGTGGAGGAAGAAGATGACGAAGCTATACATCGGAAAGGAATCAGTCATGAACGAACTTTTTCGCCCATCAGCTTGTGGTCTGATTTGTGTAACAGGCTGGAGATGATAACTTTGAGCCTCGTCCAAGATTTGAGAGAACGGAATTTGATGCCCAAGACAGTGACACTCAAGGTGAAGCTAGCATCGTTTGATATACTGACGCGAGCAGTGACACGCAACACGGCATTCGTCTTTGATCAGAACAGCACTCAATCTTCATCTCCACAAGATTTGGTAGACGTCGCGGTGAACTTACTGAAAGAAGCAAAGCGAGATCGAGACAAGATGGATAAGGGCCGTTTCACTGTTCGGTTGTTGGGCGTCAGATGTTCGAACTTTCAGCTCCAGAAAGAAACTCAATTCTCTTTGGATAAATTCCGTCAAAAGGCTTCTCAACCTCCTCCGATCATTAATCCGTATGCAAGCCCGAAGCGCGACGTTGTAGCAGCCAACTCAACAAACTGTCTTGAAAAGACTTCTCCTTTTAAAGAAGAGGCAAAGGATACACCTCCTCGCAATCTTGGAAAGATCAGCTGCCCAATGTGCAATAGGGTCTTTCCTTCCGACCAAAATCATGCACTCAATGCTCACATAGATTCTTGCCTGAATGCATCAACCGTCCGAGAACTCTGTAAGGAAGAAACTGTGTCTGCCGATGAGAGATCAAAAAAGAAACAAAAACGTACACTGAACGATTTCTTCACCGCATAAATGATGTTTATACCTCTTGATTCATATTATAATTTAAGAATAATCTACCGTCTTAAAGAATGTCCTTCAACCCTCTCTGTTTTCTCTCCAGCTGCACACGTGGATTCAAGTATCCCCTCTTCTCATAATCAGTATAATACTGCATATACTTGGGAGGTGGACGTGCCCTCTTGGGTAACAAGTGCTTATCATGCTCCGTGGCACCTTCTCCTTCCGGTGCCCTTGCAGCCTTTGGCTTTGTGGGGAACTTGTGTGGTTTCAGGTGTGCACGTAATGCCAACCGATTGTAATGCACTGTAGTCACATACCCACCCTTGGCTTCAATTGCCGCAATCGCCGAGGCACTAGCCCAAGGCACCTCAATCAATAATTTATCCTTGACAAACGTCTTCCCATCCCCAAGTAACTTGACACCACTCTTAATCGAACTAGCAGGGAACATCCCCGCCTTGACAAAGTCTCTCATAGTCAACACCCCATCACTCCTCTCCGGCACCAACCGGCCCATAGTCACATAATCCTGAACCTTGCCTACATTCAACGGAATCAATTCCAATTTGAACTTGGCATTCTTCATCCGTCCCATCTTGGGCAATCGTTTGTAGAATTTGGTTTGCCCTCCCTCAAATGTGGGGTGGACGCCCTTTCCGGCACGTGATTTTTGACCCTTGTGACCGCGACCGCATGTTTTGCCCTTGGAGGAGCCGATGCCCCGGCCTACGCGGCGTGCACGTTTGACTGATCCGGGGTTGTCGGCGAGGTTGTTGAGGGTTAGGAAGGTGATGGGCTCGCCGAGTTTTGTTTTTTGTGGTGCTGCTGCTGTTGTTGATTGGGTGCGGATATTGGATAATAATGATGGTGATGGTGATTTTGTCAATGATAGAGAGAGCAACGACATGTGCGAGGCTAGCGATGATGATGACGAGTCCAGTCCTCGTCGAGACGCTGTATTGTTATTATTTGAAGTTGTGTTGCAAGTGGCGGCGATGGATGAGAGAGATCTCGTCATCGTGCTGGTTGTATTCTTCGCTGAGACACGAGCCGCGCATCTCATGGCGAGGCATGCGCCTGATGACATCATGATTCTTGGTTGTTAGTGGTTTGGTTGTCTATCGGCTGCTTGGATGGCTTCGTATTAGTTAGCGGCGCACATCATCTCATGGTTGTGGTGGTGAGTTGCTGTGTGGTGTGTCAACATTGTGTCATTTTAAGTGTCGCTCATGTCATGTCACAGACGACATCCAAAACTCTGATGCTCTCACAATGACGGCGACGCTACTATCACTATCATCAAAAGGCAGGCTACCATTCTACCATCAACAACAATCAATATCCAATAAGCAATGCCTCGAGAAATAATCACACTACAAGTGGGCCAATGCGGCAATCAAATAGGCGGAGAATTCTGGAAGCAGCTCTGCGTAGAGCACGGCATCCAACCGGATGGCCTGCCAAGAGATGATCACGGCACACATAATGCCACCACCAATACTGACGACAATACAATCCACAATAACAATCAGCAGCACAGTGGTCCTCACAATAAAAATAATCAAAATTTCATTGACGATCGCAAAGACGTCTTCTTCTACCAATCCGACGCAGGGCACTACATCCCCCGCGCCCTCCTCGTAGATCTAGAACCCCGAGTAGTCAACAAGCTGATACATCAGGGACCCTACCGCAATCTATTCAATGAGGAAAACGTCTTTATAGCCCAAGATGGTGGCGGTGCCGGTAATAATTGGGCATCCGGCTTTCGTCAGGGAGAACAGCATCACGAAAAGGTATTAGATATGATTGATCGAGAGAGTGACAATTCCGATTCATTGGAGGGGTTTGTCATGTGCCACTCTATTGCGGGGGGGACAGGATCCGGCATGGGCAGTTATCTATTGGAAGCTCTCAATGATCACTTTCCGAAAAAGTTGGTGCAGACCTACTCGGTGTTTCCGAATTGGTCGCAGAATCAGAGTGATGTGGTAGTACAGCCGTATAATTCCGTCTTGACGTTGAAGAGACTTACATTGAATGCGGATGCAGTGGTGGTGTTGGATAATACGGCGTTGAATCGGATAGCGGTGGATAGGCTCAAGATTGAGAATCCGACGGTGGATCAGTTGAATAGTTTGGTGGCGACGATTATGGCTGCGTCGACGACTACGTTGAGGTATCCGGGGTATATGAATAATGATCTGATTGGGTTGTTGGCTAGTTTGATTCCTACTCCGAGGTGTCATTTTTTGATGACGGGGTATACACCATTGACGATTGCGGATTATTATCAAAATCCGATACCTACTAGTGGTGGTGATGGTGACGCAACGCCGACATCACAAGAAGCAGCAACAGCAGCAGCAGGTGGAAGAGCATCATCCAACAATAAAAATACTGGTAGAGGAGGACACTCGGCATCCGTCCGAAAAACGACAGTGCTAGACGTCATGCGCCGTCTCACTCAACCCGACAACATCATGGTCTCTGCCGATACACGCAGCCCAACTTCATGCTACATTTCCATTCTCAACATCATCCAGGGCAATGATGTCGAACCTACACAAATTCACACGGCACTGCAACGGATGAGAGAACGTCAATCGATCCGATTCATACCGTGGGGACCAGCCTCTATCCAGGTGGCATTGGCACGTAAGTCACCATTCCTCGCGTCAACGAATAAAGTGAGTGGGTTCATGCTTGCAAATCATACAAGTATGGCAGAATTATTTGATCGATTGTTGGGTCAGTACGATAAAATCCGAAGGAGGAATGCGTTTTTGGATAACTATCGAAGGGAGCCAATGTTCAAGGATAATTTGGATGAGTTTGACTCAGCTAGAGAGACGGTACAGTGTCTGGTAGACGAGTATCGTGCGTGTGAAAGGAAGGATTATGTGGATTATGATTATGCTTCGAGATCTGATAGTGGTGGCTTGGAGTAAGAGTTGAGTAGTCGGAAGATTGAAAGCATTGCAGGTTGGCCATCGCATTATGGCACTTCATTCAATTGATGTAATTCATAACTAGATATTTATCAAGTCTTTGCGCAAGACGCATCACACAACTCTTTCTAATGCTGATATTTATTAGCTACAGCTGTTATCTGTTTCTACTGAAGTAGCGCACTTTCGCTTCTAATCCTAAACACATTTCACAAAAACAAAAATTGATCTGCCTATAGCAAGTGAAAGTACGTATCAATTACACGTCAAAGAAGGGACCAAATCCTTCACAGATCGCACATCCCTTGGGCAAAAACTGGTTGCATTCATCTACTGTCTTGACAGGGATGCAAAATTGTTCACACTCTCTTGTGAACTTTCCCTCCAAATCAGCAGCAAAGGATTCTGACTGCACAAAAACCTCAGCCTCCATTTCGTAGAAGGCAGACCTCATCCACATGTTCCAGCTTCCACTGCATGCCCATCTCGAGTCTACCACTAGATACTTTGAGTGTAGAAAGGGAGGCACCTTTCCGTCTTTCATTGCAGCGACGAACAGTTGGACATTTGGTGCAACGGTGAGCATCCTTTTCAGAGATCTAATTAGATCCAGTTGTCCAGTTCTCAGATCACAAGAGTGGAACGAGTTTGAAATGACGTAGACTTTGACCCCACGATCTGTGGCCTGCTTGAACGCCTGGGAAACAGCCTCCGATACATTGAAGTGACCCATACACATGTAAATCGACTCCGATGCGCTGTTGATAGCACCCAATACACAACGTAGAATCACATCTTCTCCGGAAGAAGAAGGTGTGGAGGGCAGAAAGAGAATTTTTGACTTGTGACCGGTGATGGTATCAGGCTCCATTACCGACTCCAATTGGCCCTTGTTACAAGCAATGAACAACTGTTCGTCCTCGCACTCTTTCTTCTCTTCATTCTCGGAAACAGATCCAGCAAGGCCTCCATCATTCGGTGTCATTGCCGTCCACATACTATCAAAATAAGCTGAGTACATCCCAGCAATCTCTCCCTGGATGACAAAGTCCGTATCCAACGAGCCGGGCCTTGGCGCAACGTTGCTGCCACCAGCAATTACCTTTCCGTTCTTACTATTTCCGTCGAAGATGTGGCATTTTCCATGATTCTTTATGCGGTAGCCTGCAGAGTCGACATCAATGAGTGGTTGAGTTGGCTGCTAATTTGCAAGCTTCACGATAACTTATGCTCTTTTTATACTTACCACAAGCTTTGTCTCTTGCAAACCAATATCTAGCTTCGATGTTTGTTCCAGAAGTTAGATTGAAAAACTCTCGAACGAGTTCAGTAGCTGAACGGAACTGCTTCGCTCCACACGCATATGGAGGACTGCCTTCTGGTAAATGAAGAGGAGCCTCTCGATCGATGCTGGATGTATCCAAAGGCATTTGCAGGCATTGACTTTCAAGGATTGCTAGCTCGAACAACACTCTCACTTTAACTCCTCTCGCTGCAACATACGGTAAAAGGTCTAGAAGAATGTATTTTGCCTTTGGATCGGTATAGAAGAGATAGCAGATGCTGACATCAACTGCAGGAAATCACAGGTAAGTATCAACCAAGGCACAAGTGATTGCAAAGAAAGCGAGCATCATACTCACTTGTTGAGGTCGCTGCTAAAGCTGCCTGAATATAAGAGTCTAGATATGTCTCATTTGTTAGCAAGCGGATCAAGGAGTCAATATAGAGACAATCCATTGTATCAGGGAGAGGACATGTATCATGGGAGTATGCCTCATTCCACATACGAGTAATGTCTGGGGTAGCGCGAAGACAAGCTCCAGCTTCCCTTGCCATCACTTGTTCAAGAACTTGGTTGCAAATTTGTTTCAGAATATTTTGATTTGGTCTCCAATTGCCAATGCAACTGCAGTAGCTTTCTTTCGTGTTACATGCTTCATAATCCAGTCTTGTTTGCCAAGCAAATTTGATTAGCTCAAACAGTTCAAGAGCAGATTCTGGACTTGGCAGTGGTATGATACCCCTCGTTGCGTTCACCGAATCAAGTGTCTCATACTGAGGAAAGACTCCAATCTGGTTCCATGGTAATGCATTGTCATTACAATCGAATCCAGGTGAGATCCCAGATGATCTATCACTCATTGTAGATAGTTTTGTGATCAACTGATCAAGTGATTCGATGCATGTTGCTCTCTCTAAACTGACCCTTGTGCTGGCCATTATAGATTCAAGCGCACCTTGCTGGTGCTGGTTCTGATGTACAGTCTCGAAGTGCTGGACACCAATAGAGTCGTCACCTCCCACATCCTTGTGCACTTGTGTAGTGCTGGTAGTGGTCTCGCACGCTGATGCAACCGCAGAGACAACAAATGCAGTAGCCAAGTTGGCAGCAGCAGCAGCAGCAGGAAGGACAACCGCCAAAGCGTTCTCGCCTCTCACGTCATCGGGCATCTCTGCAGCCGCAGTGACGGCAACTGGAAGGACGACTGTTGTATATTCCATCTTCTTGGATCAAGCAAAAGCAAGGTGACCGACACGAAGAATAATGAGCAACAGCTGCACAACCACTGGACGACCAACGAATGGCCGGCCTGCGATGAGGCGTGCGTTGCTGTTGTTGTGCATCCGTCCATATCCACGGAGTACAACGACACTCCGAACAAAATTCTGCCTAGATAGGAGATGAAAAAGCATCATGGTTGCCTTGTTGTTTTGATGCTCGATAAAAATCAGAATATCACCCACCTAGCGCGCCATAACTCTGGAATCTGGAATCAAAAAGCCCTTGATTGCAATGCATGTGCTCCCGGGCTTTTATTCTTTGAACTCGCTCTGAAAAAGATGAAGTTAGATAATTGATCGTACTAACTGCAGCTATTAACGATTAGATTGCCTTGGTATTTTTGCTCAGAGAAGAATCTTCTTTTATACGATAACTTCTGATCTCTATATATGTTACAGCCTAAATATACTTGCGAACTACACATAACCTACAACCAAGTGTGGGACTCTTGTTATCCAAACATTGCCTGCACACCTTCTGGACTTTGAAAGATAAGTCCATGATCATGACCAACATTCTTCACAACGTGACGATCGTGGACTTGTGTAGTTTCTCCGCCACTTCTGCCACAGAACTCCACTTCTCTTCCTCGTAATTGAAGCGATGCAAAGAATCTCTCACTCCTTTCTCTCCTCGACGGACCTTGGTATCCGTCTTCTTTTCCCTGGCCGCAAATTTGACTACCAAGAGTCTCTATATCTCGCTGACCTGATAGGTACACAATATCTCGAGAGGCATATCTACAAAAGAGTTCCGAGTTGTCACCTTGATCAATCAGTTTCTGAACACTGTTGATGATGTATGGCGCAGGAACTTCTTCGTTTTTGTCGAGTCCCCATTCATATCTATTGAACTCTTTGCAGCCATCTTCTTCAGCTGCTGATGGCGGTCGTAATTGATACTTGTCAAATGGAGTGAGCGTACCGTCATTCTCAGCAGGACTGATTCCGTCATCGTCGTCAGCAGCAGTTTGATCAGAAAGGGCAAAGTATCTCCTGTTGTCAAGGTAAGCAAACGATCTTGGATTGGCCACAACTACGCGAACGTGTGGCAAGTCTGCCTCTGGTGCCCATCGATTAGCGAATTGACCACCTCCAAAACACCAACTATTCGACGAAAGCGCCCAACGCTGAACAAATTGGCCGCCTGCAGAATGCCCTACTACAACAATTCTCCGCAGATTTGGAAAATGTTTTCTGTCGCAAAGACGTTCCAAAAGCACGTCCATGGCACCGAAGGAGCTTATTGTCATGTTGTGTTTGAGATCAGGTTTGGTGGACTCGGCACCATACCGAAATGTATGAGGAATCGGATATTGGTCATCCCACTGAATGTATGGAAGGGAAGAAGTAGGCGGTGCATTATCTTCTGGCGACATGAACCACGGAGCAACTACGAGAACATCTTTAGGAAGTGGACGACGCTGATCCTTCTTTGATGCAAACGTCTGATCCTTTGATATGTCTGCCACGACGGCTGTTAGGGCACATAGATATGTGCCTGCATCTCTGCCACTTCCATGCACCCCAATCACAGCTGTTGTGATATCTAAATCCGTTCGATCATCCGCTGTGAATTGACCCTTGTTTGAGTAGTAAGCTAATTGTCCAATACATTGTTCTTTTGAGTCACTTTGCGTGGCTGATGATGAATTCTTGTATGCAAGAGCTGCCGACACTGGAATCGGGAGGCCATGTACATCAAGGCCGTCCCTTGTAAAAGACTCGCAAGCACGATATCGCGGCATAGTCTCATATTTGTTCTTTATTGGTCGTCCCTGATTGTCGACTGGATGTGCAGTAGAATTGATCCTGCAGTAATGCTCTTTGACACTGTGAGTATTGCGTCTTCCCAATCCATCAAATTGATCTGATTGTTGTCGCAACAAGGAAGGAATGAAATCAGGCGAAGAGGAGGAGCATTCGTATCCAGCCGCGCAGCCAGTTCCTCCTCCCCATGATGTGCTTATTGCTATATCGTCATCCTCCTCAAAATGAGGACAGCAGGGACCCTGTGGGAAACGAGTTGACCAACTCATCAAACAAGAATATCCTACAATTACATCCGGCTCCATTGTAGACTTGAATGTTGGACAGCAGCTTGTTGATGGCGGGCAGAACAAGTTGAGCTCAAAATCACATAAAACGGGGCTTTCGGCATCATATGCTAACGATAATAACGGCAGCACCAGTAGCCCGGTTAACGCGGCAGCAGCCACCGCGGTGAACTTGCTCCTCCTCATTGGTAGGGTGACATAGCTGCTAGCACATGGCTCATAGTTGTAGTTATCGCTTGATTGCATTCGAATTCTGAAATAATACATCAGCTATCGCTCAACCCTCGCTATTCCCCATGTTCATGTGTCCGCCAAAATCCTCCACTCACTTCTTCAACTCAACCAACCTTCAGCTACTAAAAATCATTGCTAGCATCTGCTTGCTAAGTGTACCCATCATTGTATTCGAATGATGCAAACCTTCCTACTGCCGCTATCTCTAATCCTCTGGTCTGCAACTGCATTTCAGATAGATATTGACAATGGACTCAGTCGGCGTGAAGTGTTCCATTCTACAGCAAAAATAGCAATTGCCTCTGCAACAGTATCTGCGTCATCACAACCTGCGTTTGCCATAACCAGCAGCAGTACAGAGACAACAACAACGCAATCACAGACCATCGTTTCAAACACTCTATGCGATCCAGCAGTATCCACATGGGTGAAAAATGATCGTACAATTCATATACTCGGCACAGCACACATCTCTTCGGCATCGGCCGAGTTGGCAGGGAAAATGGTGAGAGAAATCAAGCCCAACGTGGTGTTTGTGGAGTTGGATGCAAAACGAGTGTCACGGGCTGGTATTGGTAACAGCACCAGCACTAGCAAAACAAATACTGTAGCCAGCAGCAACGAAGGTGCTGCTGACTCCACGCCATCTGTTACAGCTGCTGCGGTAGAAACAGAGACTACTCCAGCACCAAAAAGCTCAGTCATATCGACTCCTTCTAATGATGCTCCTCCACGCAAGATACAAATCTCCAATCCAATAGTAAATGTAGGGTCCAAATATGGTGAGCATAAACTCTGAAGTTTTCCCTTATTCTTCTTTTGCAAAACGTTTATCTAAAACCTCTTCCGCTCAACATTCTTTCACTCGTATAGTTGGTAATGCTGTCAAAGGAATGTATACAAAGTTAGAAAGCGAGGGCTTCAAGGCTGGAGATGAATTTATTAACTCAGTGAGGGAAGGACTGGCAATCGGTTCAACAATCGTATTGGGAGATCGTGACGTCGAAGTAACCCTAAAGCGTCTCACACAGGCATTGACCAAGACTGACATACGCAAGTTGTTGTCATCAGATTCTGAAGTGGAAAAGAGTATGGAGGGCCTCCTCCCAGACCAGATGAAATCGAATATGAACCAACCGTCGGATTCGGTTACCATGGGCGTTGATGATGCAACGTTCAACAGTTTTGTAGAAACAATGAAAGCAAAGGAAAATGTAAAGAAGATCATGGGCGCATTGAAAGAAACTGCTCCTGAGATCTATCAAGCCATGGTTGCCGAACGAGATGTGTACATGGCACGTGGATTGGATGAGCTAGGAATGAACGTTAAGAGTGGAAGTAGTGTTGAAACCACTGTCGCCGTTATGGGAATGGCTCATGTTGATGGCGTTGAAAATTATTTGGCTACCAATGGTTGGAAAGACATGCCGTATCCTTGCCCAGCTAACTTATAATCAGATACATACTTTCGGTATCTTAGTTTATGTGATCACAGTTGGGGCTTCTCTTCCCGTTGTCTTTTCCATTTGTACCAACCTCAATGCTTCGTCGGCTAGATCCTTCAGTGCCACTGGAGCAGATATTCCATGCTTTGAGGTGTCCTTTTCATATTGTTCCAAATACATACGGATAGTGGCTCCAGCAGAGCCGGTTCCACTTAGCCTGAAAACTACACGAGCAGGATCTCCAGAAGGGCCCAACTCAAAGTTGAGAATGAGGCCTTGCTTTGACGTTTCAGAGCCGTCGACAGGGTCTGTATAGCTGAATTCAACAGCATCAACGAATTTGATGTCCGCATCTCCAGATTCCACCGATGAAGCATCACCATTCACCAAGTTATCTCTGATAATGTCCATCACTTGGTTTGCAGCATCAGAATCAACACCTTCATAGTCATATCGGCAGTAAAAATGTCTTCCATACTTGGCCCAGTGCTTTGTGACAATTTCCTTGACCCCAACTAAAGCTTCACCTTCACTAACTCCCTCATTGGCCTTGGAAAGAATACTCATCCAAGCTAATACTGCCCACAGTCCATCCTTCTCACGTACATGATCAGATCCTGTTCCGAACGACTCTTCACCACAGATGAAGGGGGTGTAGTCTTCACCATCAAAGCTCTCTTTAGAACTCATCAAATTTCCAAAGAACTTCCAACCAGTTGGTGTCACAAAGCATGGAATGTTGCGTGCTTCGGCAACAACATCCAAAGCTGCAGACGATGGCATAGACCTAGCTACTCCATTGAGACCGGTTGCTGCAAATTGCGGAATGGCCTCGTAGTTATCACAAATTAGAGCCATAGAATCGGAAGGAGTGACAAAGAAACCAGCGCCAGCGATAAGGTTACGGTCGCCGTCACCATCGTTGGCTGCTCCAAGCATCGGAAGCGTTGATGCATCGGTCGATGCATCAGCACTTCCATCACTCTTCAGACCCATTTTCTTCACAAGTTCAGATGCATATGTCAAGTTGGGATCTGGGTGACATTTTCCAAAGTCGGGAAGGGGATTGCAACGCATTAAAGATGATTCAGGCAAACCTAGCTCTTCCACCAATACACGCTTGGCGAATTGTCCTCCAGCACCGTGCATGCCATCGAAAAGGATTGAAAACCCAGACGATCCGAACTTACGTAGTTGATCAAAGTCAAAGCATGATTTTAGAGCATCGAGATAGTTTTGGAATGGGTCAATGATCGTTACTGCTGATGTAGGTGTGAGTTGATATTTGGTGCCTACAGGTGCATTGAGGTCAATGTCAGGCGAATCAGCAACGGTTTTGTATGATGCAATTTCAAGAGTTTTTTGGTATAATGTGTCGGTAAACTTCTCGTCAGCAGGTTGTCCCAAAGCTTCATTGTACTTGATGCCAAAGTCTTCACCAGGACCACCAGGATTGTGACTTGCAGTCAATACAATACCTCCCTGGGCTATTCCTTCACCATCTTCGCCACCACCCGATTCTGTGCGTCTTCGAATGACAGCACTGACAGCAGGCGTAGACATGATACCTCCTTGAGGAATCCAAATGTTTGCAATTCCATTCGCAGCACAGATGTTTGAAATTGTTTGTATAGCTTCGTCATTATAGTAACGTCCATCTCCTGCCACGACGATTGTATCAAGCATCTTTCCACCATTGGAGTCAACAGCTGTGTCGATCAGACTTTGAATAAAATTCTCCACATAGTGCTTTTCTTGCCACACTTCAACCTTCTTGCGCAAGCCAGAAGTTCCTGGGCGCATCCCTTCGATGGGAGTTGTTGGGATGACTACTACTTCATCAGTTGTTGTTGCGCTCATTTTCAGTCCACTTCTTGTGGAGAAAACTCCAAATGGGCGGGCAAATGCATCCGCTGGGGCAGCAGCAAGTGCTGCGGCAGCAAGAACGACAGCTACGTTAAACTTCATGCTTCCTTCTCTGGATGACTTTATTGTTACCGACGCTGCTACTGATTTTGAACAAGGAAACCAAGTGTCATCGTAAAAGTGTGTCGGAGAGTTAGTGAGAGTTGCGCCAGCGACTTCAAGATTTGCTTCTCTTCCACGCACGAAGCCCGCCAAAACAAAGCGCACGAAAGCCCGCCAAAAACAGAGACGGGGGTCCACCGCTGTTGGGTGCAGGGGGAGCAGCAGAAGGAGCGGCAGCAGGCGATGACATCTTGCCATGCAATTCGGAACTTTCTCAGAACTTTGGGTCCCGACAATTGAATCTACTGAATCTGTTGAATCTTCATTTGAGTAGTGATAATCTAAACAATATTATTATGCAAGATCCACTATAATTAGCACTAAGCTAATTTTAAAATTATTTGTATTTTTGTCCCCAAAACGGGACACGGCTGGCCTTCAACGGCCGAGCTGGAACTGCAAAACTCTTGCTCACAAATCATTTTCATTTCATACTTGTTCAAAGCATTGCATCGCTTTAGAGCCCCAACTTGGCCGTCTACAACATCGCTCAGCAGTACCTCTTGTTATCAATAACAAAAATTCTTCCTGCAACGGCTTTACTATCTTTCAATTGGGCTAAATGTGCACCGAGGGCGTTCTGTTCAATCCTTCTCTTCCCCTACGAACACACTACGTGTGCTACTTCAAAGCTTGGCCTGAAGCTTTTATTACTACTCCCTCACCGACGTCAAGTAACTTTTATTGTCGTGGTTTAGACTCGGAGTGAAGATCAAATATCAAAATCAATTTTATATCAAGGGAACGAACGACAGACAATGCCATCAACCTCCCTATTAGTTGTGTCCGCGGCGGCGGGGGCTGCTTTGGTGCACTCTCCCATTATGGTGGAGGCGCTTGCCCTCATACCATCACCGTTGTCGGGTGCCCATGCTGTCCTGCGTGCAGGTGGCCTTCAGCAGAATTACAATCGTAAGATGACCTCGACTCATCTAAATCGGCGGAGATCGGTAAGCCTCAACTTCCCCTTGAACTATATGAACATGGAGGAGGGGCAATATGTCGATCCGATCAATGTGACCGATCCATCAGTGGGTCTGAGTGGATCGCTTGGGAGTGTTTTGGATTTGGTGGATAATAATGTTGTTTTGGCTGCGGTGGATGCCGTGATGGAGGGGCATCATCAGCCCCAACATCAGCCTTCTCATGAAGACGGCAATGTCGTCTCATCATTGGATGTCAATACATCATTCCTTCCCAAGGAGTTGC
>Ga0209652_1002385_pt1 | contig 14545 bp, 13 predicted proteins | sample SaaInl74LU_5_DNA_FD_184641 | JGI IMG/M metagenome (GOLD analysis project Ga0209652, IMG submission 184641) | Marine microbial communities from expanding oxygen minimum zones in the Saanich Inlet - ESP_74LU_5_DNA (SPAdes) (version 2) | ecosystem: Environmental > Aquatic > Marine > Intertidal zone...
ATGCAGGAAACTTGGTTGAGGCTTTTGTTAGAACATGAATCGTCACAGGCATCAGGCGATTTTGACAGTCATGCCTACAAGTTGGATCGTCGCATAACGAGTGGAGCGGATATCATCGTTCGTGATGTAATGTCATTTGCGGAAAACGAGCCAGTGGACGAAGTTATTGACCAATTCAAGAACTATCGTTACATTAGTTGGTACAGAATGACATAGCGTGGTTTGTAAAATGTAACATACATTCCTAGCTTTTCTGAATTATCTAATGTAAATTAGTCGTCCAGCTGAAACTGCAAACAGTCATACTCACATGTTTCTCCACAAGAGCATTCTCTATGGGCCTGGGCATTGAGCGAACACATTTCGCGGGGGTTCCATTCGTCAGATTTACTTTCTTTCTTCTGCACCTTGGACTTGAGCAAACGATCCACTGCATTTGTGGGTTGCTCTTTCGTTGGACCGTTTGTGCATATGCATTTCTCTCTTGCGGACATTATTCTATGATACATTATTCTATGGTACATATTCCAAGTAGCACAATCATACTCTTTACTCAAGCGCGGAACACATTCTTCACATTTATCAGCGACTTGAGGGATCGGTATCGGTAGTGACGAATGCTGGAGTTTGACTGGGCTCTTCAATTGTTCATCAGAATGCAACTCCATGGGACGCTTCTCATTCTGGTCTAGTTCTAAGTTTCTGAATACGTCCTTGCTCAAAGGAACCTCTCTCGTCATCGTCATCCTCATATCTTCAGTCATTTCCTAACATTACGGCTCAGGTGGCCTTTCGCTTGTAACTATGGTACTCTTTCCGCGTAGGTGAATGTATACAGTAGATATTTCACTGGTGTTGGCGAGGTGATACCTACTTCCTTGGCAACAATCAAGTGGTGATGGCGGGCACGTGTTTCATTGCTAGTTTCTTTCCCAAGCATGAGCAGTGCCAGTGTCTCATTTTGGACTTGCTTGTGCACTCCGCGCAAGTGGGTCTAAATTACTTGACTACGCACGCAGATTGGACCGAGACGGACAGACAGACTGACCGAGACCACCTGCTCAAGGACAACTTCCATACCATCGCATCACACATAAGTACTCTTAGTAGTTGGTAGAGTCCGACGGAAAGGACAACCACAGAGTTGGTTGTTGTAGGTATTAACCATGGTAATCGATCCACCAGCCTTGGCCCCGAATATGTCGGGTCTGGTGGCAGGCACCTCTACCCTGCGCATGAGTGAAAGCAATAGCAATGACAACAGCTGTCATGACGTGTGGAATAGGACATGACGTGTGGAATAGGATGAAGGAGCACCGTCATCTACGAGATCATTGACAGTGGCAGACGATCGGTTAGGATTCTACTAGTCATGCTACTATCAATCGGGTGTATTTTTAATAACGCCGCTAGCATCTCTCACTATAATGTTAAATCTCAAAATCTATGGGAGGGCATTTCCCTCTAGCAGTCAGCAAGCATGCTGTTGAACGTTTGTGCAATGAAACAAACAAAATAGTCAATGTTGTCCGTGACCATGCACTATTGAATGAAACCGAAGCTTTACTATGGCATCAAAGAGGACCTTTCAAATTATTGACTTGTGACGAACTGATACGATCTCTCCCGATCTTGAAGAATAGCAGCAGCAGTGACGATTATTTGAGCGGAAGAAATAATACTGGTGTTTGAGTGAGTATGTAACTGCAAGCGACGATGACAATGACAGTAAATTTGAACTTCAGAATCTTATTTCAACACAAAGACTGGCGAAAAAGTTAATCAAGCTTGAACAACACAATCAACAATTGAAAATTGCAGTTATTGGTGGCTCTATGACCACGGGGTGGGTTGATGGAAGTGAGTTTAACAACAATACGTATAACCTAGCTTTTCCCAGAAAGCTGGAACAATTCATGAAGCAGCAGTGGCCAGCAAGTTCCCTCAGAGTAATCAACCTTGCAGGAGGCGGGGCTGACGAAGTCGCTTGGCTTGGAAAACTTGATCTTGTCATGGAAGTTGAACCTGATATAATCCTAGTTGAATCGGCTGTGAATGATCAGTGTGACTACCACAATCAAGACGAACGAGCACAATTTGTGCACCAAAAATCATTTTCCTTGCTCAATCTTCTGATGAACTTCCCCCAAAAGCCAACTGTGATATCGGTGGAATTATTCAGAACATCTTATGGTGAACCATTGGGGTCAAGAGATGCAGTGAGGCATTGTCGGGGGCACGTCTTCAAGACGTCCGATCCGCTGTGCTACCTCTGTCCTCAATGGTGGAAACCTCAGACATGGCGTGAGAATGCTCGAAATCTGAATTCTGTTTCTCACGCCTCCTATCGAGATGCAGTATGGCCAGTACAAAATCACCCGCCTGACGATCTGTGTAGCAAGTATTGGAGTGGGTTGAGTCACCCAGAAGCAGGTGTCCATGCAATGGTTGCGAGTACAATATTCTTTCAATTCCTCGTTGTCATGGAGAAGAAGCATGTGTTGCTGAAATTATCAAAACAGAGCCTTGTGAGTGCCCCAAAAGCAATTGAAACCCCGAAGAATATATGCTTGGATCACATTTCTTCATACCATGCAAAGCAGGATGATCCAAGATATCCGTTTCAAGATGATATTATTTCTGACGGGAACCGCACCAACAGCAAGAACAGATATGGAGGTTCGTGCTGGAGCTTCCGGGCGGACGTTAAGAGGAAATACGGGTGGATTTGCTAAGTGAGCAGGAAGAATCTGACTGCTTCCAGTGGTGTAACTGATCATGAATACCTTCGTCTCACCAAGAAACTCCGCATAGGTGGAGATCGAAAGATTATAATGTCACGATTAGTTTCCTATGATGAAAGAATGGCAATTGCACAAGTTTGGTTCACCGCCAGCAGCAATATTGGAGTTGACTCTCCCACCAATGATTCAAATGAGAATATTTTTCAGGGTGACCCTGTTTGGAATATATCTTCATGGCATCAAGACAAAACATCAATCCCCCAGCCGTATGCAATTCAATTGGATGAATTACAATTCAAGGACTCTTCACAAATCCACTGGCCAATGACTTTTCAAGGTGGCGATGTTACAAATATAGGCAGTTCTTCCAACAACAGTAGCAGCAATGTAGGCTCAAAATCGGTAGAAGTGACATTCAACCTAAAGATTTTGCTTGGTTCATCCAGATCCATTTCTGAGTCTCAAGTTGATAAATTCAAGCTTCTTGGAGTTGTGACTTGTTAACTAAGTTTATAATTCTACGTATCATGTCCACAATTGCCACTAGATCAAATCGTGAAGCGACAGGTGGATCGATTTGCCGTGAAGCGACAGGTGGATCGATTTGCTGTAACTATCGCATGCGCTCACGCAACTTCTCACCTTGAGATAGATGAACGCCTAGTGGTGCATTCGGAACAGTGAGAAATATTTCGCAAAAGAGTCGTGCTTCCTGTACATCTCCTGCTTCATCTTGGCCTCAACATATTTCCAGACGTCCGTGATGTGCGTACTGGTCCTGTTTTCGTTTTGCCGATATAGCGATTGCCAGAGATGCTATCTTTCAGTTCGTAGATGACGCATTTCTTCTGCAATCCCCATTGTACAGACATTCACCATTCTTGCACTTGGAACTGCTATTGTAGTACATTACATGGTGCGTCCTCTTCCTTCTTCGTTATCATTACCCTTCATGACTTTCTTTGAAGCCAGAATTCTCAGCCTTTTCAGATTACAGTGTAAGGTACGATGAAAACATCTTGTTCAACATTTGAAGTCAATTCTTACATTCCGAGGCAGGGCTATCCGCTTGTTGCTGTTGTACTGTTGTCGCGTAAACGTGACGATTGTAGATTGTAGTATTTTCACTGGTGTTGCGGTAGAGTTGCACCTATGTATTGACCACGAGAAGGCGTGCACATGTTCATTATGTCATAGTTTCTTGCACCTTCACCACAGTAAGCTCTACAAGAATTGTGGTCCACACACCACTGAAGAGAGAGTGTGTGGGGTATTGTGTCCATACTTATTATGTGATCACTTCATTTTGCCATCATCATCTTTCTCTGGAACTATTCCATCAATGGAGTCTACAGAAAATCTATTTGATAGCACATCATTGAGTATCACCGCAGCTGCCGCCCAGCCTACTAGGCTAACACCACCTATTTTCGGTGATGCCAATTCTACTGATGAATCTTCTTCTCCTACTTCGGCTGCCGATGCTGCAACTACCGGACCCAGCGAAAGAGCAGAAGCAGCTGATATCATCTGCAGAAGATTTCTTCGTGACGAGCCATACACACCATCGTTTGGCTTGTTGATGCTACTGTGCTCGTGCTGGACACTGAATGCAGTGGCAGCTGGTAGTAGTACCGTTGCCGTGGCAAGCAAGAGAGACGCCAGTTTCATCATGGTCAGAGCTATAAAAAAAGTGAATGCAAAATGCAAGCAACTGGCGGGAAAAGAGAGGGGGAGGTCAGACGCTCGCTCGCGATCTAAAAAATCCGACTTCAAGTGAGCTTACGTACGTGCTCCATGCCGGTAATAACGACACCACAATCCACTTTCCAATACAATCACCATGAAGACCGCTATTGTTGCCTCCCTTGTTGCATCGGCGTAAGTTATTAATGCGAAAATTGCAGGCGTAGGCTACGCTGACATTTAATTATAGTTTTGAGGGATGAAAATCGGCCGTCTCCTAAAGATTTGAAGTCGAAGATACGAACCATTTTACTGATGTCTTTTTAGAACGGGGAGCGTTAGATAGATACTTTGGCTACCTCTCCATGCGCGTATATTATCAGCTGCATGCAAATAATTTGACGTCGTTCGAAGTGATGTTCTATTTTCATTATTCGTAATTTGCTCACATGACATGTATTTCCCTTCAATTATGCAGTGCCGCCTTTGCCCCCGCTCAAACCGGAAGGTCCTCCACCCAGGTCAACGCCTGGATCAGCGACCAAGTTGGTATCACCCCCCCTGTAGGATTCTTTGATCCTTTGGGACTTTCCAAGGGTAAGGATGACGCCACCATGAAATACTACCGTGAGGCAGAACTCAAGCACGGCCGTGTTGCCATGGCTGCCTGCCTCGGATGGTACCTCAACGCCGGTGGAGTCCACCCTGCTTTCAACAGTGCTCTTTCCAACGATCCTCTTAAGGCTATGGTTGAGCTTCCCGCTGTTGGATGGGTTCAATTCGTCCTTGGATGTGGTGCTATTGAGTGGTTGGGCCAGCAAATTAAGGAGAGACCAGGATACAACCCCGGTGATCTTCTTGGAGCCGCCTACTGGGTTGATAACAGTGATGAAGGTTGGGTGCAATACCAGAACAAGGAGCTCAACAACGGACGTCTTGCTATGCTTGCCATCACCGGTATGATCTACCAAGATGTTTTCACTGGAGAGTACGGTGATATGATGTACAGGCAGCTCGTCCGTTAATTAGTTTTCACAACACAAAACATTCAACCGACAAACCACTCTACATAAACCACACTTTCCATCGACTCTACGCAGTGAACTTGCCAGCGGATGATTATGATGACATCCATGCCGGCGAATCTTTCTCTCAATTTCGTGCTTCCCCCTTCTGTTCACTGGGCACAACATAGAAAAATGAGGACCTCGGGAAATGGACAACAGTGCATATCACTGGCCACTTCCTCGCAGTCACAAGCTAAATAGCCAAGCTTAAAATAGTAACTATTTGTTGAGGAGAATAGAGTCGCTATCATACATTTCAAAATCGAATCCTATCTATGTTATACTCAGGTCCCTAAATTTCTCCAACAAGATGTGAATCCAAACTTGCCTCTGTATTCTTGTGTTGCAACTATGTCCAATATTGTGAACAACAAGAAGAATACATCAACAATAGTATCAAGCTAAGGCTACGAACAGATGCGAACACCATCTACCCGCAAAACCATAGCTGTCATTCATGGAGTCATACCTTGAACTGTCGTTTACAAGACACCCAGCAGTTGTCCTTTTCTCTATCTACAATCTATTTGCCATTTCTCTTTGCCAAAAGCTCCTCAATATCAGCAACCATCTCATCAGGATTTGTTTTCGGTCCATATCTCTTAAAGGGGTTTCCTTCATGATCTACCAAGAACTTGGCAAAGTTCCATCTTGGGGAAAGAAAGAAGATGGTAATTAGTATGCCAACAGAGTCACATGAGCCATGAGTTGTGCGGCGAAACGATTTACTTGACAACTTACCGAATGTCTTTTGTGCCATCATCGGATGGCAACTTTTCCTTCAAGAAGGAGTATACCTCGCGTGTATTGGCACCGTTCACCTGACCCTTTTCAAACCAAGTAAACTTATCCTTCGCTCCAAATTTGGTCTCCACAAAGTCCAAGATTTCTTCGTGAGTCCCCTTTAATATGTAATCGTGCAAAATGTGAGCATGTGAGATGCAGAGAACATAAGAATTCACAAATTATATCATTCTGTAAAACATTCTGAAACAAAAATACGTACAGGCTCTTGAGCACCAAATTGATTGCAAGGGAAAGCCAAAATTTGCAACCCCTGCGAATTTAAAGCATCATATACTTTGCTAAACTGGACATAGTTTGCTTTCGTTAAGCCTCATTTGGAAGCAACGTTACTGTCAAAGGCAGCAACACGAAGTGGAGTGAATGTCAGCAGGAGTCAAAGAATTCAAACTATTTGCACTGGACACGAAAAACTCACACTACACAGAGAACATCACCCTTGAATGTCTCCATCTTGACTTTGTTTCCTTGCATATCTTTGTCTACGAGGTCATAGAATGAGGTCTTGTCTGAATGATGACGATGGTTGAAGGAATAGAAAAAAACAATAAATTTGATGAGATCGAAACATCTGTGCACTTGATTATTCGGTGCTGGTTGCCAACATCATCATGATTTATTTCTTCTTACCAGTGCCGCCATCATTTCCAAACAAGACCGTAGTGCTGGCGTCTTGTAGCTTGGTTAAAAGAGATGTTAGTGGCATGGCAGTGGCAACTGTGTTCTTTGTCCTGTAGGCAACCGTTCGTAGCATCCAGCACTCTTTGTTAGGTAGTCGTAGGCAAGCCAAATCTTTATCGCCAACATAACAGCATGTTCGTGTCGTTTTTTTCGGCAGAAGCGAAGAATGAAGAGGAAGAGGGTCTTAGTTTATTTTCTACACGCGCGTATCCACGGTAAGTTGTTTCTACTTATGTGCAAAAGCCCTGCTAACTTAGAGAGATAAACGCGAGAGATTACCAGAATAATCTCCATGTGCTTCTCGTATTCTTCCTCGCGTCATTCCTGAGAACCCTCTCCGATCCGAATCCACGTACGAGCCGCCCAAAACGTACTAATTCCTCCGTTCCTGTCTCTCCCGCCGAAGTGTTAATCGATGGCAATCCAGGTCACCAAAATTGAAGGGAGGCTTTTTGAACTCATTTCGGGGTCCATGCCCCCAAATCAATCCTGCATGCAAGACCATGTACAGAGGAATCAATAGACAACATTAATCAATTAAGGGGGGAATCTACATGCCCTGCAATCTTGAAAAAGTGGACGCGAAATGAGAGGCCGCCTGCGGCAGCACATGAAATCATTTTTTTTAGCAGAAGATTTCAGCTCAACTCATAAGCAACCCTTCTCTCCTCAAGGTACATGCAACACCATGGCGTTGACGACTCCTATTATCACCGACGTGCAATACATTGAGGTTTGCGAGCGCCTCAAGGTCATGAGGCGTCAGGAGTCGACCCACTATAGCACCCCGGACTACCTGGCTGCTGAGTGGCAGGCCCGCTTGGTGGAAGAGGCCGCCGAGGATGACATAGCACGTGAGGTCAATGAGCTGGCCAACCCCAATGAGGGGTCCTCAGGTCAGACTTCCTCCTCTCAAATCAACGAGCTATGGCGTGAGAAGATCTGTGAGTGGTGCTACCAGGTTGTGGACCACTTTGACTTCAACCGTGAGGTGGTCAACGTGGCCATGACTTATTTGGACCGATACCTTGCCACACGCACGGTGAACCGTCGTATTTTTCAACTGGCCGCCATGACCGCCCTCTACCTCGCCATCAAGCTCTTTGAACCGGGCAAACTCCGCATGTCCTCCCTCATTGAGCTCAGCCGCGGCTATTTCCTTGCAGAACACATCGTGGCCATGGAAGACTCCATGTTGCAGGCGCTCTCGTGGCACGTCCACCCGCCCACCCCCTTCGCATTTTGCAGAGATTTGACCAAGTTGATCTCGGCCGATGTCACCCCCCGCCTCCGTCATGATATTAGTGAACTAGCCAGGTTCTTGACCGAGTTGTCCGTGTGCGATTATTACTTCGTGACTCGCAAACCGTCGTCTATTGCGATGGCGTCCATTATTAATGCCATGGAATTGATGGGTCCCCACAAGATTGATCCTCGGTACAAGGTCCAGTTCCTCCACCACGTTGTCGAGGCTGGATTAGATATTGCCAATGATGATGAGATCATTCAATGTTATGAGCGCCTCCGTGAAATGTACATCGCCGGAGGGTACACCCCCACCTCTGATGATGATGAGGAGGAAGAAAATGATACAATCCGTGTTGAAACTGGATCTCCTACTGGTGTTGCCGATGGACCGGATAGTGTCACTGTCTCTGCCAATCAAGAAGAAATCATGGAGTGTGCTTAATCGCCGCACTCTACAATCCCCCCAACAACCCTCCACCACCCGTTTCCAAGAAAAACAGACGGCGCAGCCATCCAATGCAGCCGGACAATGTGCACAAGCGCTATTAATTGTCCAGATCTGTCATTATTATTACCCTTGTCTCCCCTTCAAGATGAATATCAAGACTTATTACCCATACGAGGACTATTTGACAAGGATTTCCACCCATTACACGCACTCCCCTTTCCCCTCTCAGGGGGGGAATTCACAAGAAACAAGAACGACACTGAAGAGGTTTGGAGCCTCTCGTGAAAAAAATATATGTAAAGGAATCAGCAGGCATGCTGATTGTTGTAATGCAATCAACCCCACCACCCCGAGAAAAACACTAAGCTGAGACTAACTTATGTTTCGGCAGCAAGAAACTAGGAAACAATGAAGATAATTATTATCTAATATAATCTGGAAATGTTCAATGTACTATCTATTATATATTGATATATTCTACCCTTCCCTGTCACCCCTTGATGTACTTATCTATTGGACATATCGGTTCATCAGTAGCGATCGCATTGGATCATATTCGTATTGAATCAGATCTTTTACTTCTTCCGGCCGCATCATCGCGTCAGTTCTCTGCTGCGCCGGTGCGGTGTGCGGTGCCCTCTCCGACTTGGATTTTTTTGAGAAGCCGCAAGTATGTATTTTCGGCGGGCAGATGGCTGGACAATTCAAAACCAAGATCTATCCTATGTTTCGGTATTTATTCGTGGATAGAACAAGATGCATCTCATGAAAATCCGGTTTTGTAGTACTTTCTGACTGATTTGCGAACCCAAACTTCAACCTAACCTGGTGAGAACTATCGTCAAAATGAGAAAAGGTGTCTAAAGGTAAGATGCATTTCTGACATTTGTAGTCGAGTCAAATTTGCAAATGCAAAACCAAATCCACCTCTCTACACCTATCTCCCTGCGTCTCCTGCTACCATCGCACATCGCACCCCTAAAAGCACAGCAAACAGCAAAGCAAAATAATGCGAGTGGCAGAAAAGATAATAGCCAAGGCTACCGATGCAACAACTAATGCAGCATTTATTACTGTATCCCAGGCGGTGTAGTTTTACCATAACAAGCTACTCGGAAGCGAGACGAGTAAAACAGAATAACTTTTCATCAATATGTCATATCACCACCCATCGATCAAATTCTACACATTCAACAAATAACATAACAAATAATTCTGCCTATGTACGAAGTGCGTTATCTGCTGGACCGATACCTTATGAGAAAGGATGGGCGTGGCAGCAAGTGCTTTTGAACCGTCGAATGAATTACATGCGTATGCAAGAAAAACAAGAAACATCACCAGACGGAAATTATACAGAACAAGATAAAGATTGGATACTAATGTTTGAACATCAACCAGTGTATACTCTCGGGAGAGGTGCTACGGAAGATTACTTAACTTTCCTCAATAATGAAAGAGACGGAGGATTGGAGAAACGTACAAGACTTAGCCGGAAATATCGTGGTGAGGATGCATCCAGATTGAATATTGATCGGTTCCAAAAACACAACACAGCGGGTACTGCTGATAATCCCACTTCTGAACAAGACGAAGTCGACGAATTATCCAATCAAAGCATATGCAAACAACCAGTTCTCGCTCCAAATGGTTCTCCAATTTACAGAATCGAGCGAGGTGGAGAGGTTACCTACCACGGTCCTGGACAACTTGTCATGTATCCACTTCTCAATCTCAAACAACCCAACTATCAACAAGATTTGCATTGGTATCTTAGACAAATCGAAGAGGTGATAATACAAACACTCTTGCATTTTGATATCAAATCGAATCGAGATGACATCAACACTGGAGTCTGGGTGGGTAAGAACAAGATTGCCGCTGTGGGGGTATCCGCATCCAAATGGATAACGACTCATGGCCTTGCGTTGAATGTGAGTCCTAATTTAGAGCATTTTGATAAGGATATTATTACTCCTTGCGGTATAGAAGAACGGGGAGTTACGAGCATCAGTGAAGTATTGAGAGGGACATCATCTGAGCATTGTCCTAGTCTTAACGAGGTGGCAGATGTAGCATTGAAATGCTTTGGGGAGGTCTTTCATGTAAATGTAACGGAAGGGCGCCCGATAAGGTAAACTGTTCTATTACAACGAAAACTATTCCAATTCAAACAACTTGTGTTTGCATTAGTAGGCACTCTTGGTATCCCAGGAGCAAAGACCTACTCCTTGAATTTAAGGTGAGGCCTCCAGATGACGAAAGTGGGTTGATTTGGAAATATCACGTTCAAATCACTAAAGGCCTACAAGCAAGAACAAATGGGAGTCTGCGCCCCCAGCCACACACACGCACAAAAATCTAACGACAGCGAGCCACCGCTTACTTACAATACAACGCAATTACCATAACACTCTGTAGAAATCTACCAGTAATTATTGAGAAGAGGTAAGTACGTATCATCGTTGGAGTAGCGTTGCCATTGGGCATCGATCTTATGTTGACTTGGTCTTGTTGTTGATATCACATGCGTGCTCGGTTGAAAGGGGGTGCAGTGATCGGAGGCCCTCAATGTCGTTGCACGCCGAGGAGATGATGCGTTGGGGGAGGAGGCTCGCACTGCCTCAAGCGCCGCGGTTGTCCAAACTGCCATACTAACCCCTTGTCCCCGCCGATGTCTATTTCACAGAAAAGAACAAGCAAATTATGACGTCCAGTTACGAAGAACTCATCGTCCCCGCAGGAGATTTGGGCGTCACCATGAAAATGGGTGTCAACGGAATGTGCACCGTTGTCGAAAAGACCGTTGAAGATTACCCCCTCAATGTCCTTGATGTCATCGTTTCCTTGAATGGGATCAAATTGGCCGAGGTTCAAGATGGAGAGGATGCATGGGCGAAATTATTTGATACCTTCAAGGCGGCACCGATGAATCTTGTTGTGTGTCGTGGGGGTGGATTGGAGGAGTCAATGGCTCCGCCTCCTCTTGCCGCTGCCGTTGATGTCCCATCACCATCGAGGGCTCCCCCTTTGCCTTCGATTGATCCCAACCTTACTCCTGATTTTGAGGTGTGCACGAAAGTCAAGAAGAGAGAGAAGGATAAGGCACTCTTGTGTAAGGCCGTTGGGTGTGATAAGTTGCTCCAATCTAGTCATGGTGGGTTTTGTCGTGGACACTACAAACGTTTCCTCATTAGCACTGGCCAGTGCGATTCTTGGGATTGCAAGTGCGGGGAAAAGATATCCTCTGCCTCAATCCGTTGCGGCAAGTGCCACCGCTGGAGATATGGACAAAAGCCTGGGTCTAGGAAGACGTATGTGCCTGATGATGCTGCTGTGCAGATTTCCGATGTGGTGTTGAGGAATGAACGTGGCAGACCTCTTTGTAAGGTCATTAACTGTGGCAAGACGGAACAGGCGCACAATGATGGATTTTGTCGCACTCACTTCAACCTGTTCGTCATTGATGCCGATGAACATGGTGGGATTGATGGAATGAAGGATCCGTGGATGTGCGTTTGTGGAAAGCAATGGCCGCAGATGCAGAAACGTTGTGGCAATACCAAGTGCCAAAAGGTAAGCACTTTTCTGGAGTTATCAGTCTCTATTGTACTTGATACACTAGTTTTCCTAACCTCATTTAAATCGACCTTGTTTCTTACAGTGGCGTGGAGGAAAAAGAGAGGTGTGGAGTCATTCTTCTAAGAAGAGTAAGAAAGTGATCGAAGAAGAAGATGGAGACAGCTGGACTTGTGACCATTGCCAGAACGTTGTCACTTCGAAGAAGACCCGTTGTGGAAAGTGCCATCGATGGAGAGGAGGAAAACGCCAGGGTGGTTGGAAATTGGGTGTTAACGCAGCCCCTACGGCGGAGGATGACATTGATAGGTCCAAGGACTGGTCGTGCTGTGATCAGCCTCTCCCTGCCACGCAAACTAGATGCGGCAAATGCAACAAGTGGAGGGGAGGCAAGCGCAGGCCTGCTAAGCCTATCCCTGAAGTCGAGGCCAAGAAAGCCAAGATTGATGAGGATGCTTTGTATGAGCATGTCGCTGTTGCGGGTGTGGATGTTAATGAGCCTCACGTTCCCCTTCTTCCTGATGTTGGAATGCAGGAAGCGGTCAATGAAGTAGTTGTAGATGTTGCAGCTGAAGAAGAAGATCTCATCACGTCTGTGTAAACGAAATGGAGGGAACTTCAAATCCTTCTTTTCGATCTTGATTTCATAGAATGAGCTCACTAATGTGACTTGTTGGGCTTTATTTTTGTTTGAACGTAAAATTATATATAGAAAAAAGACTTTTTGTTTACTCCACGTGTGATAGAATGATGATTAGATGCATTACTCCACATAATCTTCCTCCTCAACATCTGATTCTTCCACATCCCAACCATCTTCTTCGTCCTCGTTGTCCTCCGCGTCCAAGTCAGCCTTCATACGAGCATTTCCCTTTGCCAATCCACTTGGCAACAACACCTGATGGATCATACTATTCGGAATCGTCACCATCCTTCCACTATTATCCTGATTGATGATAACATCCATGGCATTCCTATCCACAAGCTTGCCTCCCAAAACTCGATTTGATCCCCAAGGATCACGTGTCTCAACATACACATCCAAATCTCTGGCGGCATCAAATTCCTTCTGAGAATCAAGGATGCATGGATTGTCCAACGGAGATGTCAAGATAACATCATGTCGGGATAATATCTGCAATTTCTCTTCCACCTGCTCGTCTTCCAAGGCGGTAATAATAGCTTGACTAACCACACTCAACGCCTTGGTATCCACAGGATGTGAAAACATACCATCCGCTGGTTTTTCTTCACGTGGTTCATCCAACCAACGGTTCGTCCACTCCTCTTCCATTTCAATCACTCGTTCCTCCCGACTACGCGGTTCCCTCGGCGGCAGAGGTTCACCAGTAGCTTCATCAATCTCCTCGGGCATGTTGGCCTTGAGAATTTCATATTCCGTCTCTTCATCGTATTGCTCAAAGTCTAGAATTTCATCTTCTTCCGTAAACAGTTCATTGTCCGTGCCTACATCTGGATCATCAAACGTGTGTCCGGCAATATCCTCCGTTTCTGGATAGACTACTCGCACCTCTGGTCCTTCCGTATAGGATACCACATCCGATAACGATTGTTCATTGATGGATATGACACATTTGGCCATGTACCACGTAACATCCTCCACCTTGGCCCCGACAACTGTCACTGCATCAGATATGATTGATTCCGCCTCAAGTCTCCAAGAAGCGGTGAGTGGATCGTGACATCCATCGGTATCGCCACGACGCCATGGTTGATGGGGGATGGGGTGGTTATCGGGGTCATATTGTGCTTCTGGGAGTTCGTCAACTTCGACTGTTGGGAATGGATCAGGTTCGATTATTGGTGTTGGTCCGTCGGGATCGACGACGACACTTGGAGTTGCTGGTAGAGCAGCAGATGATGATCGTAAAGCAGAATGAGGGCGGTGATGTGGTGAGAAAGCTGTGCTTGTGGAGAGCAGCAGGGCGGCTGCTACTACGGTGGAGGAGGATGCCATGGTGGTGATGTTTGGCTCGTGCCTGATGTTTGTGCGTACTTTTTTGATGGTGGGAAAAGAGGAAGAGGTTCCGAAAGGGGACCCGGGCACATAAAAGTATGGGCTGCCGCACGCGGACAGACCATTCGGAAACCTTGGACCTTGGACCTTGGCTTGCAAAAGAATCTCTAGTAATCAGGTACAAACTACACTAGGTTGTGCCTGGCCTCAAAGTCGAAGTGAATTCGACGGTGTCAGCCACCATGAGAGAATGTGGTGACGAGAGGCATGGAAGTGCCGTAGGAGGGAGATGTCTAGAGGAGACACCAAA
>Ga0209652_1002386_pt1 | contig 14543 bp, 12 predicted proteins | sample SaaInl74LU_5_DNA_FD_184641 | JGI IMG/M metagenome (GOLD analysis project Ga0209652, IMG submission 184641) | Marine microbial communities from expanding oxygen minimum zones in the Saanich Inlet - ESP_74LU_5_DNA (SPAdes) (version 2) | ecosystem: Environmental > Aquatic > Marine > Intertidal zone...
CCATCGATTGTGCCCATGCCGTTGAGAGAAACGCGGGCCTTCTTTTCAGAGATTTGATAGATTCGACATAGATCTCGATACTTAGATGGCAACTCAGACGGTCTGCAGTGCTTCGCCTCCACGAGAAGTCCGTTCCTCATTCCAATGGGGGCGCCTTCCAAAGTCGTTGAGTCCGTCGTGCAGGTATTCATTGAGGGATTGAACCCATTCATGTACATTGTCTATCATCATTCCATCTGCAATATCAATAGATGGTTCATCAAATGATGGCGGAGGTGATGTCGGCAGGTCAAACTTTGAATATTTTGATGGAACAAATCGCATTGTCAACCGGTCTATTGCGCCGTGAACAAAAATTGTGTTACCAATAATGCTAGCGATTGATGCGTGATGAAGGTACTGTCGGAGGCTGCCCTCGGAATGGTTGATTTCGTAGTTAAAGCTTTCTACTACATCTTCATCTGTCACCTTTGTTGTGTCAACATCCACATCGTTGGTACGGTGTAGAACAGTAGGAACAGGTGATGATTCATGAGTTTCACAAGTTGGGGGATAGCTCCCATATATTTTGTCAAGATACGCAATTTCCTCCCTACGAAACTCGAAAGTATCTGGACATCCCAAAGTATGTTTTAACATCCACCGTAATCTTTCAGTTTTTGTATTAAGATCATCCAAGCTGCAATCACTATTGGTAGCCGCATGAGTTTGTTTTACTTCATCCAAGTGCTCTTTGTAACTTTTTGCGTTTGAGTCCCAAAAAGGTCTCTTAATATCTTCGATGGGCCTTTTCATATCATCGTCTGATAGCTCGCTCGAGAATCTTATCTTATTGAGATCACGATTGCCAACCAATAAATGAACATGATCTGGATATTGCTTCTTTAAATCGACAAGAGCACGACATAATCGAATGTCACCGGGCCCCTTGTCTACCGAATCTCCACCGTAAACGAAGTGCGTGTTTGGTCGCAGTTTCAACCTCTGAAAAGTAATACCACAGTTGTTTGTAGTAGGAGTAGAAATATTGTTATTGTGACCTTCATGCTCCTCCCAATACAAGACGTTGCTTCGTTGGACATACTCTAGAAAGTAGTCCCAATGGCCCTCTACATCGGCTACGTAACCAATGCGGAAAGTATTATCATCTGGCATATTGTTCTCAATGAGTGACTGCAGCGTGCGATGACGATTGTTCTGCTGGCCCAATACTATCGAATGGAAGGCACAACACTTCCCTGTTACACACGCGAAAAATAATATCAGCTTGACGATATTATCATGTAGTGTGCTTTTCATATTATTGTCATCGCAATCCTCTTCTTTTCTGCTTATGGCGCTTATGGCAGCGGGGAATGTGCGGCGCGGAAGCAATCGTAGGTGGCTCTTTAATTTTGTATGGGGGCTCTCTATAATAATCCACTATTAGGTAGCCCTTATTTTCATCCTGAGAATCGCTCGATCCGTGCTTTCACTTTTGTTCACTGATCAAGATGATGTTCCGCAGGGTCGTCTTTCTAGCATCATTTTTGCATGCAGGTGGTGCTTCTTCCCTTTTCAGCACGCCTGTCAAAACGGTAACAATATCAGGAGGTACACATGGCAATGAATACACAGGCATTTGGTGCATTAAGGCTATCGAAAAGCAACGTGAGCTGTTCAACGCCAACGCAGAAGCAACAAACGCCCCCGACGCCAAAGTCATCAACGTGTTCAAAGAGTATCCTAGCTTGAGTATTGATACGCTTTTGGCAAATCCCAAGGCATACATGGCTAATCGACGCTTTATTGACACTGATATGAATAGAGAATTTAGCATCAAAAAATTGCAACATACAACAGAGACATGTCCTGAAGAGAATGATGCAAGTTGCGATTCTTCACAAACATCGTTGCCATATGAATCTATACGGGCGAAGGAAATTGAATCAATGTTTGGGGCACCCAAAACTGGCTCTACAGGAGGTGATGATGCCAACTCGGACATTGTTATTGATCTTCATACAACTACTGCGAATATGGGAATTACTCTCATCTTCACCGAGGGTGATGCTTTGATGTCAGCTGCAGCTGCTTATGCGTTACACAAATGCAAGACGGAATATGGATATGAAAATGTGCACATTTTGCTATTGCCCAAGACGGAGAAGAATAACAGGACGCACTTGCCCTCCGTCGGAAAGCATGATTTTACAATTGAGGTTGGGCCTACGCCTCAAGGTGTGATTCGAGTACGTTCTTACTTGATATTATGTGAGCCATTTGCCTTTTGTTGTTTACTAATCTTTTGTTGTATGTATTTTGCGCATGCTCTCTTCGGATCAGCATGATATCGTCGAGCAAACAGAAGCTGCTCTGCATTCCTTGTTGGAATTCTTGCATCTATCAAATATGGAGTTAGAAAACAAAACAACAGGTGACACTGTTCTAGACCGCCTTCGAAGTGCATTCCCCAATGGTGTACCATGTTATCAGTCGGCTCCAGCTGTCGGTGCGAAAGAACTCCATGGAAAGATACAATGGCCAACTCTAGATGACAACCCCAATTTTCCTGCTGCGATGGTTCATAAATCGTTGCAAGATCGTGACTATCAGCCGCTACGTACTGGCGATCCTCTGTTTGTTGGTTTAGACGGAGCAGTCATTCCGTACGATGGTAGTTATGGAGACGAAGTTTTGTTAATGTTTGTCAACGAAGGAGGCTATTATTACTCCAGCTCCGGTACAGGAATCGGTGTAGCAGTCTTCAGTAGGTATGATTTCGAAACAGGGAACAACGTTGAAGCATGAATTGGTCGATAGAGAATAAAATGATCCAAGTTTAAGACAGATTTTGTGATGATTCATTTCTTTCCCATTGATGGTAGTACCAAAGTACCACCGCGTGCGCTAGTAATGGAATACATCAGAGCACCAATCAACGCTAATCCTATGCCGCTCATGTTCGCCTTTGAAAACTTATCCCCTCCAAATATTTGTCGCCCTGCGATGATGATCAATAACCGCCTAAGAGCATCGCACGTTCCATAGGTGATTGGTTCTACCAACCCAACGAAACAAAATGATAGCACATATTCCATATGATATGCAAACACTGCCAGAGCAGTCAACCAAAAAGGCGGATGGCTGGGCGATGTAGATTGCACTAAAACTGAAGCGTCGCCACCCCCTTCTTCGTCGGCACTCCCTCGAATACTTGCACCGTATTCTCTCCATTCACGAAACCTCTCCCCGACACTATTTGCCCCTGCCATAGCTAGCCCAATTCCCAACGCCACAAAGACCATTGCTCGTTGCGCTTCTGCTCCCCTAATACCAGTCTTTCTCATAACTCGCTTACTAACAACGTTCAGCGCCGCTTGGCTCGTCGTTGATATCATTGCAGCCACAAATCCAAACATTTCGAACGTAGGAGAATTCCACGAAGCGGCACCAATCCCTACTGCAATTGGTAGTAGCGAAAGCAGTGTTGCTTTCGATGGGAGTGCAGATACACCATCCAATAGTAGCGTGAAGAGGACGGTTATTAACGGTATACCACACTTACTTGTATATGTCAGTGATATACCTATTCTATCCAAAGCAATACTATTGCAATAATTTGCAATAAACAGAAATAGCGACGGTAGCAAGAATAACTTGGCAGCCTCCAATGTTTTCATGAAGCGTGGTGGAAGAGCTGATAGCTGATAGAAGTGCGCATGCATGAAAAGACCCAACAGTAGCGATCCACTAAAGCGGTACAGAGTTAATAAGGATGCACGTGATAGCTTTGACACTGGTATTGATTTCTTGCCTTGTAGAATGTGTTGAGACTCTCCTCCATTTTGTTCAAGTTTTATTTTTTCCTTGATGCTCCCCAACCTGAAGATGGAACCATTAGTTGACAAGGGCATCAATGCCGTCGACTGTTCTCCTTGATACTTTAGAAATTTGGTTGTTGAATAAGTCGTCAAGATAGCCGATGATATGATCCATGCAGGACCAACTAAATGGCTATTGTTCGCAAAAGCTGACACCCATGTTGAAAACAGCGGCGCAGCGGCTTCACCTCCTGCGGCGACACTGGAAAAAGAAGACGCAGATGCTGAGGAGGCAGTGGATGTCAGAGAGGCCAGAGATGATGACGCAGCCAAGGACATGTTGGATGTTAATTTGTTGCTGACGATGCTGCTGCTGCTGCTGCCAAAAGAGAGAAGCGAGGAAGTCGAGGCTGTTATCATGTAGCGCGGTTTGGTGGTTACCTTTGATTTACTCCGCTACCATATTCGCCCGCCCTGCCTGATTAGTTTGCTTGTGCGTTGATTGATGTTGATGTTCGTTTGATCGATTGATTTGATTGATGAATCTTCCTTTACCTACCACCAACGTACCCTCATATCACATAGCCCTATTTACTCACGTAAGCAATGCGGCCCGCGGCCACATCATTTTTCTTGGTACTTCAATCGTTTGCAAGATAACCAACAGAGTCGTACAATGCAACACTCAACATTATATTACCAATCGATACATTACATTCAAACGATGATGTCTTCAGAGCACCCTTGCATTGCTGTCGCAAAGGGAGACTTTATAGACTGCCACAAAGGAAAGAAGTCTCACGTTTCAACCAGAACTGCTCATCTATTTGCATCTTTGCTGTTTACAGTAGTCTTCCTGCTATTCTCCCGTTTCATCTCATCAAATGGTCTCTCACTCAGTGAAATATCAAGACTTAATGAAGAGCTTGACTCATTTGAGAAACTCAAGGAGAGAATGACTGAGGATGAGCTCAAGCTTTTCTTGAGCTGCCAACAGATGAATCAGCTAGAAAGAAAAATAGAGAGGGGGAATTTTGCGAAGCTCGACTGGAGCCAGCAACAAGTAAATGAAACGGAGATCAAGATGCACAGGGATGAAGGTACGCTTCAAGAAATAAGCAAGATAGAGCAGAAACTCAGAGATGTTATGCTTGAGTTGGACCTGGGTTTGGAGAAAATGCTGAGAGGCGCTGACATAGATTCATTCACCGGTGTAGGCCACATATAGCTGCAAAAGACAGTATTAACAAGGCCAAGTAGTCGTGTGCAGTGTGTGCATTAATTTTGAGAGGTCACTATCAATGTCCCGTCTTCTGCTTCAGATACTGAATAAGCCACAATATCTTTCTGTTTGCTTCCAACACTACTCATTATCCCACCAATTAATTCATTCTGATTTCCCAAAGCCCCTGTGACCCACTTTGTGCACTTACCACTCTTCATTTCGAAGCAAGAGTTGTGGAAATTACATGTAAGCGTGGGCACCCCACTTTCAACAGAAATCTTACCTTTCTTCATTGGAAGATTCAGATGTGGGCATTTGGCATCGACGGCATAGTATGTCCCAGCCACCTTCGTCACCAGGATTGGTCCGTTCGGTCCATCAATTATCTCACGCTCCCCTTCCGCGACTGCCGGACAAGTGAGACTTACTTCGGCACTATATGATTCGGATGCGGATGCATCGCCGCCATTGACATCACGACTCATGACAAATTTCGTCAAGCCACTTTTGTAATTCATTGGCAACATATCATCCCCACCGCCACCGTCGGCATCTCTCATCAGAAAGGATACGCCTCCTCTCAAAGTCACAGACCTCTTCGATACTCTAGCCTCCAATCTCGAGCCTCGGTCTACAAATCCTTTGTACTGCAAAATCGCTCCATCATCGCTAAGGACCTGAAATGTACAAGTGTCCAAATGAGTGGGGCCTGGATCAAGTCGCCATCTCAAACCCTGCATTGGAGGTTTCACAATCACTTCACCCTGAGGTCTAAGAGCAACCTTTGTAGACCCAATTACTGACCCTCCAACAACATCTTGGACATCCCACGTTCCAATGAGATCATCGGGGTATTGATTTTCGTTATTATCATAATTTTTGCGCACAGTACTTTCCCATTTAGCAAATCGATCAAGCTCGTCTCTTGCAGATTTTGGTGGCGCAGTCGAGGTAAGATATTTGGCAGCGGCAGCGGTAGTAGTCAATGTCAGTGGCATCATATTTGATGAACTTGGTCGAATATAATCACTCCCAAGCCCAACGAGAGAAGCTGTCAAACGTGCGTACGCATTCATATAAGCAGTTGTCAACGGTACGACAGGGCGAATGTCTTTCAACACTCCTTTCGCATAACAATCTCGCAAAAGCCGGATGAGAGCATTGAGATATTGGACACCAGGGCGAGTTTCAGAAGCGACATCAACATTGTCACCTTGATCATTGCTGTACCAACGCTGAATAAAGGCTGGTTTGTCAGCATCGAGAGTTTCGGCCAACACAAGCAACTCCTGATCACCACCAAAAATTAGAGTGCGTTCAACAATATTAGAGAGGACATTGAGCTGTCGTGTCATCGTGGGCTCTTCGGCACTAAGGAGAACTCCTCCAAGGTCGTCGGGTTTGATAACAATTGTGGGTGTTGTTGACGATTCTTCAACATCACTTTCAGTGTCGACAATATTAATAACGTCATCGTTTTTCTCCTCGCCATCTGTAATTTCCTTCGGTGCCTTGTCCAATTTTGACCAAAACTCTCTAAATAATCGACGCTTTCTTCCCTTTTCGTATGCACCTTTTGGTTCTTCACTCGCTACCATTACTTCTTCTTTTTCTTCCTCCTTCGGAACCGAGATGACTTCACCAACAAGTAAACTCTTCTTGGCTGCAACCATGGCGACAGTTTCACTCTCATACTTTTCTTTGAACTCCTCAAATGGAAGATATTTGTTGGTTTCGTCATATGCAAGCCGAGCCGCAGCATCATATGGGATTGCCAAAGGATTTGCTTGCTTGCTAGCATTGTGTTCAATTCGCTTATTCTCATTTGCCAACATTACCTTGTCCAACATGGAGAGACAAATATCTTGATCTATCAATTTCTTCGCAATCCGTTTCTTGTTGTCATCATTATTAGGATCATTCTCCAACACTGCACCAACACTCTGAATCACGGACAGAACTCTCCTGTATGGTTCAACATACACGCCCCCTTCAAACACTTCCTTCACACGATCACTCTCCACACCACTCGTGGCCAAGCCAAGAATCGACTCCAAGTACGCCTCAGCCTGATCATACCCCGGAGCAGTATTGTAGGATTCACGGAATACAGCAATTTGATTGGCAATCCAAAGCTCTTCCCTTTCCTTGGATGTTCGTGGGGTTGGATCATCTCTTTTTTCATTAGTAGTATTGACGTCAGACTCTGTGCGACGGTTCTTAACGAGAATGTTTAGGATGGGTCTGGGAACGGGACACTTCATTTTATCATTCTCTTCTTCCCCATTTTCGGTACTTGGCTCCTGTTTTACCATGCCGGCGTTTGCATCACCTTGCTGCTGCTGCTGTTGTTGCTGCATCAACACGGTCCTCAGACTTAAATTCAAAGCCTCAGCACTAGGCCAGGATCGTGCAAGTAATATCCTACGAACAGCACGATTTGATGCCGTATTCAATGCACGCGTAAGTGACAGACTTTGAGCTGCACTACTCTCCGATTCTTCTTCCTCCTCTTCTTTCTTTGTAGATTGATTGTCCTTTGCCATTTGATAACATCGCGACAAACTAACATCACTGGGTGCCAGCGTGAAATCAATTTCATTCATTTTTGCCCCCCGACTGTTGATACCTACACGCTTTGGGGATGGTTCCGCTGGTTCGGTGACAACTTCCTGTCTGATTGCAGTAGTGGCTTGTGCATTCTCATCTTCTAGAGCGATACCTCCTGGTGGCGGTGCCACTGCCATTCGAAGAGATGTGGTGCTTTTTGTAGTGGTCAGAGCATTACAATTATTACAGGTGGAGGCATAACTTGATGATGAAAACGCCTCTACGGAAAGGGGCACCATAATATAATTCATAGCGGCAAGTACTGCCACCAAATGATGGCTCTGCAGCAGTGTCTTTGCAACCATGTTTGCAATGGTGTGACCGCTACTTCGAGAGATACAATCAAGGCGTAGTGTAGTAAATAGGATATTGTAGCAAACGCCAACCAAAACCAACTCACGCACCGACCGCCATCATGCGTGCGTGAAGAACAAAGCAAGACCCTCAACTAAATAAAGTCCTCCGCACCACACAACATCAAACATCTCACCATCGATGCGCCACACGAATACTAACATCAAGACCATGAACGGCAGCACCACTAGTCGCCGTCCATCTCTGGAGGAAAAGATTTTATCTCACCTACGAAGTAATAACAATAATCAAATCCATGAAGCAACGAGGAAAGAAATCCAGAAGAAATTGGTGACAAAAGATGTCACTTCATCATCATCTGATATGACCAAGAAGGATATAAAGAGATCACTAAAACGGTTGGTGAAACGAGGGGACATTGTCAAAGATGGAAAGAAATACACGATTATACCACCGGCAGCTCTTGATGAGTACGACGACTCAGACGATGACAGTAGAAACAATGATAGTTCATCTTTAGATAATGATGAACGCGATGACGAAGCACCGGCGGTCGCTCCGTTTGTGCCGATTGCGGAACGTATACGACAAACTGCACAAACTGAACGATCAGATGATAACCCCAACGTGAAACAAACAATGGATCTTGATGAAGAAATTCGTCGATTGGAAGCAGAGCTGGCAGATAGTGATGATGATGACGATGATGAAGAGAGTGATTACGACGATTCCAGTGATGACACTTCTATTGACGGAAACAAAGCTTCAACGTCACAAGCTGATGGAATTATCTGTCTTTCATCTGTGGCCGACGAGCGCATCGTACCTCTACCACAAGGTGCACTTCCGCAAAACAAACGACGAGCATTAAAGAATATTGATGCCGGAGATGGGGAACCAAAGAAATCAAAGAAGCGCAAAAGCAGTTCCTCTACACCAAAAGAAGAGCATGCCATTAGCGAGGGTCTCAAGGATGCAGTGAATGAGTTACTGTCAAACTACGTCCCCGCTTCTCATCTGAAGAAACCCTTCTACTGTCGTGTATGTCAACACCAATCGGAATCAGAGTCCGACTTTTTATCTCATAAACAAAGTGAATTCCACAAGGGAGCTGTTCAACAAGAGAAAAAGAGGACCTACTGCAAATTATGCCGGAAGCAACTGACTAGTATTGTACAGATGGAAGAACATCTGAAAAGTCGTCCGCATAGGGAGAAGATGGATTTTGTGAAGAGCAAGCAGAGTGGTGGAGGAGGAAATCGAAGTAGAGGACATCATGGCCGAGACGCAAGTGGCAAGCAATGGTGCTAATAGTTAGATGGTTTATACAATTACATATACTTTTATCACGTAGACTTCTCAAATGCAACACTCAATAACTCTTTTGTCTTGGATGCAAAATATCTCACATCTCTGTCAGGATCATTCTCCATCAAAGTCAAAATCGGGACAATTTGTCCCTGATACACGGATCGATCGAATACAGTTCCAACAATGCCCAGCCCCTTGGCAACATTAAATCGCACATTTGGGACTGGATCATAATGCATCTCCAGTAAAATGGGGAGTACTTCCACTTGTGCAGAGTTTACATCCATGGCAGTGGCCATCAATGCCGTGGCCTGGACAGCATTCATCCTCCTTAAATAAGATGGATGTTCCATCACCTGACGTACACGAGGGAACAAATTCTGAACTGACCATTCTGTACCAAGAAGGGCAGTCAACTCTTGTAGATTCTTTGCCGCTGCTTCTCGAATACTCGATATGTCATCACCCAACCACCCAACACATAATCCCAAGAGCCTATCATCAAAAAAGTCGCTACCAAGTTGTTTCGCAAGAAGAGGTATTCTCTCAATGACGGCAAGTCGAATCCGCCATTTACCATCATCGGCCAAATCCAGTATCGCTGGTAGCAATGATTGGTGCAACAGATCCGTACCAATTACATCATTGAGTAGCGACAAGGATGATATAATATTGAGACGAACTTCGGAACTAGAGTCTCGCAATAGCAATAACATGGGGGGCAACAAGTTCGACACGGATGCATCCTTCCCCAACAAGGGGGCCAATTCCGTCGCAACCATTGCCAATGCTGCACGAACATTGACACTATCATCTTCAGTCAATCCTACCAAACGCGTTACTAATCGTTGCGCCACTGGAATACGACGAGTATTTTTATTCTCATCATCATCATCATCAATATCCATTCCATTATCCGAATCACTCCCAGCCCCTGACCACCCAGCAGGATAAACCATCGCCTTTGTCTTGGCCACCTCGGACAAATTATACGTTGCCGCCGTCCGCACTTCCGCTTCCGGATCTTGAAGTAATTTTTCATAATTGGGGACCAATGCATCCATTGCTCCGTGTAATGTCTTGAAGGCATGTACGACATCCGCAAATTTGGATGCGGCTGTCCATCGGACACGCCAGGAGCGATCATCAATGGTTGCAGCGATTAAAGGTAGGATACGCTTCACTAGTGCATCAATACGTGACATAATTTCTTCCTTCTCTAGTGACGATGATGAAGAAGATGATTGTTCAAGCATCAATGCCATGGCTCTTCCAAAACACACACAATTTTCCGTTGTGTGCAATCGAACACTATCCGGTTGATCACCCCCCGCCAACAGTTCATACAGATCCAACAAAGTCAACGAATAATTCGCATTACTCTTGTCAAAGAATACTGCAGCACCCAAAGTATCGACCACTGTATAAAATAACGTGCCCAAATTCTTCGAGGCAATACGGCGTACCATGGGTACATCATCTTTACACAACTTTGCAAAGTATTCTAAATGGGTGCGTCGTAACTCCGGTCCCATTTTGGGAAAGGCGTGTGCAATCAATGTACATGCCGAGATCCGTGCCGTGAACCATTCCTTATTGGCCAGTCGACCAATCATCCCTACGAATTCGTGTGTGTAATCTGCACCACTGAGAGATTGACTAATGGCAATGACCGATGCAGCTGCCTTTTCCCTCACCACACTCTCCTCCACTGCCAATAATAATTCCAGCGGTGTCAACAAAGATGACGCATAGTCCGTCCCACCTACATGGGGAACTAACCCCCCCAAGGAAACGGCAATGGCTTCTAATACCTCATCTTCGTCATCAATTCCATCGGATAGAAATGGCAACAATTCGTCGCGGGTGCGTTCTGGTCCGAGGGCTAGGGCGATGGAGGGTAATTTCCGTGCTGCTTCGACACGGGAGGATAAGTCGTCGGACCGTAATTTTTCAATGGTTTGGAGGGCGTCTTCTTCTTCTTCGTCTTCTTCTACAGCTGCTGCTGCATTGTTAGTGTTACTGTCAATTTGCATCATTGTAGTGTCATTGCCATCTTCTGTTACGAGGATGGGTGATGCAGGCTCGAGTGGCTGATGTTGTAGTTTGATGCTGCCGATGATGGTGCCCGTGTCGGTTACGTCGGGCATATCTGATGGAGGCGGGGGCGGAGCTGCTTGTGTTGTCGTCATTTTGTATACTGATGGTTATGTAGAGTTGCAGGGCGTTTGGCGACATGGAAGTTTGAAGTTTGAGTTGATTTGATTGAGAGTTGAGTTGAAATTGTCACTAGATAGTGTGTCATTACTATGTAATGTTATAAAGACCCATATGGAGTCACAGTCACAAGCGTCTCTCGTCTCTCAACTCTCAACTCTCAACTCTCAAATAAAATGGAAATGACTATGACATGAGAAATTAGACGGACTCCTATTTATTGTGAGCTAGTAGTGACCACTGGAAATACAAACATTCAGCACACGACGAAGATATTTACCAAGTCTTATCTTGTGTTGAAAGATCTCATAGTAGCATCATCAAGTTCTGTCGTCAAGTGCGAAGAGGAGTAGCAGAGATTGCCCAGTATAAAATGCATTATTCTGCAAAAAGACCAGTCGTCGTGATTGCACTACTATTGGTACTCACTGCAATCACTGTGTATGTGAGCATCATCAATCGCGGCCACCTCGACGAGGAGAAGGAGACGTCCACTATTATGTTACGCCTCCCAAATGCAGAGAATGTTCATGACAATCATGGGCATCAGCATCACATCAATCATCGACGACGTCGACTAAATAATTTGCTACCATCTGATCCAGCCAGTGTCTACACCAAAACTACCAACGCAAACGCTAACACACAAAATTCTTCCAACGGCAACACTGATAATGCTGCTGCTGCTGCTCATGCCTCATCCTCCTACAACTTTGCCGTCCTAATAATCTCCTACCATAAAACAGGACACGATCTCCAAGAAGATCTCGTCAAACTACTCATCGACGAATTCCCTCCACCAATTGGACCAAATATCACCGCGAAGGGGGTCAAATCTCTAGTACGAAGACGGATGCACACGCCTGTTCACTTGTGCAGTCGATTGTATTTACAACCGGGGACTGTTGCTGTGCAACATGCTCCTGATTTATTTTGTAATGCAGAAAAGTTGGCCAAGATTTTGTTGGAAGAAGGTGATCATCGTAAAAACAAGGACAGCAACAGCAACAATATACAAAGTAGTAAGGATCTTGGAGTCAAGATTGTGCATCTTGTTCGTAATCCTTTCTCCATGGCAGTATCAAATTATCACTACCATGCCAAAAAACCTATACCCAGACCAGAAATGTGGATCACACGACAAAATCCATGTCAGGTCACATATCCCAATGGAGAGTTGTTCGCAGACTACGTACTCCCCTCGCTGTCCAAACGATCGTATGAAGCTCTCAACATCAATTACGATAGTCGGCTCATCTTACGGAGTGAATTTGAGGCTATTGCCAATGACTGCGAGTCATTATATCAAACACGCAAAGGATTAGAAACTGCAAATCAATTTGAACATCTTATGAACCTGGATGCGCCAGATGGCTTACGATTGGCCACTGCCGAACTGACCATTCAGGGTGACGATAATGGCGGAGACATGCTCCGTATGAGCAACAATATATTGAAATTGAAACAGGCAGAAAAGATTGTACAGAATTCTTGGATGGGAGGTAGAAATAAGGAATTTCAGGTGTACACGTTGAGTTTGGATGATTTCATTTCCGAACCAAAGAGCTCGGCGTTGGAGTTTCTCAATTTTGTATTCGATCATAATGAGGCGGATGTCTCAATGGAACAGAAAGAGAGTGCCGCTATGAAGTATTCACAGACCTATTTGAACAAGAAGGAGGGCAGTCGTCACATTACTGATGGGAAGGCTTCGGACAAAAAGCAGTTGGCAGAGTATTTAAGGCATGATGCTGTGTTTGGACCACCGATGAAGAAGATTGAGATGCTTGTGGAGACCGCATTGGCAGAGAGTCGTAATACCGTCATGTTGTAATTATTGCGTTCATATGTAATGTAATTACCTACTTTGCATCATCGTCACTCTTTCGATTACCACCATCAAATACGCCAACGACGCCATCCCTTTGCAACAGGGCACCTACCACGTCATCCAAGGCACCCCGTAATCTCCCAATAGTGTATCCCGAATTTCGATTGTATTTGTACAGTCCATAAAATAGATCAAATGAATCGGCGTTTGTTGTTTCAATCAGTCGCAACACACTTTGGAACCCTGTTGTGTCAATGGGAGTAGCTTTGAGCCCTTGTATACCAAGGATCCGTCCAACGAGATGTGTGATAAATTGTGAATTGGCAGAGTAAGAATCGTGGTCGGAACAGGCCATTGGGATCATGTTACAGCCCTCTTCTTCCCAGATGCTCAAGAACCGTTCCATTCGATCCATCCCTTCTACGTGTTCCTCACTAGTATCTAGTTGGTTCTCTTGTCCTTCAAAATCTGGATCAAGAATCACTTTATTTATCCTTGTCTTTTCGTAAACAAATGTTTGACCTCTCCAGCCGTTCTTTGCAGAGTCTGGTCCAAACACTGGAGCGAGGAGTTTATTGTGAGTATGGCAGTGAAGCGATTATACGACGAGCAATACTATACTATGAGTGACTTACTTGGATGCGTGCACAATATGTCACATTCTTCTGGTAATAGATCCAATAGTATATTTCTAGGATGCTCCTTGACACTTGCCACATCGACTATCAAAGGATATGAACCTGCTCCCTTGAGTTGCATTTTCTTCTCCAAGAGAGGCACTAAATCCAGGACCGTATCCTTGAAGCTCACGATTGAAGTTGCCAGTACAATCACATCTAAATCTTCATCCAACACGAATGATTCCAATGTAAGTGAGTACTTGACACCCATTTCCGAAGCAACATCTGTATAATTCGTCCTTGATGTTCCAACTACGTTGCCATACTTGGTGAAGCTTTGTGCAATAAACTGACCGAATCGTCCAAAACCGACAATACCGATGGAAAGGGGACGCGATCGCAGCACTGCTAATTTTTGTTGGCGTATCGAGTCTAAGAGTGAGGAGAGTCGCTGTTCTTCTTTCTTAAGACGTTCTAGTTCCCCATTGTTGGAGTTGATAGTGATATCATCTTCGTCATTACTTTGAGTCGAGCTGAAAAGACTGGATGATGTAGGCAATAACCTTTGATGTTGTATTGTAGCTCCTCTGCTTGTTATTGTGCTGCAACCC
>Ga0209652_1002387_pt1 | contig 14540 bp, 12 predicted proteins | sample SaaInl74LU_5_DNA_FD_184641 | JGI IMG/M metagenome (GOLD analysis project Ga0209652, IMG submission 184641) | Marine microbial communities from expanding oxygen minimum zones in the Saanich Inlet - ESP_74LU_5_DNA (SPAdes) (version 2) | ecosystem: Environmental > Aquatic > Marine > Intertidal zone...
GTTCGCATCGTTGACGGGCTTATGAATCTTCGATGGGAAAGAAGTGGACACCTGGTCCGTCCCCGCCCGCACCGTCTGCTGCTCTTACAATTCCTAGCGGACACCTGGTCCGTACTAGTATTACATAGGTAGCGGGCATAATCTGCGGATTTTTGTGGGGAAGTCGCTATGATGGTGGACTCCCATTACCACCGCCAATCGCGACAGCTATCAGCTACTTATCAGCTACATAACGCAGCCGGCCTATTGAACAAAAACCATGACGATAGCGCTGCTGCGTAGATACTTCTCGTGAGCCTCATATGCAATACGCTAAAAATAATGAAGTCGCATTCCTCGCAATACAGAACGCAGATATGCAGCCTGCCTCCTAAACTGGCCTTCTCGCCATCGTCTACTTCGTCAGCCAATAAGTGCATCAATAATGACACTGATTTTGAGCACCAGATGCTACTGTGGAGAAATCAACTGCGTGAAGAGGAATTATGGAACGATGCACAAACAAACACACTCACATTATTGCGTGAGATCATTTCTTTCCATTCTCATAACGAGAAGGATAGAGAGTCGTCTTCACTTATTGCTGACGAGTTGATGCAGCAGTTTGGAAGAAGGATAATAGTTCATCCTACATCACCAACTATGAATGTCAATAATACCAAGAACATCAAGAACGAACAACATTATGACGCTTGGTTGACTATTTTTGATTTTGAAAAGATTGCACAGATTCTGCAAGATCATTATGGTGAAGATGGGTCAACTGAATTTGTGCAAAACTCAAGTATTGCTCAGCATATCCGAGAGAAACAGGTAGTAGTACCACCTAGTAACATGAGTTGGCACGAGGTAATCGTCATTCCCTCTAATGACGCAGCCTATACAATACTCCAAATATACGATAAAGATACATCCAAGCAACATATACGACAATATCTCAACTATCGAGCAATACGAACAATGGAGCAGGTAAAATACTTCACCCTCCCATTTCAAAAGAGACAACTTTTGCAGTTGGAGGAATACCACTGTAAGCAACAACAGTTGCTAACTGAGTTGGAGCGTTGTTACAATGATGCGTTTGAGAAGTTGGATGATTACTGTATGAATATCTTGGGGGTGGAAAGTGATACACTGCCTTTGTTTCCTGAGCAGCTGACGGCGGCTGAAGTTGATGGTGGGTATGATGCAATTGCCAAAGTTATGGATGACTATTCAGATCAGGTTGCAAGATACGTGAGAACGATCATGATGGACGAGCTAAACAAGATCAGTATTAGGTTCTTGTCATTTCTTGGCGATAATGGAAAGGCAATTTCCACGGCTATTGAGTACTATCTCCAATTCACTGACTTTCTATCATCCGTTGAATGGAGAGATGGACAAGAACCCGCAAATCATGCCAAGCATGAAGTGGTGATGTCAACATTGAAACAATTCGTCACATCTTCAAGTGATTCACTCACTACTGAGTTCATTCATTCGCCTTCCGCACGTGTCATGCTTGTTAGTGATCTTCAACAACTGAATTCCTTCTTGATCTCTCGGAAATTTGAATTATCCTCAAGAGTTGGGACTGGTCGTGATGTGATGGAGGCTATAGATTTGGCATGGACTCAACATTGCATTACTACTGCATCTTCCAAGCCTGGTTGCAACTTGATTGATATAACAGTGGAAGATATATCACAGTATTCAGCTGCGGTTCAAAATGTTCTTGCACAAATTGTTGGAGACGGTATGCACGCCAAGCGATTACGACTACTAGCTGATGCGCTCGGTTGTGAAAAGACGGAAGAAACGTTCCGATTCAAAATACTCTGTCGAAGGGCAGCAAGCCTAGCATATCAAATGTCGCTGTACCAAAGTCAACGAGAAGCCAGCGCTCTTACCATGAAACGATGTAAATCGGACGTTGAAATGAAAGACGAGGAAATCAGACTCGATACGTGCCGCCTTGAAGTGCTCACATCAATAACGTCCACTAAATAATATTAATCGCACATATCCTTTTTCTACCCTAATGACGTTTTGCCCCCGACCCAATTATTTCAACGTTTGAATCATCACCTGCTTCCATCCCTTGAAACCAGAGAACATTTGTTGGAAAACCAGAGAACATTTGTTGGAGGTACATTTGAGAAATACATATCAAGGAAACCACACACTCCGTGGAATAGCGTCGGCGCTTGTCTTGTGAGCATTGGCGCATTACGGAACTCATAGTTCAAAGGATCTTGAGCAAAGTCTAGTGCCCCTAACAAGTGCTGAGCGAAGATGATTGCAAAACCTTGCCTCATGTCCAAGTTAGTTGTGTGTTTGAACGTTTCCAACAATGAGTCCCATTGCAAAACACGAGTGATACTGCAAACGAATTGTTCCAATATGCATGCAGTTGAGATGAAGTTGACAGAGTGAAGTTGGATCTCTTCCTCCAAGTGATCAAGTGTATCATTTGTGTGGACTGCGACAACGTATTGTTCAGTGTGCGACGATCTCTTTCTTTGCTCCGGAGTATGATACTTATCAACAACATCGCTGAAATCTCGATCACAGATGCGGCGAAAGGCAGTTGAAATCTCTGAGGGCTCAATTGGCTTCATCGTGCGCCCTCTGCAGTGTTGTAGACCCTCCGCAAAAACGCCACCAGAAGATACCGGTCCTCCTTGGGCAAGAAGTCTAGCGCTTTCGGACATTTGTTTTGATTCTTTTAGTCCCATGCCAAAACTAATCCAAAACTTCTTCACCAGTTCTCCTCTGGATGGCAATGATCCTTGCCACAACGCTTTACAGTTCTTGAAGCCCTTATAGAGAATTTCAAGTAGAGGCATTTCATCTTCTTGTACTATGCCATTGATCACTAGCCCGTGATATAGATACATCACGATGCGAAGTTGGGCTTGACAATCGATAACAGCGCACCCACCTTCAAGGTTTCCAAAGTAGTCCAGAATTGAAAGGTTTGTTCCTGCACAAAGAGGATTCCACATTGCACTCTCCTCAAACGCAGACAACCCAAAGTTTTCCAAGAATGATATCATCATGATGTTGTGCATGGCTGAAGATTTTTTCATAATAGAAGATTTTTCATTGTTCAGTGCCTTGAGGGATTTTTGCATCTGATTGAAATAATTGTCAAATACCATCTTGCTTACGGTGCTAACATGTTGCCGTTCAGAGGCAACCTCAAATACTCCAGTCAACACTGCGTGAATGCTAAATGCGCAACTCCAGGACACCGATCTGCGCGGGTTATCAACGAATGATTTGAGCTGCAGATACAAAGGAGAAAGCTCACTAGAGCGAGGAAGCTTAGCCTTCCCCAAAATCCCGTGTCGGCACATATTCACCCAGTTGGGGAGTATGTGCGACATCAGAAGCTCATCCATGTCACTAAACTTGCTAGGGCGGTCAATAAGTCTTCCAAACATTCCCTTGTTAGCAGGACCAAGCGTATTTTCCAATGAACAATTGTCAATCGCCCCAGCAAACATCTGCAACAGACGGACAGTGCGGTGAATAGCGCGGTCACCACCGATGAATTCCATGTGCGGGAGCCACGAGTGCGACTTGTGCGGTTTCCCTGTTTCCCTTTCGAGGGTCGTTCTCATTCGGTTCAATGAAGTGGTAATCTCTGGTTTGATTGGAACCTCCAGAATGGTCATGTGGCGAATTCCCACAAAAATTTGTTCAATTTGAGCGCTGCCTGTGGTGTCCACCCCATACTCGCGATTAAACTCAGCAACGATTGAATCCATACGATTCCACTCGTCTGATGGGTTGAGAAAGGTACATTCCATAGAATCCCCTAGGAAAGCGATGATTTCATGCCTATCACATTGTTTAGTTCCTCGCTCCCTCACAATTGAAGATACTTCCGCAGTCAGTTCAGGCATTGCAAGACATGCCAAAAGCCGACAGGGTGTAGTCAAATGCTCATGCTGTGTTTGAAGTTCCATTTCCATCTTCTGAACTGCCTGAATAGAAAAGTTTGCCATGATAGTTGCATCCATCAGGTTACTAATCATCGTCGTGTCTGAATATCCCCGGCTGCGATCGTTGCGAATATTCCTCACCATGACACGATACTGTCCAGCAATAATTTCTGTCAGTTCATCAAGCGACAACAGGAATAAAATGGCATCGTTGCGATCATCAGAAGCTAGGAGCTCGTCAATGGTGACAGGATTGGCCCTTGGTTCAGGCCTAGAGACCTTCAATGGGAAGCAATCCTTACCATCCTCAACATCTTCATCGTCTTCCTCCTCGTTAATGAGGGGAGAGAAACGATTCTCATCCTCCACATTTTCGACATCCTCCTCTACATCAATAACCTCAATTTTCTTCTCGGCCGTAGGGAGAATTCTCAACACTGTCCAACAGTAAACCAACACCTGAAGAAAGTATTTATGTCCACCATCCCCACCACCAAACATTGACTTGGCAACTCGGTTACGCATTCGAATGCAAAGCTTGAGATCTTTCATGACATTTGGATCCAGAATTTGAGAGTTAGCACTCATCCAATCGGCAGCGGTGAGTAAAAAGTTACAGGATGTGTCATCCTCAATCAAACTCGTGGGGACATTATCTCGCATGTATTTCAAAAAACGTCGGGTAGCTGATTTGTAACACGAGTATATTGACGAGTAATTGCTTTTGGTGACGGGGTGGATGTTACCAAAATCTGGAATCTCTCCTTTGATCAACGAAGACGGATTAGTATGAGGGGTGGACGAAGACGCGACGCCGCCCCTTTTCGCACCGTTGCTGCCACCACTGCCGCCGCCTTTCTTCTTGTTTGTCTTGCGAGCTTGCTTTTTCTTCACCATTGTAATAGAATTCTCTACTACCAAGCGATATATAAGTAGGAAGCTTTTGATGATTGGTTGCTTGTTCTTCGTGAGACTGAATGTGCGAGTTGCAACAACATCATCATTCATCATCTTCATCTTGCGATGAATCTTTTTGTGAAATAGAGGGCAACCCCACTCCAACCGTGTTCCTCCCTTATTGTATTGTAGTCTTCGTACTAATCATAACTGGTCTCATCAATTATAGTTAATATATCTGTCTATCTAATACTTAATCTGAAATCTAGTCCCCTATATAACCCCAAACACAAATGGTCCATTCGATCGTCTAAATATCTCAAACCGCAACAAAGACAAAGATGAAAGCAGATACGGCGAGAACAGTGGCCGTGCCGATAACAGCTGTGGAAGCTGATGATGGAGAATCCGGATCACTCAATGAGCCAACAACAGGATCAACATCAACCGGAACGTCAATAGTATTGGCAGGCTCGGCAGAAACACCAGATGATGTTGCTTCTGGGGCAGTTGGCTTTGCTGTAGGCGAAGGTGAAGTGGTCGACTCCGAGTTCATGTCGTATGTAACCACCTCAGCATCAGAAATTGATTCGGTACATTCGCCCTTGTAGGCGATAAAGTCAGCAACTGCCAAACAACTGTTGTCATATGTTTTGCCATTGGAGCACACAGGATCAATATTAAATGGGCAAGGGAAAACAAGGCATTCGCCCTCGTAAGCAACCTCTACATTAGCTGCTCCAGCCTGACAAGCGTTTCCGTAAGTTTCCTTGTCGACACCACAGACTTTAGCAATCAAAGTGAATCGAGTGACGAATTAGATACATGTATTCAGAACTAAAGCATCAGCGAACATCAGAGTTACTTACCAGGAGCGTACTGCAAGGTGCAAGCCACTGCTTCACATTCTCCAGCATAATCGATTTCAACATTCATTAGCCCAATCTTGCACTTGTTAGAATAAGTTTGCCCGTTCACACCACATTGGGGATCGAACTCCATAGTACAAGCCCTGCATTCGCCTTCATAAGCAATCTCAGCACCGGCAGCTTCAGCCTCGCACTTGTTGGAATACTGCATTCCGTCTTTTCCGCACTGTGGATCATACTCCATAGTGCACACAACTGGAGGACATTCGCCCTTTGAAGTGATTGCAGCTTGTGCAGCTTGACAGCTGTTTCCGTACGTTACTCCATCAGATCCACATACAGGGTCGTAGTTCATTGCACAAGTTACAGCTTCGCCGGGGCATTCCCCCTCTACTACACCTTCAACACCTGCAGCCTCTGCCATACACGAATTAGCATAAGTAAGACCATTTGAGCCGCATACTGGGACATATTCCAAAGTGCAAGGCTTGGCGCACTCGCCTTCAGAAACGACAGTAATGCCTGCAGCCTCTGCATAACACACATTATCATAGGTTGCACCATCCTCGCCACATACGGGCCTATACTCCTCAGTGCAGGGCTTGGGGCACGCTTCTTTAGAAGCAACAGTTGTTCCTGCGGCCTCTGCAAGACACTCATTGTCATAGGTCACCCCATCAGCTCCGCAAACAGGGGCGATGTTCGCGGGGCAGGGAACTGGAAGGGCTTCGGAAGTACATTCGCCTTTGGAAACGACAGTAGTTCCTGCAACCTCAGCAAGACACTCATTGTCATAACTGTTTCCATCAGCGCCACAAACTGTATCGATATTCATGGGGCAAGCTGTGGCAGTAGGCATGGTAGGGACCTCTGGACACACACCTTTAGAAGCGACAGTAGTTCCTGCAGCCTCTGCAAGACACGTATTATCATATGTCATACCATCAGCACCGCATACAGGCTCATAATTCATGGGGCAGGCAGAAACAGAAGCCGCCGTGGCAGTAGGCATGGTAGGGACCTCTGGACATTCGCCTTTGGAAGCGACAGTAGTTCCTGCAGCCTCTGCAAGACACGTATTATCATATGTCACTCCATCAGCTCCACAAACCAAAGCAATGTCCAGAGGACAGGGGACGGGAAGTGTCGGTTGCACTGGAGTCGGACACTCGCCTTCAGAGATAACGGCGACTCCTGCGCCCTCAGCAACGCAGCTGTTGCTGTAAGTCCTGCCATCAGCGCCACACACTGGATCATAATTCATAGGACACATCATTACGTCATCAGGAGCTTGTAATTGACGGGCCTCGTTCTTGGCAAAAAGACGAGCGGATGTGGTGGCCGCTGTGGCGGCGAGGATTGCATGTGCAAGGGAGAGCTTCATGATCTTGGATGTTTGGAAAAAGCTTAATAAGGAAGAATTCTGTTAGCAACCAACTTCAGCTTTGTTGACTGTCAATAATCTCGTTTTATGAGAGATTCAAAGCGTCAAGATTGTGGGTAAAAGTAAAAGGGGATCGATCGGCCTTTTATTTTGGATCGAACGTGCCAAAGTACAAAAATGTCGAAATCCGTGAAACAAGGATCGTGCAAAAAATATGGCGATGGTCGTGGTACCTGGGTTTTGAGTTGTACAACAATTGGGACTTTGATTTGAAAGATAGAAGGGACAAAAGCGGAAACGCACCAAAAAATCCAGTCAATCACAAACATCACAAAACTCTACCTCATGATGGCAACCAACACTAATCCTGGCAACAGGAAGCGACCAGCCCCAACACAACCACCACCACCATCCTCCAATAATATCACCACTTCCCTTCGAATCGACGCCCTCCTCGCCAAATACGCCCGCCACCTCCCCCCCGGCGGCACAATCTCCATCCAACTCATCAAAGGAGGCACCTCCACATCCGTGGATCCCATTGCCGTACGTAAGGCTGTTTCCAAGAAGGAACGGCAATTGCAAAAGAATAATAACTCTGGAGTGAGTTCTGGGAATGATAGTGATAATGGTGGGGGTATGTCTGCAGCGGCTGCGACGGCGGCAAGGGTGGCGAAGGAAAAGTTGACATTGCCGTTTCCGAGAGTGGCCAAGTTTCCGGAGACTATTACTAGGCCTAATTTTATTACGGGGGGGTTGAGGGATGGACGGATGTATGAGGAGGAGGTTCCATTGGCCAAGGTAAGAGATTGAATTGTAATGTTCTCACTTGATGTGTGTACATTTTTTGATGATGTGTGTATCGACATATGGTGTCAAAGTTGATGGTTGTAGAGAGAGAGATGAAAGCACCGTCTTTCACAAGCATGACTAGTTATTTCTTGCAAATGAATTATTTCATCCCATTTACAAGATTGTTCGCATGCAATATAGAGTGGGAGTTAGTTATCGGCGAAATGTTCCTAAAAAGTCATGTCGTTGTTAGTAGGCTCCCGTACATTTTTCAATATCTTATCGATGGAGTATAGGATTAGTTTGTGTCTATTTGATGTATCACTAACTAACACATCCGAATTGCACTCACTTTCTGTACAACCCCCGCACAAACAATGTATAGGATGAAAGCGACGAAGACGAAGCCACAGCGTACCGTTCCCCCGAGGACGGCAGTGGACCCCCCAAGAAGAAGAAACGACGATGGAGACGTCACGATGCACGTCCACGTCGGTGGGTACTCCAAGAAAAGGTCGAATTCTTTGAAAAGATTGCTGCCAATCGACGGAAACAAAAGCAAGGATTGAATGGTGGTGGTGGTAGTGGTGATACCGATGATGAGGGGGGGAATAAGTTATCGAATCAATATCATGGTGTGGTGGAATCGAATGCTTCCAAGTATGTCATGTTGACTGTGGCACCTTCTGCGGCTGCGGCTTCAATACCACCACCTCAAACAGGATCATCTAATGTAGTAGCTCCTGAACAAATCACCATCCAGCCAATCTTTGGTTTTCATACCTTTAGTCAACCTTACAAGACTGCTTCTCTTTCCATGGAAGATGCCGAAGCTGCCATTGAACAACAGAGGAATACAGTGACTCGATACATGATGCATGGGAAACAGGCTAGTAGTGATAAAGATGAGGCTGCTGCTGCGGCAATTATCAGTAGTGGTGTGAGGGGACCAGCTCCAAAGGCGTTAAGTCGGGCTAGGTTACTGGGGAAGTTGGCTAGTAACGATAACATCGATGAGGGAGATGATGTCATGGGGGATATCAAGTTTGAGACCAAGAGGGGTGGTGGTGGCGCGAGAAAGGAATTGTTGTCATCGATGGCCGATGAGGGATTGACAATGGACGATGATGGTGTGATTGGCGGTGCCAATGATACCGAGTTTGGTGGCAAACGAAGATTTGGACGTGCTGCCGTGGACAAAGCTGCAGAGACATCTGCGAATAAGAAAGGGGGTGGAGGAGCAGCAACAGGCTTCGAGGCTGGGGCAATGGAAGAAGGGTTCTATCAACGAGATGTGGGGGCGGAATACGAAGCATTGGACTATGATGCCAATGAACAGTTTGATGACGATGATGTCAACCTTGGAGAAGATGAGGTGATGGATGATGGTGGTGGTTTCGGAGGTGACTATGATTCAGGAGATGATGTCATGTCTGATGACGACTCTGATGATGACATCGGAATAGCTACATCCGCAGGATTGAAGGCCATGTTGGCGAAGGCTCGTGGAGAGTCGCCTGTCAACGAAGTCGCAGATGGAACTGCCCCTGATGCAAATGCTGCATCTCAGTCAAGTAATGCTACCGAAGACGCATCAAAGAAGGCAGCTGGTGCGAAACAGTCCAATGGGACTAGTGCTTCGAATCCTCCACCAGCTGCAGTGAAGCCTATTGCGAAAGAAGCCGTGGGTGTTGAGATTGGAGCGGATGGAAAGCGCAAGATTACATTGGAGGCTGTTCGACGAGAGATTTGGTTGAACAGCGGATCAATAAAGACGAAGAAATTGAGGAACAAGTTTGACGTTTCGACACAATTCCCTGAGAGAATGGCTGTCTTCAGAAAGATTGTTCAAGAACTTTGCACACTTAAGAAAGACGCTGATGGAACTAAATTGGTGTTGAAGCAACACTATGCAAAGTAGAAGTATGCACATGGAACATGATTAATATAAACATAAACACAGATTCATAACAGTACAAATCTTATCCATCAACCAAGAGCATGCTTCTTAGCTTGCGCTCTTGAATGAACTCTCTCTCATCTCTCTCTCTCTCTCTAGAGGTGAGACGGAAAGACCATCATCTTTCCAGCCGCACTTTTTACATCAAACGCGAACTGATGCGCCCATGCTACTACTTACCACTCACTTCATAGCCATCCATAGCATCACTCTATTACTACTAATTTCATCACCAACCATGTCAGAACAAGCAGAAGGCTCTCGCGGTGGCCTCTTCGGCACCGGCGGTCGTTTCTCAGGACAGGTCGACCCCATCATGGAAAAATTTAACGAATCCATCAACTTTGACAAACGCATGTGGTCCCAAGATCTACGTGGATCCATCGCGTATGCCAAGGCCACTCAAAAGGTGGGTATATTGACCGAAGAGGAGCGCGATACGATTGTGGCTGGTTTGGAAAAGGTGATGGAGGAGTGGGCCGCTGGGACGTTTGAGCTCAAGGCTGGAGATGAGGATATCCATACGGCAAATGAACGACGATTGACTGAAATTATTGGCCCGCTGGGTGGGAAGCTTCATACTGGTCGCAGTCGTAACGATCAGGTGGCCACTGATACACGGCTTTGGATTGTTGAGGCGGAGCGTGATATCCTGAAGGATATTGCTACGTTGTTGGGAGCCTCGGCCGAGTTTGCTCGTGAGCATATTGATGTCCTCATGGCTGGATATACGCACTTGCAGCCGGCACAGCCCATCCGATTCGCTCACTGGCTCATGTCTCACATGGCTGCTATTCAGAGAGACGCTCAGAGGCTGACGGAGCTGATCCCAAGGGCAAACCAGTGCCCTCTGGGAAGTGGAGCGTTAGCTGGTAACGCATTTGGAGTGGATCGCGAGTTTTTGGCCAAGGAACTAGGATTCGAGGGAGTTACTTCCAACTCCTTGGACTCCGTATGCGACCGTGATTTCGTTGCCGAGTTCTTAATGTGGCATTCGTTGTTCTTGGTGCACTTGAGTCAAATGGCAGAAGATTTGATTATCAATAACATGCTCAAGTGTGTGGATATGGCGGATGCCTACGCCACTGGAAGTTCTTTGATGCCTCAGAAGAAAAACCCAGATGCACTGGAATTACTAAGAGGAAAGGCAGGAGTGGCAATTGGGCGTAGCGTTGGGCTGATGGCTACATTGAAGGGTTTACCAAGAGCGTACAATAAAGATTTACAAGAAGACAAGGTTCCTTTGTTTGATGCAGTGGACACCGTAAAGGACTGTTTGGCCATTGCTACAGGGGTGGTAGTTACAATGAAGCCCAATCCCAAGATGTTGCTGAAAGCACTATGTCCAGAAATGCTGGCAACAGATTTAGCTGATTATCTTGTGAGGAAGGGAGTTCCTTTCCGGGAGACTCATCACATTAGGTAAGTTTACTTTGTCATGCTGTTGACTTGATATGACCAGTTCGAGTGAGGAAAATACTCCAAAAACCTTATGAATTCTCCTTTTAGAAGAAGTCTGTGAAGGGTTCTACATATGAGATTTCTGTCTGACGAACAAACTGTGTGGCTGCATCATGTACGATTGTCCCTACAAACATCTAACCACTTGTTCTTCTACTTGTTCTTCTATTGTCCATCACCAGTGGCGCCTGCGTGCGACTAGCAGAAGAAAAGGAGATCAGCATCGACACTCTTACTCTGCAACAACTCCAAGAAATTGACTCAAGATTTGAGGAAGATGTATTGAAGGTATGGAACTACGAGGAAAGTGTAGAACGTAAGAGTTCGATTGGTGGAACTTCCAAGGCACGTGTGTTGGAACAAATCGATCAATGTGTAGCGTTTGCACAGAAATTAAATGACGCGTAGGCATTACGACGCGGGCATGAAGTAATATATTCTAGACATGTATGTTTTAGTCATTTATATTTATCCAACTTGATTGTTCACTCGGACGACGGAGGAGCTTGAGCAGCTTCGAGTTCAGAGTGTTTGACGATCTCTCCATCGATCTTTAGTAAGTTTGGAAGCTGACGCAAAATCTCAATGCGTGCTTCCTCTTTACTCGCAACCTCCGCATACATTGGATTGCCAATGAAAAGGACGTCGCGTAGCTTTTCATTTGCTTTGAGTTTGTCAAGCTCAGAGAAGCTCTTGATCAAGTTGTTGCTACAGTAGAGTGTTGTGAGGTTCTTCAAGCAAGAGAGTCCATCCAAAGATGAGATTGAGTTGTAGCTGAGCCAAAGCTGTTCAAGCGTTCCTGAAACATCTTCCAATTTCTCAATCTTCTTCAAATTGTTGCGACCCAAACTAAGAATCTTGAGCTCCGTCATTCCTGGCAATGCGATCATCTTATCGATCATGTTCGTGCTGAGGGATAGCTTTTCGCACTTCTTCAACGTTCCCAATGCTTTGCTATCTAGTTTGGCGATAGATTGGTTGCATAGATTCATTTCGGTAGCTTCAGATGCAGGAGCACCCTCGTTCTTGGCCTCCCATTGTTTCAGTGCTTGAGCGCAGGTGGTTGTCATGTTCGTTTTGGGAGGGGACTTTGACTTTGATCAATAGATGGAGAAGCTGCGATATAAAGTGAGATCGAAACCACGTCAATGGTCTGAAGTGTGCCTTGGCTTTGAATGATGAGATCAAATACTTTCTACAAGGTCAAGAAGTGGTCAAGGGACTGCGAAAAAAATCGAAATTTAAATCACGTTGTTCGATTTGAACTCCAGTGCCGAGCGTGCTTCACTGAGGTCTATCGCTCTAAGAGGAAAGTTACCATTAATTCTAACAAGTGATGTTGCATGCCATGCATAGGCATAGAGTATGAGGAAAGCTGCGGTGAAAAATGTCGCAACCAACATTATGTATGATGCAGTACTAGTTTATTGGTTGCCTGTGTCTATGAATTCATCCTGAAATGTGAAACGCATTTACCCCGGTATACATCATGAAAACATCATGATGTTGTGTCGTTACTTCTTCTTCTTGCCCTTCTTCTTTCCCTTCTTTCCATCCCTCTTGGCCTTCCTATTTTGCTTTGCCCTTTGCCTGAGTCCATCCCTCATTTCTTCCACCGACTCGTACGTCTCGTTCAATGTGGCTTCGCCAAGTGTTTCTTGAAGCAGTGATAACGTCGCATCAACCTTATCGTCCTCGATTGGAACAGCACTCTCTTCCACACATTGTTTGAACATACCTTCCATTGACGTACCCACCTGACTTTGCTGAATCTTGCACCAACTTTTGCACTCGACTTTATGGCTCCATGTATCACTGTTCCAACTCTTCGCCATGCACTGGCCGGAGCAGAATTTGCGCACACCGCATTTTGAGCAATGCAAAAGCTTTCCACCACCAGTGGTAGTTGGGTCTTCACCACACTCAAGACATACCGAATTGGGCTTCACCAGAGGCCATCGAGGATCAGCTCTATGGACAGTCATCGAGAAAGTAACCATCCGTTCTGGAGGCATAAAACCTGCCTCGGGCTTCACCGCAGGTAAATCTCGAGGCGATGATACTTCCAAGAGCATATTGTGAGTATCCACTCCTGGGCAATTCTTCAAAAGTCTATGCACAGTCAAAGCGCGATCTTCCAATACAGCATCCTTTTCGTCGTGGTCTAGAGTGTCCAGGTCATATTGACACGATTCGACATATGTTACAGTCACCGCACTGCTGGGAGGTACGGTATGACCTTCATCATCGAGAATACCTTCATCACTGATCACAAAACCTGCAACTCGATCATGGCACAAGTCAGCAAAACCTGTCATGACTGATCTGATAGGGGTCTCGGCAATTACCAACACATTTTTGAGCACCCCCGGTGATGTCTCATACACTACTGTAGCAGCAATTAACAGGGAAGGTACGCTATTATCCTCGTCATCCTGTTCCCCCCTCGTCGCAAAGCTGCCAGTGCACCCAAAAAACTTGAACCCTCTTACGTCATGTGTAATAATTTCCCCACTAATGTCTGCTCCATAATACTCTTCTAAGTAGTCATGCTTGAATTTGTCATCCATGGGTAGATTCGGCATTGGCTTATTTGGCATAATGGATGCATCATAGGATGATCTCTTCTTGAGATCACATGCCTCCATGAACAAATGGTCTCTAAGCTTGTTGGAATTCTCATGGCAAATCGACCTAGACGAGCGGAGAGAAGTCCTTCCATTTGGAAACTTTTTCTCCCCCCAAAGCATACCGCCCTCCAGCTTTCGCTCCACACGTAACTCCGACCCCTCCATCCCACTGTTGGGAGGAAAATTCTGCCTCCTTTTCCACTCGGCATGGATCTTTTTATCCAATTTGTATCTGTTCACAGAACCATCATAACTCCACTGCCTCCCATCGAATGGCCAATCACGCCAATCCCACCAGTGTTCCGAGTGGCGAGGATCTGGATGGCCCTCATCGAAGGCTAGGTCTAGCACGCGCCGGACGGTTTCTGCGGCGATTTTACCGGGCTGTGGACCAATTAGTGCTTCCATGGTACTTTTGTTTATGGCACTGGTCTTATGATTGACTTATATCAAATGATAATCAAAAGATATGTTTGTGATATGTATGAAGACAATTCTTATGTAACTAGGCGCTTGATTCTTATCTAAGGTTGCGGCGTAGGCGAGAGGATGATCAGTGCATTTGAATATGCGCCAGCAGTTCAGAGGGATTTCTTTATCACAGCAGGATTT
>Ga0209652_1002389_pt1 | contig 14536 bp, 8 predicted proteins | sample SaaInl74LU_5_DNA_FD_184641 | JGI IMG/M metagenome (GOLD analysis project Ga0209652, IMG submission 184641) | Marine microbial communities from expanding oxygen minimum zones in the Saanich Inlet - ESP_74LU_5_DNA (SPAdes) (version 2) | ecosystem: Environmental > Aquatic > Marine > Intertidal zone ...
GCATTGCTTGGTGCTTTGCCTTCTTTCGCAAACCGATTCCGCTGAACAAGAATCAGTCATCATTCTTCCAATCTCGGAAATCCCTGTACACATACTAGTATGCGACTTTTATGTAGCCGCGAGACTTGAGTAGAGGAAGCTAGTGATGGTCAATGATGCTGTTAATAACACTCTATGCAATTACTATTTACTACTCCTAGTACCCATTTCCAGTGCACTGTCTTTTTCTTCCACTGTTGCCAACATTGGCTGATTTTCCTCGGAGTTGTCTTTGAAGTCAGTTTGTGGTGACGGCCCGTGACCGCCATGACCGTGTCCTCCTCCCTTTCCTTTCTTTCCAAAGAAGTCGTTGACCATTGCCCCAATACAAACAACTAGACCTAATGATTGGACTTTGTTCAGATGATGACCATAGAAATAGATACTTGCTACCAATGTTGTCACTTTCCTCGCCAAGCCAATGATAGAGCACGTCAAAGCACCGAATTTGGCAATTGTTACAAAGATAAAGACCTGACCAATCGCTCCACTCAAACCAAGTGCAACTAAAAGGAATCCCATATCCTGGCACATTTGTACAAAGATGTGTACCTGATTCAATACGATCAGCCCAATACCAGCTAATATTGTTTTCCCCATCTGAATGTTGTACATGAGATCAAACGGTCCGACTGAATGTACTGACATGAGTTTATCCTCATAAGCTCCAGTACCTCCATCAAAACAAAGAGAAACAAACAGGAGACAAACACCAATCATTTGTGACGAAGCATCTTTGCCATCATCATCAGCTCCCTTCTTTGATTTATCCCTAATACACATGATCAGCGTAAAATTGGTTAGAGTTCATTCTGATTGTCTTGAACACATCTCATGTCACACAACAACATGGTTCATACAAAATCACTTACCCTCCACCCATAAAGAGGCCCACACCTCCTACAATCAGCGCAACCTTGACATACTTTTTCGCCGGGTATTTCTTCCCCATCAATGCCCCCATCAACATGACAGGCACAGGCTTACAACTCTTGGCCAACACCTGAATCGGATAAATTACATATCGAAGTGCTCGCACACTGCAGAATGTACTTCCCATACTAGTCAATCCTAGCACAAAGAATTGTGCAGGTGGGATTGTACTCTGTTCCTCTGCCCTAATATACCGACCCACCGAAGCAGTCAAAGTGTACAGCAAACTAGTCACAAACAAGAAGGAAAGCTCATGAAGATGCTTCCCCCCAGATGTTGCATACTCCAGTAACAATCCGTAGCAAACGAAGGATCCCATAATACCAAAGAAACAAAACGCCAACCAGAAGAACTCGGAAGATTTGTGTTTTGCTGCTTCTACCTCCGTGTCTATGACGGGTGGGGCTGAGTATAAATCATCTAGTTTGACGGATGCCCTTTTTATCATTTGTTGTCGCCTCCTATCTATTTCCTCGACGCTATCGACAGCAGGAATGCTGTTGTCGTTGTTGTTTCCTTCACCATTGGCATGAAGTGCAGTAGTTGCAGTAGCCGATAGTATGCTTGTGCCAGCTTCTTCATCATCATCTGCAGGCGCGATGTTTTGATTATTGCGGATGTGAACTTGTTTGCCGCCCTTTCCTTTTCTATTCTTATTAATGGTGGCTGGCTTGACATTTCTTCCGACGCCTGCGGTGAGCACTACTGGTGCTGGAGCTGCCTTCATCTTTAATGGACTGCTGTGATGATTGTATGAAAGACCACGCATTTATGAGATGAGTGAGGTCATCTTCGTTTCATGGTCATGGCATTTTGGCTTCGATATTTTGGTGCGACAGACGAGTTGGAAGTTGATGAGCCCCAAACGTGCATAGCTAAATAACCTAGACCATAGAGGATCTGATTGCATTCAGTTTGTGCAGTAGCAATGATGCTATGGAAACAACAATAGGCTGGATCTTTTCCAAATCAATCTGCTGAAAGACTCTAAAAGGCATCTCTTAAAAATGTCGTCACTAAAGAAGTTAGCCAAGAAGTCCCTCACCCGTGACACCAGCGGTGGAGGCGACGATGTGGGGACTCCAACCTCCTCGGCCCTTCGCAAATTCACCAGCAAAAAGATGAGTGCACCTCCCTCATCACCTGGCATTTCCAGAAGTGGTGGCGTGGGCAGTGCTGGCGTGGCTGGGTCATCGAGTGGAGGTCATTCGTCAAGTGTGCGGGGACAGAGCAATCAGCCATTCGAAACATCGGATGGTGCCATGAGATTAAATAGAATTTTGGATCAAAAGAATGCTACCTCGGGTGGAGGAGGAGGAGTGACATCTGTCCTTCGCAATCGCAACCCAACCACATCTACTGTAGGTGGACCAACATCACCAAGCACGGGTATTGAACGAAGTGCGTCAACAGACATTGGAGGAATAAATGCTCTATCTCAGCCCGTATCCCCTGGAGGCGGACTATTGAACGCATCTGCCAATAATGCCACGCCCAAAAATCCAGATTATGTACCTCCCTCGACTATACAGCTCGCAGATCCTACCGATGAACATGCCGTAGGAGAAATGACGTGTCGCATATCCTCCAAGCAAAGGGTAGATGCTCGATCTATCGGGGGGATGATTGTGGCAGGAGATGGAAAGGTTGAGGCACGTACTGGGAATATTTTGCTCAAGGAAGGCTGGGAGGAAATTACGGGAGATAATAATGCATCAGCTGAAGACGAAGATGGAAAGAAACAAATTATCAAGACAATACCTTCTCGACCCATGAACAGACTTACGAATGAGTGTCTATTCTGCATGTGTGTTTCTCAATTTGACTTGAGTCTCGGGCTCTCCGGGGGACCGAGTGGAGGGAAGAAACGTCATATTCCCATTGCAAAGACGCGTAACAAATTGCGTTACATTGTTATTTTGAGATCCACAAATCGCCCGCTAGTTCGGCCGGGATCATCTGGGAGGACTGGATTTGAAAGCGCCATCGGTTTGGTAGACGATGATGATGAAGGTGATGAGGCAGACGATATGGGCTCTGATGACGGCTTTGATGAAATGTTCAACCCAGAATCAGCCGATGCAGCCTCAACTTCTAAATCGAAGAAGAGCTCATCGCGGGGAAAGAGTCGATCGTCGAGAGGGAGTGATGACGCAAAAAGCAAGGCAAAACTCTACGAAGAATACGATTGTGGCATCCCACCAGAGAGAGAAATATCTTCTTTCCCCGCGCTGCTCTGTATGGCAATCCATGCTGATGGAACCAAGCCAGATGTACGTAAAATATTGGAATTGGACAAACTTGTGTCGATAGAGAATGCTCCGCCAAGGAAGAATGCCCCGCCTGGATCAGCGGGCTATGTCATCCTTTACTTTAGAAATGGAGATGCCGTTGAAATTGATACCGACCTTCCAAACGCTGTCCTCCATTCAACAGTTGCTGGAGCTGGCGAGGCTACTTCTGGTGCCTCGACGGGAAAGAAAAGCACGGCTATTGAGGCTACGAATCGATTGCGAAAGGATCGATTGTTATGGTCTTTGCTGCAAGTTCATGCGATTTTGTGCACGGCAGTTGTGGAGCGGACAGCAGCCTCCGCAGCACTGGCACATCCAGGTACAGTAATGGCTTCATCTCAACTACCCCCCTTGAATGTGCGGAATGTAGATCGTGGTGAGTTGCAGTATATCAGTACCGTGAATGGATTCCTTACAGAAAGTAGTGTGTTGTGTGCACTACTTGATCGCCAGAACACCCGCTCTCGTGGGTTGTTGGCAGCAAAGGCAGAAGAAGAAAAATCTAGCGACGGTGGCGTCGAAGAGGGCAATGCGGATGGAATGGATGGTATGGCTTACGACATGATGATGGGCAATTACAACCGTGTGGCACTGTTTGTGAACGAAGAAGAAAAGCAAGATGCTGCTGACGTTCTGAACGAAACACCTTGGCAGCAGCAAGAAATAACAAGCGATGGAATGACAGCTGTTGATGCCTCGGCCACGGCTGACACTCTTATACGGCTATTGCAAAAGCGGATGCGAGATTTAGAAGCAGAAACATGCCGCCGTTTGATATCTTGGGAGGACGAGAAGTTCTACTCCGCTTCAGGTGAGCGTCCAGGTGGTAATGCGTCAGGTCAGGGCAAAGAGTCGCTTGATTTGATGAGTTTAAACGATTTACACGATACCCTCCAAGGTCTGGATGATGAGCTCGAAAAAATGGAGTACTGGATTGATGAGAGAGCAACAATGATAAAACCTATTACTGACGAGTGTCGTGGTATAGAGGAAGAAAACCGAATGTTGGAGCAACAATGGGTCTCCTATGAGACACTGGGTAATGAGCTGACTCGATTATTAAGCGGCCTGGTGCTTCCTCAAGGCCTAATGAAAGTGCTTCAAAACCCTGGATCAGTGATTATATATGACAGCTCTGGGGCAGTTGATATTGAGCGAAGTGAAGAAGGCGTTGAAATGATTTTTCAAGCAGGCCAAGCGCTCAAACTTGCACTAGACACTGCTGAAAAAGAGGGTGGAATTCATCTACGTGCTGTCAGTGACTCTGTGAAAGTATTGACATCCACATCAAACAAGTTCTGTGATTCATTGGCCAGGATTGTGGTTACAGTAATGGAACAACTCGCTAAGGAAGTTTGCTCCCGTCAAGACTCAATTATCGGGAAGGGTGACAACCACTCATCAATAGCAAAGAAGATTCGAGAGTCACAAAGGCAATTCCAGGCATCGTTGCTTGCATACATTAAGATCATTGAAGCCCTGGCACTCCTTAAACCTGACATTTTGCCCGCAGTTCGTGACGCTTACTCGGAACTCGTCGCAGAAGGAATCATGAGCAAGAAGAGAATGAAGGCTTATTTTGCATCGTTGCCTGGAAGAACGTCGGTGAAAATTGCCCATGAGACAAACTTGGGCAAGACAAATTTCGATTTTCCCGGCCGTACGTCTGCATCTGTCACTCATGACCTCAGCGATTATGCACCTGTCTCTTTACGAAACCCCAACACAACGGATGCCTCAGGTATGATGAAGCCAGTAAATGTGGAAGACGTCGAGGCAGCCCTCGGTGAGATGCTGCCATTGATTGCTCGCGAGGCGTATTTCACAGCTGCACTCTTTGGATTGAGTTCAAGGCATCTTGATGGGCGACAAAAGAAGCGCAATTTCGAAGCTGCCAAAAAGAGTGTGGACAACTCGTCTCAATACTTCCGTTATTACATGAATCGTATCTGCGGTATTGCATCAGAGGTCGACGCTGAGGGGAAGAAAGTAAAGGGTGATGCTATGCTCAGTTTAGTAGCATCTATACACTTGAACGAAGCGATGGATGGTTACATTGATCGACACAAGAAGGGGGGTGATCACTCCTTGTCACTAGCATATGTTCGCGCGACAATCCTTGACTTGCGAAAGAAAGTCGACAGGCAATGGGTCATATGGATTGAAGAACAAATTAAATGGATTCGCACTAACCCAGGTGTGCCTCAAAATGGTAAGAGGGCGGGCATCTTTGCGAGTGTTGCACGATTCCCAAGCTATCTTGATCACGTCCTTATCTGCTGCAAAGCTGGAAGGTCGCAAGACTACACTCCCAATCTAGCAAAGATCAAGGTTGTGAGCTACTACTTACAAAAGATGGCTTCCGGTCTATTTGCAAGCTTAAACGAGTGTGCAGAGCGAGAAACAACTGATCAGCAATACGCCGCAGATGTAATGAGGATGGAAAACTCGTATTTCTTTACTCAGAGCATCAAGCAAAGAGGTATCGAGTTGACAAGTCTCTTTCAGAAACAGATCACAGGTGCAAGTGTCATTTGCAAGCAAAGTACAGATGCCTACTTGGGATGGATGATCAAACGCGAGTTCAAGGCAATGCACAGTCTTTTCTCCAATATCTCTCGCATCCGAAAGGACGTAGGAGACGCTGATGTTCCTATCCATGTCCCACGTGCTCAATTCGTGAGGACAATTCAGAAAGAGTCAAGCAAAGAGATTATGAAGGAGAAGATTGGAGTGGTTTACGCAAGGATGGAGAAGCACTTATCGGATGGAGGTGGGCTCCTACCAGTTGCTTGGAAGGCGCTTGTGAAAGTTCTCTACGAATGGTTTGGTCGGTGGGAAAAACTCAGCACATCGTGCTACAAGTTTATCCTTGAGCCCAGTGCAATCGACGTGGTCAGGTTGGCCAAAGCAGCAACCGGGGCAACTGCAGGAAAACGACCTGATGGTAAGGCAGAAAGTCGGAAAAACTTCGCATCTATATAAAGTAAAATAGTAATGTTTTAGATTGAGGTGTATTATTTGAGTGGTTGGTTTGGATTGTCGTGTTCGTAGTAGCTAGGTGAAGCTGCCACTCTGGCTTAGTGGACTTAAAAGTATCCTAACAAACACTTTCCACTTTTTGCAAGGACCAGCCTCTTTTGTCAGAAAATTTAAACTCAGAGTCAACTACCAGAAAGAAAAACAAGGAGACGCAGAGGCTCTACTCTTACTGAAGAGGTGTGGTATCTTCAGGAGATACAACAGAGCTCCAGTTTAGTTTCAGTTGCGTTGCGTCGGTGGTGCACTTAGATTTTGTCGGCGGCAAGTCTGGAAGAGCTCTTTCCCACGTTTTCAACTAATTCCTACGCAGCAAAGTCTTGAAATCAGCGACGTATTTTTTGATTGCCTCAACACTACGAAAGTATAGGCGCAGCATTACAATACAACATTCAGAAATGGAAAACGCAAGGAGCAACAAAGGGACGCCAATTGCTGGCGTCAGGTCTCCACTAGGGACACTCAATACGGCGACGCCATCGAAGCGGCTTTATTCGAATCAAAAAGCATTACTGCCAAAAGAAGTCGTCGAGGCAACAAATGATGGTCGTGCATCGGTAGACAAACTATCACAATGGCTGGCCAGCGAAAGTTCCAAGAAGCAGCAACATGCGGTGCGATCCAATGTATCTTCAACTCCAGTGCGCATTCGCACAACGCCAAAGATCAAAAAGGAGGATGTCGCTGCTACGAACGACAAACGTGTCTCTGTCAAAACTCTGTCATCCTGGATGAATGATGATCCATTTGAGCAAAAGAAGGTGAGGCACATTCGTACGGGAGCAAAAGTCATTGCAAAGTCAAGGATATTTGAACCTACTCAAACGAAAAATATTGCGATGAACATTGAGACTGGCTCTGTTCGCAACAAGCAAGCTTGGCTAGCCAAAGAGGCTTTTAAATCAGAAACCAACAATGTTGCAAAACGATCGCTGCCATCACCTGAGGTGATAGTGAGACCGTATCAAACGAAGAAGATGAAGGAAAGTCCCGAGAAGGAGTTTAAGTCTGTAAAGGACAAGAAGCAGTGGCTCAGTAATGCGTTCAAAGACAACAACAATCACTCCATCAACCAGGGTGAGATTATGAAATCAAAAAGTGTAGATAGTGATGAAAGCATGAAGTTCTCTGCAAATGAAGACATTTCAATCCAAAAGGCTGCTTCGATAGATGATGACGTTGTGGTGTGCAGCAAGGTTATCCAGCAACCACCTGTTGAAACAAAGAGCGTAGCAACCAGCGTTGACAGAACAAATGAGGAAAAGGACGAAGAAGACAACTCCGTTTCTGTCGCTGATCGTGCAAAATGGCTGAAAGCTGCCTTTGAAAAGAAGTAGAAACGTCAGTAGAGATGATACAATGTCCAGAAAGGAGACGAACAATAGTATAGATAGAGAAAGGCACAGAATAAAAATGTTGTATAGGCTACTTGTTTTGATATTGACACATCGTTCATCATTTGTCAAGACTCTATTTTTGTCTCCTCTTTGGTTTCATTTGATCCTTTGCCCTCACGAACTCAGCAGCTATATCACAGTCCTGCACCTTTGCCATTGGAACCCTTTCACCACGTGGTGCGCTCCTCAAATCAACCACATCAAAATAGAACCGCTCCCCTCTGTAATCGAATGGAATTGTGCTACCCAATGTCAGAGCACTGTAATGCTTCAATTCTGTCTCAAGTACTGCTTGATGGTTACCAATATTAGTAAATGCACTCGTATGAGGGCGTAATTTGACCGCAGAGCCAGGAGGAGTTGTTTTGACCAATCTTACATCCACTACGTCCCTGGGGCGCAATCCAAGAGCTTTAAACATCCAAGGTGGAAGGAATACATAATTGTTGGGTGAACGAAAGTCAAGAGCACCACCCACAGCCCTAGATAATGTCGCAGAGGATTTATGATGGTGTTCATCGGCTGGCATCGTCACACGTGGAGATGATACACCATCTACACGTGATACCTCAAAGAGCCACGGTACTTCCGCTTTACTTTTCATGATGGCGTCCCAAAAGTTTCTAGGCAAACTCATTTTGTCCCCAGTATAAATATGTCCATGACTAAACACTCCTACCGGTGGATCGAATCGGTCGTCCAACGGTAATGCAATAGCGCGTCGGTAAGAAATGGCATCAACTCCATTGGCAGAAGTTGCCACGTATTCAGCGTTGTGATCTTCAACTGCTTGCTCAAGTAATGCTATAGATTTGGCCTGCGACCATTTTTTACTGAAGAAACCTACCCCATCACTGATGAGTGAAGGAGCGGGGTACTGGGATGTTTGATCAAAGTAAAAGGGGCTGGATGCGGTAATGGATGTTGATGGTATATCCTGCAAATTTGTTGATGCTGATGCACAGCTGAAAAGTTGAGATGTGCACAGCAGTAACGCCGCTAATGGAGAGGAGCATAGACTTCGCTTCATGGTTGTTGTATAATGTGTTCTTTCGATGGAGCAATTGACTCTCCGAAGTGTTGTCCACGCCAACTCTCTTGCTACTATTGAAGGAAGGTATGCAAGCTGAGTTGAAAGTTGAGGTGAAAGTGATTTTTTTCGAGCCTTTCCACGTGTACACTACGTTTTCAAGCGATTTCCAGTGTGCGTAGATGACTTTAGTCTATTGAGAACTGTGTTACGCTAAAGCTTGAATTAACTATATAACTACGCTTCTTAGGAGCTCGCCTCAACAGCAGTAGCTGCTGCTGCAGCTGGCTGCGATGACTCGGATGGGTTACCTTTTTCACCTCGCTTCGGTCCTTTTGGTTTCTTCTTGAGTCCAAATTTTGACCCCTTCCCTTTTCCTGCCTTAGTGTTGTTCGGGCAGTCTTTCCAAAGATGATCATGCCCTTCGATGCGGCATTTGGATGGACCGTTACCTTTCTTCTTGGATTTTTCTGCTACGTTCCTCTTGTCAACACCTAAGGTTGGGACCGAGGGATTAGGCAGCGATTCAGTGCTTGCCGGTTCACGAGATTCTGCACTTTCCATGTCTTTTCCTCCATTGGGTTTATCCTGCGAAACCCCAGCAAAAGATTCAGACTTGCGATTATCAGGACAGTCTCTCCAATCGTGGTCGTGGCCAGCTTTACGGCAAGGATTTGGCTTTCCTTTTTTGCCAGGCTTTCCTTTGCCACCTTTTCCTCCCGGGCGAGGCTTTCGCAACGGCTTCTTGCTTATCTCATTATCCGCTGGGACACTTGCGGCCTCTGTCGATCCGCTATCGCCATTCGATTCGATCTTCTTGGTGTCATTCAGCGCCTGGGCAGTTTCAGAATTGGCGGCCTGAACAGCTGCAACCTTATTCATTCCTTCTAAATCTTTGCTAGCAGTATTGGTCGTTTCTACTGGTGCATTCGATGGCTTTGCTGCAGAACCACTCCAGATACCACCCAATGATGCTCCAATAGACGGTGCAGTGGATGTTGTTGGAGCAAACGGATTAGGTTTCCAAGGATCAACGTAGGTGCTTGGCAGCACCATCGGTGGAGGGTTCCAACTTCCATATACAGCAGATCCCTGCGATTCTCCAAAGAGAGCACTGTTTCCAGGAAATAATGCGTTCGGAGGAGGCAAGATTGGTTGCGATTGCATTGTACTTTGAGTGGCCGAGTCACTCTGTGCTGTATGATTACTACTCGATGTTGTAGGTGGAACGTGTTGTGATGGACTGAAAGCCGATCTGTCATGATGCTCAACTTGAGGTGGCTGAGGAATGTTTTGAGCATGTTGTTCAGGTACTTGGTGCTGCGCCACGGCGGGAGCTGGCGAAGGAAGAATTGGTGCCTCTACAACATGAGCGTTCACTGAAGCTGGCTCTGATTCATCGGCTGGTTCTGAACTAGATAAAGAAGTCTTTTTGATGGATGCGGGTGGACCGCTACTCCAAGCAGGCACTTTCGGTGGTGGGGCAGGCACAAATTCTTTCGGCTCGTCCTCTTCGGTTGCTTCCACTGACTCTGGCTCGATTGGTACGTCCTTCACCTGCACTTCCTCGCTATCTTTCGCAAGGCTCCTGCTTTCTTCCCTCCGTTTCCTAGCCAAATCTTCGTGCTTTTTAGAACGAGGTTTTGTTTTCTCCTTCGTATCATCATTTACCTTTTCCTCAACATCAGAGTCATTATTCTCCTGCACGTCTTTTGCACTGGTTCGTTTAGGTGCTTTCTTACTCTTCCTTTTAGGGGGTCTGTAATTCTCCGATTTCGGATTGTCTGGGCAATCAACCCAATCATGGTCATGACCTTCAATTTGGCATGGGTTGTCACGGATGAAATTCTCCGACTTGGGATTTTTCGGGCATTCCCTCCTGAAAGACAAGAACGATAAAATTAGCATAATGACTACATAAATGAAAAGGTTCTTCGTATTGATGCCTGCAGCTACTCACCAGTCATGGTCATGGCCTTCAATCCGGCAGGGCCGAGGTTTCTCCACTGGTTGCGTTTGTTGTTGCTGCTGTTTTTCCTCCTTACGCTTTTCCTTCTCAATCTTCCTCTCTTTCTTCTCTTCCATCTTTGCCGCATACTCTTCAGATAGGCGATTATCCGGGCAATGCTTCCAATCATGGTCATGCCCTGGTTTTCGGCATGGATTCCCTCGTTCTGCTTTCTCTGTTTTATCGGCTATTTTCTTTGCCGCTTTATCAACGTACGCATCAGAGCTTCGATTGTCGGGGCAGTCTGTCCAATCGTGGTCATGCCCTTTCTTCCGGCATGGATTTGTCTTCTTTCCAAGTATCTGCGTTTCGTCACCACTGCGTTCAGAAGTTACCTTCTGGCCTCTCTCCCATTTCTCAGCAGGTTCACTCTTACTTTCGTCAGCTGAAATTTCAGATTCTGTACGAGATACACGAGCCGCTCTACGTTCTGCAACCTGACGCAAAATGCTCTGTTGCTGCTCGATTGCCTGGTCTTTTTTATACTGTGCCTCTTCCTCTGGGCTTCGCTGTTTCACCGGGGATGGTGGTAGTACCGCGGTTATATGCTCTGATGCCTGCGTCTGGTCCAAAGAGAGAGGAGTTGGCTCAACAGGAAGCGCTGGTGCCCAAACCCTATTTCCGCCAACAGCATTCCCTTCTATTTTGGCTGCATTCATTTCAGTATCATTTTCTCTAGAAACTTCTCCGCTTGGCTGATTCGCTCCTTGCGCCCCAGTCGATCCATTGTTAGTATTCCGAAGCAGCAACATCGGGGTCTCTGGCGCGGATCGATTGATCCGTTCGTTGGCATCAATACCAAGTTGCTGTTTCAAGGCGTCTTCAGCCCGATGATCTTGATTGTTCGATGCCATGGAAGATGATCTCGCCCTACCATCCTCCCCACCACGATGGGTATCCTCTCTTCTTCCACTGCTGCCAAACCCATATCTATCACTGCCTTCCCTATCATTGTATCCTCCTCTCTCTCCCTCAAAGCCTCCCCCACGACGAGAAGAGCGATACTCATGATGACCAACATTGTTGTCGAAACCTCCCTCGTGTCCACTACCACTACGATGACGTTGATAATCCTCAGAAGAGCGACGATCTGAAAAATGAGACGGGGCACGTTGAGCAAATCCCCACCGGGAGTCGTTTCTAGGCGTTTGGGTTGGGGATTGATCGTCATTGTAGAACCTTCTATCATTGTAAAATGAAGATGAGGATGAGCGCCGATTGTCATTATAATCATCACGATGATGAGATGGTCTATTGTCATAACCTCCACCTCCACCGCCGCCACCACCTCCTCTGGGACCAGCATAATCTCTGAATCCACGATCATCACCATGCCCACGCGAATAATCATCACGATGATTACTGTAACTTCCACGTTGTGAATGATGATGATAATCTCGATGATTATTGTTATGATCATTTTCATGCCTATCATTCGAATAACGATCATTGTAGGATCGTCTAGATTGTTGATAATCTCGATTGTTATGATCTGAATATCTCCCGCCACCACCACCATAGTGATTATTATATCCTCCTACTCCTCCTCCTCCACTCATGGGTTCTTCCCCAGCACTGCCACGGTATTGTTGCTGCTGATGCAATGAGTTAGCAGCAGCCGCTGCAGTAGATGATGTATTCGTCTGTGGGGGTTTCGTCCCAATTTGAGGGAATTCGTCATCATCACTATCATCGTCTTCGTCTCCCCATCGTGGTTTCTGAGAGGATTGATAATTGACAGAATTGTTTTGAGGAGAGGATTGCGCCGAAGAAGTTGAGGGAGGTGGCTGATGCATTGCCCAGGGCACATTCTTCCCGCCACCTCCTCCAGCCACAGCTGCACTGCCAGCTAGAGGAGACTGCTGCTGCTGCTGCTGCTCGCCAGTAGCTGACTTGGCAGTATTCTTACTCTTGATCCCCCCCAAATGACCAGAAGTGGCGGCCCCCCATCCAGGAACAATCTTGGACCCTCCCAACGCAGTAGATGCAGCAGCAGTGGGTGTAGAGCCGACACTGGGCGAATTTAACGCTGCACCACTATCCGCAGATGAGGAGGCTGCAGTAGATGAAGCGCCCCCAGCAGCAGATTTGGCAATGGCAGATTTGTCTGGAGAACTGGGCGTGTCACCGACCGGTTTCCGCGCTAGCAATCCGCCCTGTGGAGGCTCTGCGGTTAAACTGGCGTCACCACCCCCACTTTTAGGAGCACTGCCAGCGCTGTTGGGAGGAGCACTGCTTCCACTAAGACGAGTCAAGCCCCGAATATTCTTGGAGGCACCCAACCCTCCCGCACCGGAACCACCCCCTGTCGAGGAAGAGTTGTAGTTCGATCGGGTCGATTCAATTTTTTCGCGTAGGCGAGAACCAAAGCCTGCGGGCATCTTTGCTGTTTGATTGTAGACAGAAGATAGCGAGAGCGAGGCTGGTTGTTCTATTTGGTTTACTTTCACTTGATGGGCAATGCAATGACATGCAAATCATGTGATAGGCACAAAAGATATCTTTTGTCTTTGTTGGTGGCAAAAATTGTAAAATCTTTGCGGGAAGAGGGAAGGGAGAACCCGGAATTGTACGCAAAAATTCCGCCTCCATCACCACTCTCCCGCCACGGACACCGGACTCCCGCCAAAAAGCCAATCCATAAAATATCACTTCGTAGACTGAATGAAGCTCTGCTTCATTACTTTGTATCATTGTTTAACCCCATACCCATTACCGCCATGATCGCCCTCACGTACTTGGAATTCTATTCAGGCATCGGTGGATGGGGATATGCTTTAGAACATGCGCTTCGAAATGTTGCACCATCATCTCCTGAACCGAAGCTACTTGGCGCCTATGACCACAGTGATTTATGCAAAAATGTTTTCAACCAAAACCATCACAATAAGAAGCTGTTTCGCCAAACTCCTATAGAAAGAATAACACGAGAACAACTCGAAATGCACTCGGCGCATATATGGTGCATGTCTCCGGTGAGTGGACATACTTATTCTAAGTTTCCTATGACAAGCCTATCATAACAGTAGCATATGCCTAACACATCATGATGTGATTGATACCTCCAGCCTTGCCAACCGCATACTCGGCAGCATTCGAATCAACAATGCGAAATAGACGATCCTAGGAGTAAGAGTTTCTTGCATCTTTGTGATATGATTGGCTCGATGGAGGAATCAACGTTACCGTGCTTAGTACTGCTTGAGAATGTAGTCGGGTTCGAGCTGTCAGGGACTGCTGTTGATGATGGTACTGAAACACCACAATCTACTGATGAGAGTGAGCCAAAACAAAATCATATACGTCGTGGGAGCTTTCAAACATGGAGAGAGGTGTTATCAAAGAGAAATTACCAAGTTGCGCACTTTCATCTTGATCCGACTGATCTTGGCTTACCAAATGCTCGACCCAGACACTACACAGTTGCGTTTCGGCCTGGCAGTTTGCATGCGAAGTTGAAGGATGCTTCCATATCTACTGAGTTGAAAGCTACAGAAAGCCTGGCATCAAATAACTATGACAACCTATTCACGGAGGAAATGCTGAACAAGCCACCAATCATTCATGGTCCAAAGTCACTCGGAGCTGCACCACCAACATTGCCTTGCATAGGTGATTTCCTTGATGCCGATTGCAAAGTTGAATCTTCTCTTCTTCGAATACCAGAGAAGGTGTGGTCGAGTTCATCCGCGTGGTGCTTTGATGTTGTCACGTCATTGCATCACAGAAGCGCTTGTTTTACACACTCCTACGGTAGCTTTGTCCGAGGTACAGGATCTATTCTATACACTGGACC
>Ga0209652_1002393_pt1 | contig 14525 bp, 15 predicted proteins | sample SaaInl74LU_5_DNA_FD_184641 | JGI IMG/M metagenome (GOLD analysis project Ga0209652, IMG submission 184641) | Marine microbial communities from expanding oxygen minimum zones in the Saanich Inlet - ESP_74LU_5_DNA (SPAdes) (version 2) | ecosystem: Environmental > Aquatic > Marine > Intertidal zone...
CGTCTCTCTCTGAGTGAACAGGTAGAAAGGGAGGTCGCAAGCTCAACGGAAAATGATTGTTGGGAAGGTCAAGTTCAGATAGATACACTTACATATCTTTATCGCCTCAAGAAGTTGCTTCGGCTTGGTGTCAATTGATCAATCAATCAATCTTTCAGTCGTCGGCCGATACGATCAAAATTGCAACATGAGATTCGCTTCTACCGCACTCATTCGTGTCAGCTCTGCACCCGTCAAGGGGTTATCATCATCATCGCACCGTATCAAATTCAAATCATCATCCGGACGATCCAAACAACAACATCCACTACCACCACGACAACAAAACAGGGCGACACAACACCTAACCACCCTTCCACCATCTATTTTATCCACACAACAATATCTTGATCGACATTACCCCCCGTTAGAACTTCAAGTCGTCAAGCAAGTTGAATTCCATGGATTGAACACTAGTGAATTCTTCCAAGTGTTTTTTAGTGACGATGCTCCATACTCCATGAAGGACTTTCAACAAAAACGAGGTGATGTGGATATAGTCTACGGTTCATGGAATGAAGTTACCGATATTCAGAATTTATCCTCCTTTCAATCCGGTTTGTTACCTTTACCACCCAATTCGACACGAGAACGTACACTGACGTTTAATACACTTACCAAGAGTTACTTTGGTCCGACGTATGCTAAGGCGACGAAGATCCAACGTGCAACACAATTGAGCAAACATTTGCTCGTTATTGAGAACCAGACGCAGCTTTCGGAAGCTCCCTTTTCAGATCGGTTCAAGGTGTTGGAACGATGGGTCATAGAGGCGGTCAAGAACAAGAATGATGGTAGTGGTAGAAGAGGTAGTGGTGTGTACACATGCAAGCTCACCGTTCATGCGGAGGTAATCATGCTGAGTCATTGTACGTTTGAGCCACAGATACGAAAGAAGGCTGCAGAGACTTTTACAGATTTGACTACGGGTTGGTGTAAGCTTGCGACTAAGGCTGTGGAGGCAACCAATACCAAGGAGCAGAAGCGGAAACGTATGAGAAATGAAGAACAGCAATTATTTGATGATGGATCTTCCAAAAAGTCACGAGGTGCAACAGAATCCGAACTTTTCGCCAAATATCAAAAGAAGTCTCAAGAATTAGACGACCTCATTTCCCACGGTGATGGTGGTATCGAAGTAATGCACTCCATAAAAGCAGGTGCTCACTCTGCATTTGCCGAGGTGTTGGAACCACCATCCTCTTCCTCTGGATTGCTAAAGTTACAAGATGGAACTGTTGTGGAAATGGGTAGACGAAGACGAAGAGGAATCTCTCCCTTTTCGAGAATGCCTAGGAAGATGAATCGAAGTTTCTTACAGAAGCTTAGTTCGAGAGTTGTGAGCTTTTCAAAATAAGCTCGATGAAATGTCATATCAAATCATTCTTTTTGCATCCCTAAACCTATAAGTAAGCTTGAGATTTATACTGGCTACTTCTTGTCATCAATCCTCATGACGAATCACTGTTTGATGCAGCTTCTCTAGACATGGATGTGTTAATGCCAAACGAAATGGAGTATGCAAAAGACTGGTGTGCCTGTTAGATCAATTTGTCGTAAATATAACTTTATTGAGAAGAAATGCATTGCACTTTATCTCTTGCCTCGGCTTTAACGTCGGGAATTCGAAATGCTCCATGCCTCCTGCACAATCCTCTTTTTTGGACCAGGTTTGTGCATCCATCGATACTGCATGATTTCACTTTCGCCCCGTGCTTCTTGCACACTCCTCCTAGTTGGACTTGATTTGTACATCCATCATTGCTGCATCGTTTGCGCTTTGCCCCATGCCTAATACAAACTCCTCCTTCGACGACCTTATTGGTACACCCTTCTTTGCTGCATCGTTGGTACTGTGCCCCATGCCTAATACAAACACCTCCTCTCTTAGCTTGATTTCTACATCCATCACTGCTGCACAGTATGATATTTCGTTTCGCTCCATGCCGATAGCACACTCCTCCTTCCTTGGCTATCTTTGTGCAACCTTCACTGCTGCATAGTTTGACCTTTGCCCCGTGCTTTTTGCACACTCCTCCTTCTTGAACCTTATTGGTACACCCTTCACTGCTGCATCGTTGGCACTGTTCATGATCATGACGGTGGCATTTACAACGAGCAAATATGGCACGTGCACATCCTGGATAATTGCAGTGTCTCTTCTTTTTTCCACTGGAGGATGGTTGTTCCGCAGTGGGTTATGCGACTACTTTCTTCTTCTTCTTCTTCATAATCGATTTGGGGGGAGAAGAAGGTGTGCTACTACTGCGAGCAGCAAGAGAAGCTTCTTCTCCACCGCCACTTCTACGCTTGGCTTCGGTATCATGACGATAGCACATGCCACGAGCAAATAGAGCACGTGTGCAACCGGGGTTTCTGCAGTGGTTCGACCCGCTTGAACTCTTTGTCTTCTCTGTACTAGCAGTAGTAGATGCTGATTTTGGCGTGGATTTTACATCACCACTCTTTCGTTTCTTCTTCCCCGCTGATAATGTTGTGGATAAAGAATTGGATGGTGTTTTGACGTTGCTAGCAGGAGATGACGACTTTTCAGAACGCTGTGCTTCAGAACGCTGTGCTTCGGTATCATGACGGTAGCACTTTCCACGAGCAAAGAGGGCACGTGTACATCCCGGATGGTTGCAATGTATTGATCCACTTGAACTCTTTGATGATGGTGTTTTCTTTGATGCTGCTGTTGGAGTGGCGTGCCCATTTTTCGCCTTTGATGTCGATGCACTTTTCTTGCCGCCATCACTATTTGCACTTTGCTTCCGTTCGTCATCGACTGATGCGCTACTCCTCGGAGTGGATGATTTCAAAGCACTATTCATTTCAGTATCATGACGATAACACATCCCTCTTGCAAAGAGAGCACGTGTACATCCGGGTTGAGTGCAGTGTCCCTTTGGACTACTACTTGCCGGCTTCTTTTTAGCTGCCGGTTTTCGATCATCTTCCTTACTCTTCTTTTTCTTGGTAGTGGATGTTGTCTCCCCGTTTCGATTGTCAGGTTTGACACTATTCTTCTTCTTTTTACCTGCTCCATGTGTAATACAGACTCCTCCTCTCTTGGCTTGATTTGTACATCCATCACTGCTGCACAGTATGATATTTCGTTTCGCTCCATGCCTCCTGCACACTCCTCCTTGCTTGGCTTGATTTGTGCATCCATCACCGCTGCATAGTTTGATCTTCGGCTTTGCTCCATGCCTAACGCACACTCCTCCCTTTCTGGCTCGATTTGCGCATCCTTCATGGCTGCAATTCCTTCCTCTCAATTTCGCCCCGTGCCTTCTACACATTCCTCCTTGTTGGACCTGATTTGTGCACCCATCAGCAGAACATTCATATCTGTACTTCTTCCTCGCAACATTCTTAGCTACCTCGTTTCCTTCATCATCGTCAGGAGACGAATAACGCTTCCTCTTTGCAACCACTTTTCTACCAGGAGCCACAGTAGATGAATCGTCTCCAAGGATAGAAGCTTTCGCCGCCGCACGACGAGCCGGACGAGTGCTTGACCTTGACCTACAGGGTGAGTTCCTCCCACTCTTGACTTCAGCTGCTGCAGCGGCCTCTTTCTTTCTCAGCTGGCTCTCCCTGTAAATTAGAGCGCCAATATCATCCTCGTCGCCGCTCATTGATGTGGCCGCCTGTGATAATTTGCTTTGCTGGGTCGACATGGTTGATGTTGCTTTGCTTTGGCTTTGAATTTGGCAGTTGGTTTGTTTATTTTTAATCCACTTTGATAATTGGGAGTCCTTATTGGTTGGAACCCTACATCCCGCTGGAGGGCCATTGGATACCGTATCCGTAGGAATTAATAGTACCTGTCCAGAGTTTGTAAGTGTTTCAGCCAAAGAGAGTCCCAGTTTCAGTTAGTTACACTTATCGAGCAAACCACCACACCCCGTGGTTATGTTCGCGTAAAAAAATGTCAAGCAATACGCCCCATGCCTAAGTACTTAGGCATGGGGCGTATCAGAATCCTCATGACAGATCTACTGTATTGCACAAACTATGCAGCAGCGCGGTGTGCGGCGTGTGCTGTAGGCATGGGGCATATCGCATTCCTGACGCATCCACTGCATTCGCTCTATCAGGTACCTAAATCAGTATTTGATGAAACGACTGAAACTCTCCCCTATGCGCAGACACGACTGCTTCTATAACCCAACAACAAAGTGGAGATCCACCTAGTGCGATTGTTTGCCAAGTTATTGATTACATTGAAGTCTAGAGAGTTAGCGGGCAATAAAAGTATTGTCAATACAACCAAAACTACCAAGCCAATCCGGCACCGGCAGAAACACCCTCCTCTTCCATCATAGCATCGTTTTCATCTTCATATTCAATCTCGACTCGAACTCCTCTCTTGGGTTTCTTCGGCTGCTGTTTCTTCGGTGGTTTAGCACTCGGCTTCTTTTTCTTCTTCTTCTTGACTTCGTCATCACTATCTTCCTCATCATCACTGCCGGAACCAGATTCATCGTCATCGGAGCCACTTGCGGATGCATCTTCCTCTTCAGATGACTCGTCGTCATCATCATCGTCATCGCTCTCCTCTTCGCTATCATCATCATCCCATGCATTCATTTCCATGTCTTCCATGTCCTCTTCGTCTTCCTCATCCAGATCTTCGACATATTCTATCATGCCTTCATCATCACTGGCCTCATCTTCCGTCTGATGATACATGAGAGAGAAAGAAGTTTGCGTTAGAACATTCGAGTGCATCAATTTCAAGAGTATTTTCAACACTGCACTAATAACAGTCAATCATCAAAGAAACAAAGAGAAGCAACAAAACTCACCTCCAACTCCTCCTCACTCTCCACCTCCTCTTCTTCCTCACCCTGCTTCTCAACCTCCTCCAACGCCTTCTGATACGGCACCTCCGGAAAGTTATATATATCCCCATACGTCCCCCTCGCCAACCGTTCCACCAACTCCTTCTCAATACTATTCTCAATCTTGGCCGCCACCAACGCCTTCTTCTCCCTCCTCTCCTCCCTCACCTCCACCTTTCGATGCACCCTCGCCTTGACACTCTTGGTCCCATTAATCTGCCGCAATTTCAACTTTCGCATGCGCAACAAATACTGATGTATCTTGGTCAACCGCTGCTTATTCCGATGGATCTGCGCCTTTGGGAAATACTGCAAGTGTTCATCTAGCTGTGCCAATGCCTTGGCGTAATTTCGACTGAGATAAATCTTCTCCCACAAGTTTTTTGGAGAGTGGGCACGTTCCACTGTTTTAATGTACAAGTGCATCCGTCCATTTTCTTCGCGAATAGTTGCGTATTTGGAATTAGCGAGTGGGCAAGAGGAGCGATTGCAAAGGCCGGTGGTGGAGTAGGGGTGTTTGCAGAATTGTTTTTTGTCCTTGTTGGCTCCCTTTGATTTTGTGATTGTGGATTTGTAGGAGCAGAATTGATGGTTGATTACTTGCCAGATCATTTCGTCGTGTTGCATGGTGGAAAATTAGGTTGTGGCCTTTGAGAGCTGTGAAGAGGGTGTGTGTGCCGTATGTGGCTGCTTTGTTTGGGTAGGTTATAGGTAAGGCTACGAGTTTGATGGCAGTGTTTTGTAGGCTACCAAGCAGTCGATTTCATGGTCAAAAGAACAAAAAGTGGAGTGATGGATGGAGGCGAGGTCTCATGAGCGTCTGTACTTCGATTAGCTCTCTCTTTTCCCTCTTTCTCCCCTATAGCTGATCCTAGGTCTGTCAGAAAACAGCTATCTAAATTCGCATCATTCTACCAGATTTTAAAGAATTAGTGCCGCTTACAAAAAAGTTTTCAATCCTCGCATCCTCAATCCTCAAGATTCTGTTTGGACAATCGATCATTTCTTCACCCATTGTGTAGTAGTACTATTAGGATCAGTGCCAATTTAAACGTGGTGCCCAGCAATCTTCATCATCTATACCCATCAACATATCAACTAAGTATCAGCAACCACTCCAGAGAACTACCAGAATCAGAACTACACAATATCTTTCTTTGTGCATATCAAACAAAATATCACGATGAACTCTAACATCAACTTGACCTCAAGAAGAGGTCAGTCATCGCGACAACGTCAACAAGGTCGGCAGGCCGCTCAAAGTTGGCGTACTGTCATTTTTCTCATCTGTGCCTTTTGTACCGGAATCCTCTTTGAGCGTGCCTTGAATCCATGTGTGTTTGATGATTTCATCGTACAAACAAAAACAGCCAAAGATAAAAATGATGGTAATCTTCGTTCCAACTCCCTTCCTCAGAAGCAGTCTGCTGCTGCAGCTGCACTGTCATCGTCTGTGCCCCAAGATCAAAAGATGAGGATGAGGCAATGGGACAACTGGCCAGCGATAGCCTACGAAGAAGTGCAGCATGCACTCGTTACCAAAGGGGATTCGTTCTTCAACCAAGCTCGGGAACTCTATTATCAAAAGAAGCAGCAGCCTAACAATAACAATAACGACGACAAGCAGCAACAGACTCTCATGGATGAATTTCTCAAAGTATACAAAAATCGTCCAGACCAAACGAATTTATGCGGTATCCGTATCAATCATGCACTAGCATTGTTCTTGGCCGTCAAACAAATTAACCCAACCCTCGTTGTCGAATCTGGTGTGAACGCGGGAGTCTCCACATATATCATTCGTGCCGCATCCCCAACCACAAAGATATTTGCCATTGACCCCTTGGCCAAACCCATCTGTGGGCAGGGAAAGAGGTGGGTTGATCCTTCCGATTTAACAACCAATTATTGGGGGGACAACTTCACGGATCTCTTGGATCTTGATTGGAAGGGTATGATAGCAAAGAAAGAGGTTGATCCTGCCTCTACTTTGGTGTTTCTTGATGATCATTTGCATACCTATAATAGGATTGCTGGTATTAGGAAATTTGGTCTCCGGCATGTTGTTGTTGAAGATAATTACAAATTAGGGGAAGGTGAGTTTAGAGGAATATCAATATACACCTTATTGTGTCATATCATTATTTCTTGTAAGTGATTGAAATCTAACTCTCATGTATTACACGTTGCATCGTGATAGGTGCCACTCCTAATGATAAGATGAGCACTCCAAAACAAATGTTCCATGGAGAAAAGTGGAAGAAGGAAGGAGATTGGCTCTTTGATAACACTGTTGCATATGCTGAATTTCCTCCTCTTGTCCCTCCTATTATGGCAGCAGCATTCAAGGGCAAAAGGAAGGAAGCAGGAGGATTCATGGTTGCTGCCGATGATAACAAGGATATCGTGCATCCAATGTTGAGGCCTGACTTGAATGAAGATGATATGAAATTTTACGCACATGTTGCCGACACATTGGGTTATGATGCCGCTCTTGTGGACAATGAGAGTTATATGCAATTTATGAATTACAATCAGATTTGTCATTTGGAGCTAAAATCCGACGAAGAAAAAACAGCCATCGATAACTAACAGCTGACAATTACAAGGGTGTGTATGGGTTAGTGTATGTCGAGTCGTAAGTATATCCAAATGCAGTAGATTCGTCCGAGTTCATCCAAAGCAATGATTATATTGAGACTGGAAATGGAAATCTACTTGGATTACATGTGTGGAGTTTGCTGAGGGTGGCAGATGAATCGAAAGAAAAGTATTCACAATTTTAAGATGCGCAGTCATAACTTTTTTAGAATCAACTCGCATGTGATACATTTACACAGTAGATATTGCCCTCTAGCTTTCTAGACCTCAACGTAATCGGTAACTTGACAAAGAATCACGCTAGGAGGAATGCCACTTGCATTTTGAACACACGAAGCGGCGGTGGTGCGCGGGTTGGGAAGAGTTGCAGTCGTTTCATCAAATGCTGATCTATATGATAGATCAAATGCAGTGGATTGTTCATGAGGATTGCGATATGCTCCATGTCTCCTGCACAATCCTCTTCGTCTGACTTGATTAGTGCATCCTTCACTGCTGCATGGTTTAATCTTCGGCTTTGCTCCATGCCTAACACACACTCCTCCTTGTTGAGATTGTGTTGTACATCCTTCGCTGCTGCATTGTTTCACCTCTGCCCCGTGCCTCTTGCACACTCCTCTTCGTTGGGCTTGATTAGTACATCCTTCGCTGCTGCATAGTTTGACCTTTGCTCCATGCCTAATGCATACTCCTCCTTTTACAACGACGTTTTTGCACCCCTCTCTGCTGCATAGTTTGAGCTTTGCCCCATGCCTAACACACACTCCTCCCTTAACGACAATGTTTGTGCATCCTTCGCTGCTGCATCGTTTCTCCTTTGCACCATGCTTAATGCAGACTCCTCCTAGACGGGCTTGAGTTGTGCATCCTTCAGTGCTGCATAGTTTGAGTTTAAATTTCGCCCCGTGCCTCTTGCATACTCCTCCTTTTTGGGCTTGATTATTACATCCTCCACTGCTGCATCGTTTGACCTTTGCCCCGTGCCTAACACACACTCCTCCCTTTTGAGCTAATGTTGGGCATCCTTCAGTGCTGCAAGTCTTCTTTCTCCATGTCGCTCCGTGCTTAATACGAACTCCTCTTTTGACAACATGATTTGTGCATCCATCAGCAGAGCATTCGTATCTGTGCCTCCTTTTTGCAACTTTCTTAGCTGGCGCTTTTCCTTCATCGTTGTCAGCAAAGGATGGCCGCTTTCTCTTCGCAACCACATTTAAATCATTAGTCGTAGCAGATGAGGCGAGTCATCACTTTGAATATCAGTAGCCACCGCACGGCGAGTAGAAGCTCCTCGATGCTTCGATGCAGATGAGTTCTTCCTACACTTCTTGGCTACAGCCACTGCAGCGGCCTCTTTCTTTCTCAGTTGGCTCTCCCTGTAAATAAGAGCGCCGATATCGTTGTCATCCTCGACGTTCATCGATGCAGCCGCCTCTGATAGTTTGTGATGTTGGTCGACATGGTTGATTGCTTCTGTTCGCACTGCGGATTTTGATGACAGCTCATTTACTGATACTGGACTGAGCATGAATAGTACGATACTTGGCATAGAATCTAATGGGGAGTTCCCAACTAAAAGCAAGTACGTGTTCCAAAGCAAAAATGCACGCGTCAAATTTTACTGCGTCAACACAACTCAACACACGAAGTTGTTGTTGTTGTCGTCGTCGGTAATGCATCTGCCATTTCTACTCGCCACCAGATATGCAACCAACGTTACTGCTACTAGCCGCTGCCGCTGCTGGCACTGCGCTCGCATTCACAACTAATACGCCACCATTACTAACATCTCTGACTCCAACTAGAACGAGCACGACAAGACTCTTCGGCAAGTCCTCTGATGACAACAGTTCCATTCTCAAAGAAGGTCGCCTCGTCGAATTCACATCAGGCTCCGGAAGTGGTGGCAGCAGTAACAAGCTAGGTGCAATAGTAGGAAAAGAAGGCAAACGTAACCTCAAAATCTTAACATCGACGGGGCGGACTGTCTCTGTGCCGCCACGTTCTATTAAACATGTCGTCCCAAATGGTCGTGTCGATACATCCGATATCACGCAGATTGAACAACATGAAAGTGCTGCCGCATCTGCTCTCAGTGATGACATGGCATTGGGCGGACAAAATGTGATGGAGATGTGGGAGCTCTTGTTGGAGGAAGAGGATGCCACCAATTCAATTGATCTTGTCACTATATCAGAATTATTGCTTGGGGATTCTTCATCGATATCATGTTATGCAACAAAAGCACTATTGACAGAGGGGGTGGCTAGTTATTGTTTCAAAGAATTGGGTGGCAAATTAGCGGATTTGCCATTGTATGAGCCGAGGCAGGTCCATATTGTTGAGAATATGAGGAGTAGAGCAGAAATTGAAGCGAAAGAAGCATCCAAATGGGACGAATTAAAGCGAAGAATTGATGATGTTTCAAGTAATGATAATATGGTCATGGATTTAAAAAGAGAGAGTGAAGAAGTGCAAATAGCTTTGCAATCGCTGGAGAGTCTAGCATGTTTGGCAAATCTAAGCCCCGAGGAGATGCAGCGGGAAGAAAAGGCTGCCTCCGAAGCCATCACTTGTGCCAAACAATTCCTCCAAAATGTAGGTCGTCGAGCTACTCCCGAAATGGCACGAACAATGCTCGTCTCTCTTGGAATTAATGGATGGAACAAACATACCAACATGAATTTGATTCGTCTCAAGATTCCAACCACATTTGACCAATACCTTGAAGATGCTGCAACTGAAATTGCGATGAATCCCCCACCTGACTTGGACGAGGATTTGAGAATGGATCTAACACACTTGCCGGCATTTGCCATTGATGATGCATCTACAAAAGAAATCGATGATGCTCTATCGGTGGAAATCTTATTTGCAGATGATGATGGACCAATCCACTCCCGACTTCGCCTGTGGGTCCACATTGCAGACCCTAGCAGATATATTTCGCTAGGGTCTCCTCTTGATAAAGAAGCTCGCAGAAGAGGAACGTCCATATACTTACCAACAGGGACGATATCTATGTTCCCAATGAGCTTGGCGTCAGGAATACTCTCGCTGAATCCAGGAGAGGTCACGTGTGCTCTTTCTGTAGGCATGATGCTGGATGATTCTGGGGGAATAGATGAAGCTACACCACCAATTATTACACCTTCGTTGGTAAAAACAACAAGACTGACTTATGATCAGGTTGATTTATTGTTAGATCCTTTTTGCATGGTTGACAATGATGGTGGCAGTAGTGGAGTTTGCGAGAGTGTAGAGAATGCAATTGATATGAGTATCGAGACAGCTGTTGAAAGCCTACGTCAACTTCAATATATAAGTGAACAACGTCTTCAATGGCGAATGGATGGCGGCTCTTCGGAATCTATTTCATCGTACGAGCTGCCTGACATGACTGTCAAGGCCACACAGTCTGCTGATGCGATCGACGGATGGGAAATAGATATATACGCGAAGAATGTGTTTGCGGCTAATAGAATAGTTACCGAGTGCGCGCTGGCAGCCAATGAAGCGATGGCATGTTACGGTATGACGCACGGAATTCCTCTCCCCTTTCGTGGTCAAGAGATGGATGAGGTCAGTGACGATGAAATCAATATGACGCCCGCAGGTCCTTGTCGGAGTTGGCTGGCAATACAGAAAAGTAGACCGTCCCAAATATCAACAAATCCTCTACCACACGCTGGTCTCGGCCTAGACATGTATGTTCAAGGATCGTCGCCAGTGCGTCGCTATGCAGATCTTGCCTTGCACCATCAAATTAAGAGTCATTTGCGCGGTGAAAAACTTCCATTCCCAGCAAATGATAGTGACGACGACTTAGGCGATACTGCAGCTACAGTGATTGGCATAGCCCGGAAGGCGGCATTAGTGGCCCGGCAACTTGAGCGTCCTGCAAATGACTACTGGTTGAAAGAGTTTTTACAAAGAAAAGGCACAGAGACCACCCAAGTTGTTGTCCTGAGCGGTGATAGATGGAAGGACAATGTTTACAAGCTATTCATACCCGACTTTGGAGCTATATTCAGTTATACCAGCACGACATCTTTGGCTACTGGCCAACAAATTGATATGCAAAGTAGAACACTATCCGAGTTAATTTAGTTTCATGACTACCAATCTATCTAATCTTCAAACAGGGGGGGGATCGAAGATACGTGGTGCTGGTGTTGGATAACTAAGGTGACTGCCCATGCGGAGAAGAGACGAATGCTGAAATCAAACAGTTGGAACTTCCCGCTCCAATAAGCCTTTGCCTCTTATTGCCTCCTATTACCCACTTTAGACTTCTCTGTAATCGGTAACTTGGCAAAGAATTACCTGAGGAGGTTCTCTGCTTCGCTCTTTGTTGGTAGACACTGCGACAGTGTGCTGATGGGGAAGAGTTGTAGTCGTTTCGTCATAAGCTGATCTACATGATAAATCAAATGCAGTAGATTCGTCATGTGGATTGCGGTATGCTCCATGCCTGCAGCATAATCCTTTTTGTTTGGCTTGATTAGTGCATCCTTCGCTGCTGCATAGTTTGACCTTCGCTCCATGTTTCATGCATACTCCTCCTTGTTGGACATTATTTGTGCATCCTTCACTGCGGCATCGCTTTAACTTTGCCCCATGTCTAACACACACTCCTCCCTTGACGACAATGTTTGTGCATCCTTCATTGCTGCATCGCTTTAACTTTGCTCCATGCTTCACACACACTCCTCCCTTGACGATAATGTGTGTGCATCCTTCCTTGCTGCACAGCTTCATCTTTGCCCCATGCGTAATGCACACACCTCCTTTAACGACTTGATTTGTGCATCCTTCACTGTTGCATAATCTGCGCTTTGCCCCATGTCTAACGCATACTCCTCCATTGATGACTTGATTTGTGCATCATTCATTGCTGCATTGCTTTAACTTTGCTCCATGCCTCTTGCACACTCCTCCCCTGACGACAATGTTTTTGCATCCTTCACTGCTGCATCGTTTGCGTTGTTTCACTTTTGCTGTATCTTTTGCTCCATGCCTAACGCATACTCCTCCTTTTATGACTTTATTTGTGCATCCATCAGCAAAGCATTCATATCTGTGCTTCTTTCTAACTTTCTTAGCTGGCTGTATTCCTTCATCGACATCAGTAGGCAAATGCTGCTTCCTCTTTTCAACTAGTTGTCTACTTTCAGGCGTAGCAAAGGAGCTGTCGCCACGAATAGCAGCCGTAGTAGTTTTGTGAGTTGAAGTTGCCCGATGCGTCGATGCAGATGAGCTCCTCTCATTCTTCTTGGCTGCGGACGCCGCAGCAGCGGCCTCTCTCTTTCTCAGTTGGCTCTCTTTGTAAATTAGAGCGCCAATATCGTCCTCCTCGACGTTCATCGATGCAGCCGCCTCTGATAGTTTGCATTGTTTGGTCGACATGGTTGATGGCTTGCTTTGCGCTGCACTTGTCTAATTTGTAGAAAGTAATTTTCTAAAGAAGCTTTAAGCTTTACAAATAGACAGCTCATTTATTGATACTAGCAAGAGCTCTACAGCACGTCATTTGGCACAACTCCCCACTTCCACTTCCGTCCAGTCCACGCACTTCCCACCTCCAACAATTCTTTGACAGCGTTGTGGTTGTGGTTTTTCAAGATGAAGAGTGCCGTCGTCTCCTACAGCTACAGCGGTGGCTGCCCGAAAAAGCCTACTACTTCGAATCTACGACTTGATATTGCTGACAGCTGCTTCGATGCTGTGCCATATAAGAAGACGTCAAAAGCAGTAGCAATCGCATGCCTCGTTCTCGGCAATACTCTAGCCCTATGAAGCCATCCATTGAAGCTGACCGCAGTTGAGGTAGTCCTTGTCAATATGCGTCCAATCAGTGACCTAATAGGTCTAGTATTGACGGAGACCAAAGCGTACAAAGATCTTCATCACATGTTTTGCTCATCTCAGTTTAATCCACTCCAGTTTGATCCAGCAGCAAGCAGCACAACAAGCAGCCGAATATGAACGATTGAATCAAGCACACAGGTTACGCCAACAAGAATCTGCTGCACATGCACGTCATGGGAGCAACAGCAGCCCAAAAAGTTCGTCAAGCGGCAGCAGCGTCGGAGACAAGACCGCCAACCCGACAGCTAAAACTTCCTTCTCTCTGGCAAAACCCTTTCCCACGCAGCAGCTTACCAAGTATGTGTTTTGTGATCAATGCAACTGTGATTGTATACGGCTCCTCTTGCCAAACGTTTCTTCTGCCAAACGTGTGGATCTGTTGCTGGTGTGCCCGTGCAGGGTGCTGATGCATGCTTTAAAGAAAAGATGCAAAATGCTGAGGATCAAGATTGTATATTAGAGTGGGGAGATGGAATTTTATGGTTAGATGAATAAGTAGATAATGCTCGGTTGCGTCCAAGATGAGAAAAAGTATCTTTCACTCCACCTCAACACTTTCATATAACTGATGCAACGGTGCAATAAAATTCTTCGAACCTTATCTAAAATAAGATTAGTATTCATTCTTCACTGCACAAATCACTAAATTTAAGAACACCTCTCTCTCAAGGAGCCGCAGCTTGGAAGTAAGGTATGGTGACATGCCACCACCAAGCACTTTAGTCAGCAGGCAGTCTTTGCTTGCTCGAAGTAGCGGTGGATATTAGCTGGACGGGGCTGTACGATGCTTGCTCGTCTTCTCGTTGGGAGGTCAACATGACTCGCCATGACGGCATCACAAACCTTGAACAGAAAGCGGTGAGGGTGGTGGCATCACTTTCGTCAACGGTCTGCGTCCTCGGAAGAAGTGGATAGCATGAACACCAGGCGTAAAATAGAAGGTAGAAGGGGATCGCTCGTCTCTCCTTGAAAGGTAATGTATATCTCTAGATAACGTGCTGGGCAGCATGCTCCTTCACATTGCAATCATGTGGACATAACAGCGGATAATTGCTTCAGTAGGAGGTGGAGGTGATGATTGATACCAAGAAGCGAGCACGGAGACGAAGGCACTCGACGAGATTGGTAGAATGTTGCCATGATGAGAGAGGATTCTTCGAT
>Ga0209652_1002395_pt1 | contig 14520 bp, 10 predicted proteins | sample SaaInl74LU_5_DNA_FD_184641 | JGI IMG/M metagenome (GOLD analysis project Ga0209652, IMG submission 184641) | Marine microbial communities from expanding oxygen minimum zones in the Saanich Inlet - ESP_74LU_5_DNA (SPAdes) (version 2) | ecosystem: Environmental > Aquatic > Marine > Intertidal zone...
TGGGAGGCCTTATTTCCAATGCTCGGACACGCTGAATTGCTCGATGATCCAGCGTTTAATTCTATGGCCGGACGGGCCGTGAATGTGGATAAGGTCATGCGCGTGCTGAAAGACCCGAAAATCGATATTGGCGTGCACGAGGCCATGGCGATTCTTGAGGCGGCCGATGTGCCCTGCACGATTTGTGAGCGCCGCGACACGTTAAGCGCCAATGATCAGATCAACGCGATTGGCGCTATTGAGAGCTATGTGACAAAGACCATGGGCAAAATTACCGTGCCAACACCGCCGATTTTATTCGAGGGCAAGGCCACATCTTTGGCCGCCGATAGTCCAGCGCTGGGGCAGCATAGTGTTGAAATTTTGCAAGAATTAGGGTTTGAACAAGCACGCATTGAGGCGCTTTGTGCGGAAGGAAGCGTCGCATGCAATTAGACAGACAGGCGCTTATCGACGCCTTGCCGCATGCCGATATGCGCGTGTTATTGATGGTTTTGTATCATTTTACCGGCGATGGCAAATGGTTGATGCCGCCTTATACGCCGCGTCGCGATGTCAATTTGATTGCCGCCGAAGACGCTGGCTTTGATGATGATATGCGGGCCGAAATTTGTCAGGCGGCGGCTGATGCGCTTTTGGCCGACACGGCGCCTGCCCTGCCCAGCCCTGACGAGGCAACGCTGTTAACCATGATGCGCCATTGTCTGAGCGAAAAAGTAGCGGAAGAATATGCGCCGATGATGCGCGAGCAAATGGGCTTTCATGCACTGGGCCAAGACATTGCGACGGCGGGCCATAAACCGGCTGCACCAATTATTATTGTCGGCGCCGGTGTTGCCGGTATCGCGCTGGGCAAATTGCTGAATGACAAAGGCCTCGACTATATTATTTTGGAAAAAAACCAAGATGTCGGCGGCACATGGTGGGAAAACACTTATCCGGGGGCCGGTGTCGATACGCCCAATCACGCCTATAGTTTCAGCTTTGGCAAAATTGAACGCTGGAGCCGTTATTTCGCGCCGCAAAAGGAAATTCAAACCTATATATCGAAAAAGGCCGATGAATTTAGCGTGCGCCCGCATATTCGCTTTAACACCGAAGTGGTGCAGGTCGATTGGCAAGAGAGCGAGAAAAATTGGCGCCTTGAGATTGTCGCGGACGGGCAAGCGCAAACCATGGTGGCGCCGATTTTGGTCAGCGCCGTCGGGCAAATTAGCGTGCCCAAATTACCGCCGATTGACGGATTAGAAGATTTTCAAGGGCCGATATTCCATTCAAGCCATTGGCCTGAGGCGCTTGAGTTAAAGGATAAAAAGGTGGCGATTATCGGCACCGGCGCGTCATCCATGCAAATTGTGCCGGCAATTGCTGATGAGGTGAGCGAGCTAACAATTTTTCAGCGCAGCCCACAATGGGCGCGGCCAATTCCGCGCTATCATGATGCGCTCAGCGCGCAGGCGCAATATTTGCTGGAAAATGTGCCGTTTTACGCCGCTTGGTTTCGCTTCACCATGTTTTGGCGCTATGGCGACGGGCTGCTGCCGTTTTTGAAAAAAGACCCTGAATGGCCGCATCCAGAGCGGGCAATGAATCGGGTCAATGACCGGCACCGGCAGGAAATGGTCGACTATATGGTCGCCAAACTTGATGGCCGCCCTGATTTGATTGAAAAATCCATGCCCAGCTATCCGCCCTATGGCAAACGTATTTTATTGGATAATGGGTGGTATGACACCATCCGCAAACCCAATGTGACACTGTATAATGAAGGGGTGGCGGCGTTTAGCGCCAGCGATGTAATTGGCCAAAAGGGCAATCACTGCACGCCTGATATTGTTGTCATGGCGACCGGTTTTGAAGTGACTAAAATGGCCAGTCGGTTAAATATTACCGGCCGCAGCCAACGCCTCGACCAAGTGTGGAATGGCGATGACCCGCAAGCCTATTTGGGCATATGCGTGCCGGATTTTCCGAATTTCTTTATGATGGCGGGGCCGACGACAGGGCTTGGCCATGGCGGCAGTGGCATGTTTATTGCCGAGTGCCATGCGCATTATATTGCCAATGCCATTAGCGAAATGTTGGCGCAAGAAATTGATGTTTTGGATGCCAAGCCAGAAGCGCAACAGCATTATATGGATCGCTATAATGCCATGCACGCTGACCTGATTTGGATGCACCCTCAGCTCAACACTTATTATCGCAATTCGAAAAACCGCGTCTACTCAGTAATGCCGTGGCGGATGGTGGATTATTGGCATATGACGCGGCAATTGGATGTGCAGGCGTTTCGAACCGCTTAGCCCTACCAAGTATCAATAAATGGGCGCTTGCCTTTGCCGCCTTTTTTGCCAACAGGCATGGATTTAATGCCACGCGAAATCCACGCTCGTGTATCGCGTGGGTCTATGACCGCGTCAATTTCTTGATACATGGCGACATTCAGCGCCTTGCCGCTTTCATACATGGCGTTGAGTAATTTATCGAACAAAGCTTGCTGCTCGGCTGGTGACCCGGCGGCGGCTAATTCTTTCCTATAGCCAAGCCGTACCGCGCCCTCCAAACCCATTGGGCCAAACTCACCAGTTGGCCAAGCAATGGTGAATTGCGGTACATGAAAACTGCCCATAGCCATGGCTTGAGCGCCCAAACCATAGCCTTTGCGTAGGCAAATCATAAACACCGGCACGGTTAAGCTGGCACCGACAACCATTAGGGAGGAGGCGCGCCGAACGGTGGCGTTTTTCTCATGTTCGGGCCCGACCATAAAACCCGGCGTGTCGCACAAGGACAAAATCGGCACATCAAAAGCATCACATAATTGCAAGAAACGGGCAGCTTTCTCAGCCGCTTCGGCATCAATGGCGCCGCCCAAATGGGTGGGGTTATTGGCAATCAAACCAAATGGGCGCCCCTCGACGCGCACGAAACCGGTAATCATGCCCACGCCGTAACCGCGCCGTAGTTCGAGAAAACTATCGCTGTCGGCCATGAGCTCAATGGCCTCTCGCATGTCATAGGCGCGCTTGCGGTCTTCGGGAATAACATGGCGTAATTTGCGTTGGTCGGCACAATCGGTTGGCGCAATGGCGCCTTGGAAATAGCCCAAGAGTTTTTTTGCCAAACGCACGGCGTCGGCTTCGTCCTCGGCCAATAAATCAACCACCCCATTGGCAGTTTGTACATCCATTGGGCCGATATCTGTGGGGGCCACAACGCCGAGGCCGCCGCCTTCAATCATTGCTGGGCCGCCCATGCCAATATAGCTGTCTTTGGTGGCAATGGTGACATCGGCGCAGCCGAACAACACCGCATTACCAGCAAAACAATAACCATTGTTAATGGCAATGCGCGGCGCCACACCACTGGCTTTGGCGAAGGTTGCAAAAGTCATAACATCCAGTGTCGCCGCCTGAACCTTAGCGAAATCCGTGTCACCGGGCCGCCCGCCGCCACCTTCGGTGAAGAAAATAATCGGCGTTTGCCATTCCTGCGCCAACTCCAAAAGCCGGTCAGTTTTTTTATGATTGAAAGCCCCCTGCGTGCCAGCCAAAACCGTATAATCATAGGCCAAAATGGCAACGCGGGATTTGTCATCATCGAATAAATCGCCGTTAATGGCGCCAAAGCCAGCGACCATGCCATCGGCCGGTGTGTTGTCGATTAAATCATCTAAATCGCGGCGCAGGCGCTGGGCTGCCACCACTAATTGGCCATATTCGATAAAACTATCGGCATCGCATAAATCATCGACATTTTCGCGCGCCGAGCGGTGGCCTTTTTCATGCCGCCGCGCCATTTTGTCAGGCCGCGCCGCGTCAAGCGTGCGGTCGAGACGGGCGTTTAATTCGGCCAAATCTGGGCGAATATAATCGAGGTCTTGCGTATCGACTTGGTTCTCGACGACGGCGGTTTCCTCGCCACTCAGCAGGCTCAAAATGGCGCCATTTTGCTCGACCACCTCTCCGACAGCAACGCTAATGGCCTTGACCACGCCAGATGTCGGGGCGGTAATCCCGTGCTGCATTTTCATCGCTTCTAAAACCGCGACTTCCTGCCCGGCGGCGACGCTATCACCGACTGCCACATTGACTTGATGCACCACCGCCTGCATTGGCGCTTTAATGCGAATGGTTTTATTTTTACTTTCACTCATGACAGACCTATCGGGTTAGGCGGGCGGCAACAGGCAATGCAACAATAATCAGCGTTCCTGCAATCATGGTTGGTAACATCATCTCTCCCCCTCGCGCGCCTATCCTGCACCAGCTTTGCCAGCTTGTGAAGCATTGCCGTGCGAAAGGCTTAGGCGACAGTGATAAATTTTTCGACTTTTGGGTCGTAATGATACAGCGTGCCGGAGCCAATATCATGCCATGCGCCATGCAGGGTCAACGAGCCATCAGCAATGGCGGCGGCGATAAATGGAAAGCCGAGGAGATTTTGCAGCGAGGCGATGACGCCCTGCTGGCCAAGATCAACCAATTGCGCTTCATGGTCGGCGCTTTCATTAATCCGACTATAGGCCGGTTTGAGAATTTCCAACCATGGGCCGACAAATTCATAGTCTCTTTGCTCATCGGCCACGCCGTGCGTGCAAATATTATGGCAGGCCTCAACGCCACCGCATTGCGAATGGCCAAAGACGATGAGATGGCTGACTTTCAACGCCCGCACACCATATTCAACGGCCGCCGATGTGCCGTGGTGGTCGCTATTGGGCGTATAGGGCGGCACCAGATTGGCGACATTACGATGGACAAAAATATCACCGGTATCGGCACCCAAAATTTCTGTGACATGGAGACGGCTATCGCAGCATGAAATAATCATTGTCGGCGGATTTTGCCCATAATTCGCCAGATCGGAATAATGTGCCGATTTTTCTTCAAATACACCTGCGCGCCAGTTTTGATAACGCTCGACCAAGTTTTGCGGTAAAGATTTGATGTTTTTCATGTCCGTCCCTCGTAAGCCAAAGATGATGGCGATATGATGTCGATATGGTGTTGTGTAGCGATTTCAGATCTATAATTCAACTTAAACCAGTCCGGCCAGACTGGCGAAACCAATTAAAAATAGCGGCAATTGTAGGCCGAAATTGGTCATAATCGCCCGATCTTTGGTCGCAACACCAGCGATTGTCCAGCCGAGAGAACCGGTGAAGTGAAACATAATATTTATCGGGTAAATATTCACGCTGGTGAGAAAAATACCGATTAAAACGCAAGCCGTGCTGGCCCATTTCAAATTTTGAACTGACATCATTTATGTCTACTTTTCTGATTAAGTTAATCATTTGCTTGATTGAAAAAGCGCGTTAGGCTTATCACAAAATAATAACAGGAGATTGCAAAATGTTTATTGGTCATTTCGCTGCTGGGATTGCGTTTAAAGGTGTCGACCGCCAAGTGCCGCTTTGGGCGCTTTTGGTGGCCGTGCAATTGGTTGATATTGCCACTATGATTTTCGTGCTAATTGGCATTGAGCGGCTCGATATTGTGCCCGGTTTCACCAAATATAATGATTTTGATATGTTCATGCCGTTTACCCATAGTTTGGTGATGACGCCGGTATGGGCGGCGATTGGCGCCGCTCTGTACTGGCTTTACGATCGTCAAGCCAGTCGTGCAGCGCTATTGACCATTGCCGCAGCGGTTGCCTGCCATTGGTTTTTAGACCTGATTGTGCATGTGCCAGATTTGCCGATTCTTTTGAGCGAGGATTGGAAAGTCGGGTTCGGCCTGTGGAATATGCCGCTTGTGACAGTGCTCATTGAGGCCAGCATGTTGACGCTGGCTCTGCTGATTTACCGCCGGTCACGCGACCCGCGCTTCGCTATCAACCGCATTATTTTGGGGGCAATCTGCGTGATATTTTATCTGTTTGTTATCCAACCCTTCATCATGCCCCTGCCAGTGGCCAATACGCAGGAGGCGGCGATTACCGGTTTGGCGGCCTTTTTAATCGTCCCACTGATGGGCTATTTCGCTGAACGTCGTTTGCGCTGATTAGCCAGCTTTGCGCGCTTCAATATCAGCAACAATTGCGGCGTGGCGTTGCGGCGATAGCGGATAATAGGCCATCACCCAAACCGATAGCAAAATGCCAGTCAGCGGCACGAACACAACAATCGCCCGCAGGCCCAAAATTGTGTCAGCGGTTTGCACCGCATTGGCCTGATAGCCAATCACATCAAGCAAAAGGCCGAGAATAATGGCGCTCAATGCAACGGCGGTTTTTTGCGCGAAAGTGACAGCACCGAAAATCATCGACTCGACGCGCACGCCGCTGCGCCATTCGCCATATTCCACCGTATCGGGCAACATGCCCCAAAAGGTCACGCCATAGGCGCCGACACCGACGGCAATCAGCAGATAATTCATCTGCATGAGTTCAATCGACTGGGCTGGATTAAACCATAAGGCCAGCAGACCAATGACGCTGATAACACTGCCCGCCATCCAGACAAATCGCTTAGAGGTTTTCAAGGTGATGAAGGTCCATAGCGGAATCACCACAAAGCCCGACAGGGTGAAATAAAGCAGCGCTGTTGATCCGGCGGCGCGGTCACCCATTTCATATTCAAACACATAAAGCACGGTTTTGCTGATGACCGTGGCGCCCGCGACCATTAATAAAATGGCACTAAAAGCGATGAGGAAAGGCGTGTTGGCGCGCATTGAAGCAAAGGTCTGGCGCAAGCTGAGCTGATGGCTGTTTTGCGGATCTTCGGCTGGTTCGCGGCAAACGGCAAAGCACAGCCATAAAATCACACTGGCCAAAACCCCGGATACAACCGCCAAATAGAAAAACCCCTGGGCGTCATTTTCAGCCCTTTCGAGCAGAAAGCCGGCCAATAGCACGACGGCGAAACTGCCCATATAGGCAAACACCATACGCGCCCCAGCCATGCCCGCGCGGTCTTTTGAGGAACTGGTCATGCGCGCCATGAGCGATGAGTAAGGGGTCGAGCCAATGGTGAACACCAGACGGAAAATAAATTGTCCGGCCAATGCCATCGCCACCAAGAGCGGAATCGATTGGCCATTGGGCGACCAAAACAGCAGCAAATAGCTGAGCGCCAGCGGGATTGGCACGAATAATAAATAGGGGCGATAAAGCCCCCAGCGTGAACGCGTGCGCTCGGCGACATAGCCCATGGCCGGATCGGTAATCGCATCCCACATGGAGCCAATGGCGTAAATCATTCCAGCCAAAGCATTGGGTAGGCCGAGCACATCGGTATAAAAGTAAAACAGATAAAGGCTGACCCCCTGCCAATAAAGGTTGAAAGCGAAGTCTCCGCTGCCATAGCCAATTTTTTGGCCCCATCCGAGAGAGGTCGGCGCCTTTGGAGCCTGTGCTAACTTTGTGTTCATAAATTTTACCTAACCCCTAGCGGCCCTGCGGATGACGTTCTATGCTCAAAACATGACACAAGATGCCGAGACAAACACGCCTATTTTACAGCTCGACGTTATTTCTGATGTGATTTGCCCATGGTGTTTCATCGGCAAGCGCCATTTGGATAGCGCGCTAGCGCAATTGAGTGATTTGCGGATCAATTTGATGTGGCGACCATATCAGCTCGACCCGCGCACACCGCCGGAAGGCTACGACCGCGAAACCCAGATGAAACGCAAATTCGGGCCCGACGGCGGTAAGCAAATTTATCAAAATATTCTCGCCGCCTCGCAGGGCACGGGTATTGATTTTGCCTTTGATAAAATCACCCGCACGCCCAATACGCTGAACGCTCACCGACTTATTCGCTGGGCCGCCAGCACCGGCCAGCAACATGATATCGCCGAGGCACTATTTGTCGCCTATTTTGAGCAGGGCATTGATATTGGCGATGTCGGCTGTTTGCTAGAAATTGCCGCCACCCATCAAATGGATACGGCACAATTGGCCAGCCTATTTGCCTCTGACACAGATATTGACAGCACCCGCAATGATGATGCGGCAGCCCGCGATTTGGGCATTGCCGGTGTGCCCGCGTTTTTAGCCGGCGGCAAATTCATTCTCTCAGGGGCGCAAGACCCAGCTTATCTGCTGAAATTTTTCACCAAGGCGCAAAGCAAATTGGCCAGCGCCTCTTAGTTTAGGCAGCAATTTTGGCCAACTCTGCCAAACGCGCGGCAATCAGACCGGCAGCGCGCAGGCGCTCCTCATCATCTTCGGCCTTCATGCGAAACACGATGGTCTGGTCAGGACGTACTTTAATGCGCTCTTGGTGCTCAGACACATAGGCAATCAACGCCTCGGGATTGGCAAAGGCGCGGTTTCTAAAGGTCACCACAGCGCCCTTTGGTCCGGCGTCAATTTTTTCAATCCCAGCCGCCAAGCAATCAATTTTGATCGCCAAAATATCCAGCAAATGCTTAACTTCCGATGGCATTTTGCCAAATCGGTCGACCAGCTCAACGGCGAAACTATTAATTTGCGCGCGGTCATCCAGCGATGATAAACGCCGATAAAGGCCCATGCGCAAATCCAATTCGGGCACATAATTTTCCGGTATCAAAACCGAAATACCAGCATTAATGGTCGGCGACCAACTATCGTCGACGTCGACGCCCTGCTGTTCGGCGACCGCTTCTTCCAGCATTTGCTGATAAAGCTCAAAGCCGACCTCTTTGATGTGACCCGATTGTTCCTCGCCGACCAAATTACCAGCGCCGCGCAAATCCAAATCATAGCTGGCCAGATTAAATCCGGCGCCGAGACTGTCGAGTGATTGCATGACTTTCAGGCGTTTTTCTGCATTGTCGCTCAGCCCCAATGCCTCATCATAGGTCAAATAAGCATAGGCGCGCGCCTTTGAGCGCCCAACACGCCCCCGCATTTGATAAAGCTGCGCCAAACCAAAACGGTCGGCCCGGTGAATGATAATCGTATTTGCCGACGGCACATCAAGGCCGCTTTCAATAATCGACGTCGATAACAGCACGTCATAACTGCCGTCATAAAACGCGTTCATCCGCGTTTCCAAATCGCCGCCTGCCATTTGCCCATGAGCGGTCACAAATTTCACTTCCGGCACTTGCTCCTCTAGGAAGCTGGCGATTTCGGCAATATCGCTAATTCGCGGCACAATAACAAAGCTCTGACCAGTGCGGTATTTTTCGCGCAAGAGCGCCTCGCGCAAGCTCACCGCATCAAATGGGGCGACATAGGTGCGCACCGCCAAACGGTCAACTGGCGGCGTCGCAATCAGCGATAAATCGCGCACGCCGGTTAGCGCCATTTGCAAAGTGCGCGGGATCGGCGTCGCAGTTAGCGTCAACATATGCACTTCAGCGCGTAATTTTTTCAGCTGTTCTTTATGGATAACGCCAAAATGCTGCTCCTCATCGACAATCACTAGGCCGAGACGGTCAAATGTGATTTTTTTCGACAATAGCGCATGTGTGCCAATCACAATATCGACGCTGCCATCACTCAAACCGGCGCGGGTTTCATTGGCCTCTGCGGTGGACACCAGTCGCGATAATTCGCGCACCAGGACCGGTAATCCGGCGAAACGCTGGCGGAAAGTCTTCCCATGTTGGCGGGCCAATAAAGTGGTTGGCGCAATAATTGCCACTTGCCGCCCAGCCATAGATGCAACAAAGGCAGCGCGCAGGGCCACTTCGGTTTTGCCAAAGCCCACATCGCCGCAAATCAGCCGATCCATCGGATGCCCGCTGGCCAAATCCTCCAGCACCGCATCAATCGCTTCATGCTGGTCATCGGTTTCATTGAATGGAAAACGCGCGGCAAATTCATCGTAAATCGTGTGGTCGGCGAGGAGTTTTTCACCCTGTCGCATGGCCCGCGCGGCGGCGGTTTTAATCAATTCAGCGGCAATGATTTTCAGCTTTTCTTTGAGCCGCGTTTTGCGCATTTGCCAGGCGCCGCCACCAATTTTATCAAGGCTGACGGTCATATCATCGCCACCAAAACGGCTCAGCAGATCAATATTTTCAACCGGTAAAAACAGCCGCGCATCGCCGTGATAGACCAATTTCAAACAATCATGCGGCGCCCCGCCGGCATCAATCGTCTGCAAGCCCTCAAACCGGCCAATGCCATGTTCGACGTGCACCACATGATCGCCCGGGCTGAGACTGTTGGTTTCGGTGAGAAAATTCTCTGCCCGCTTGCGCCGCGCCGGACGCACCATGCGATCGCCGAGAATATCTTGCTCGGTCAGTAGATAGTAATCATCGGTCTCAAAACCGTGATCCATTGGGAAGTCTGCAATATGAATTGGCTCTGGCGAGGCCACTACATCTTGCCAATGAGCGCTTAGATGAATGGCTTGCAGCCCATGTTCCTGAAATAATTGCACCAGCCGGTCGACGGCGCCCGCGCTTGACGCATTGAGCAGAATTTTTTTGCCCTGCTTTTGCTTGTCGCGTAAATGCGCGACCACTGTATCGAAAAGATTGATGTTTTCCTGCTGCCGCTCGCTGGAGAATTGATAGGCTTCGCGGCCTTGAAAGTTTATGACCTGATCGCCCTCCGGCAGGGTGAAGCCGGTCAATTGGCGCAGCCGCATATCATTGAGGCGGGCGCTCCATTCTTCTTGCAGCAGATAAAGATTTTCCGGCGGCAGCGGTTTGATGATGCGTTGGGTGGTCGGCCGTTTGCTGTCATCAATCATCGCTTGATGGCGGGCTTGATAATAATCTTCGACTTGGCTCAGGCGCTCTTGATAGGCGGCTTCTAATTGGTCATCGCAAACATAAACACAGGCGCCGCAGTGATCAAAGATCGTCTCCAGCGTATCGTGGAACAAAGGCAACCAATGTTCCATGCCTTGATAACGCGCGCCTTCGCTTATCGCTTGATACAGCGGGTCTTGGTCCATCACCGTGCCAAATTGGCTGACATAGCCACGCCGGAAAGCCAGTATACTATCATCGGTTAAATGAATTTCACTGGCCGTGGTCAATTGCAATTCGGTTAATTGGCCGGTGGTGCGCTGACTTTCAGGGTCAAAATTGCGGATTGACTCCAACGTGTCGCCGAATAAATCAAGCCGCACGGGCGCTTCTTCACCGGGTGCGAATAAGTCGATAATACCGCCACGCACGGCATAATCACCAGCCTCCATGACGGTTGAACAGCGGCTATAGCCATTGCCAGCCAAAAACCCGACCAGCGCTTCACTGTCGAGCATTTGCCCGGGGCGGATGGAAAACCCTAATTTCGCCAGCATATGACGCGGCGGCAAGCGCTGTGCTGCAGCCGAGACAGTGGTGACGACAATATGTGGCTGGCTGTCATATTGCGGCAAGGCCGATAAACAGGCCATGCGCTTGGCCATGAGCGCGCCATGTGGCGACAGTCGGTCAAACGGCTGGCAATCCCATGCCGGTAATTCAAGCACGGGCACGTCGACAGCGAAAAACTGCAACATATTGACCAAGCTGGCCGCCTGTCCGGCATCGCGGGCGATAAAGACAATGCGGTTTTGCGCCAAACGCGCCATATCGGCCAGCACTAAAGGCTGGTAGCCATTGGGAATGCCGCCAATATGCAGGCGCTTTTCAGCCGCGATAAGCGTATCAAAATGAGCGTGTGACACCATAATCCCCAGCGGCGTGCCAATAAAGGCGGTTTATTTTGCGATTGTTTGATTCATAAATGACAAGCTCAAAAGCTTGTCCAAAAGCGGTGAGCGCGTATCTTCAGGCACGCTATCGCGCCCTGTCGCCCAAATGAATAATTGGTCGTCCGGCAATTCCAAAATCCGCTCATAGTCGACCAAATCATCGCCTTCTAGCTCTTCCAAAAAAGTTTCGGCGAATTTTTTGAAGATGATATCCATCTCTTTAATGCCGCGATAGCAAGAGCGGTGATATAATTTTCGTTTATGATCGTTCAAATGTTGCATGGGTCTCGACCTTTTCTCTGGCTTCTATATACACACTGTGCCGTCGTCTTGCACGGGCTAAGCTGACGATATAGGTGGAAATTTATGGTAAACTAGTATGACTCGGAACAGGAAGGTAACCATGCGCCCGTCTAGCCTCGACCCGCTTTTTGCAGATGCCACAAATTTGCCGGGCATTGGGCCGAAGCTTGCGCAAACCTTGCAAGATTTTGTCGGCGACAAAATTATTGATTTGCTGTGGCATTTACCAAGCAATTTGATCGACCGACAATATCGCCCGTCGCTAGCCGATGTCGAAGATGGCCGCATTGCGACATTTGAAGTGACCATTGTCAAACATCAAGCGCCGCCGCGCCGGCATTTGCCCTATCGGGTGACCTGTCAAAATGACACGGGGTTTTTGTCACTGGTGTTTTTCCATGCACGCGGCGATTGGCTGCAAAAAGCCCTGCCGGTCGGCGAAACGCGGATGATTTCCGGACGGGTTGAGCGGTTTCGCGACAATCTGCAAATCGTCCACCCCGACCATATGCTAAACCAGCATGAGTTTGAACAATTGCCGGTGATTGAGCCGGTATATCCGCTGACCGCTGGTATTTCGGCCAAAGTGCTGATGAAAGCGGCGCAAGCGGCCCTGCCACGGCTGCCGCAATTGGACGAATGGCAAGACGCGCAATGGATTGAGAAAAACCGATGGCCCAATTGGCACGATGCCATGCGCCGTGCCCATCAGCCGGAGGATTTGGCGGCTTTGGCGCCATTGCACCCCAATCGGGCGCGTTTGGCCTATGACGAATTATTAGCCCATCAATTAGTGCTGGCGCTGGTGCGGCGGCAAAGGCGCCAATTGCCCGGTCGGCGGTTTCACATTGACGACAAAATGCAAAATGCGTTTCTCGCTCAATTGCCATTCGCGCTGACCGGCTCGCAGCAACAGGCGATTGACGATATTCAAGCTGATATGCAAAGCCCGACACGCATGCTGCGCTTGCTGCAGGGCGATGTTGGCAGTGGCAAAACTGTGGTGGCAGTCTTGGCCATGCTGCAAGCTGTGGCCAATGGGGCGCAGGCGACGATTATGGCGCCGACTGAAATTCTAGCCCAACAACATGGCGAAACCATCGGCCCGTGGCTTGATGCTTTGGGCATTCGTTGGGCGCTGATCAGCGGCCGTAATAAGGGTAAACAACGGCAAGCGCGGCTCGCCGACTTAGCCTCTGGCGACACGCAAATTGCCATTGGCACACATGCGCTATTTCAAGATGATGTGGTGTTCAAAGACCTTGGGGTTGCGGTGGTTGACGAGCAACATCGTTTTGGCGTGCATCAGCGCATGAGCCTGTCATCGAAAGGACAAGGGGTTGATGTGTTGGTGATGACCGCCACGCCGATACCGCGCACGCTGACATTGACCGCCTATGGCGACATGGATGTGTCGCGCATGGTCGATAAGCCCGCCGGTCGCAAACCGATTAGCACGCATATTTTCAGCATGGATCGCTATGGCGAAATTGCTGGTAATTTGAAAAATGTTCTGGCCGATGGCGCCCGCGTCTATTGGGTGTGCCCTTTGGTCAATGAAAGCGAATTGATTGACCTACAAGCGGCTGAGGCGCGTTTCAAAGAATTGCAAAAACTCTATGGCGAACAAGTTGGGCTTGTTCATGGGCAAATGAAAGCGGCCGAAAAAGACGCCGTCATGGCCAAATTTCAAGCCGGCGATATTCGCGTATTGGTGGCGACAACGGTGATTGAGGTGGGGGTCAATGTGCCCGAAGCGACTGTGATGGTGATTGAACACGCCGAGCGCTTTGGTCTGGCCCAATTGCATCAATTGCGCGGACGCGTTGGGCGCGGCCTTGATAAGTCCACATGCTTGCTGATTTATCGCGGGCCTTTGGGACAAACCGCCCGGTCGCGGCTGGAGATTATGCGCGACACGGAAGATGGCTTTGTAATTGCCGAAGAGGATTTGCGGCTGCGCGGCGCCGGCGAAGTTTTGGGCACGCGGCAAAGCGGCTTGCCGACGTTTCGCATTGCCAGCCTTGAAGACCATGCCGCCCTTTTGCCAACGGTGCATGATGATGTGAAGCTGATGCTCAACAATGACCCAAATCTTGAAAGCCCGCGCGGGCAGGCTTTGCGCTGTTTGCTATATTTATTCCGCCGTGACGAAGCTATTCGTTATTTGCACTCAGGCTGAGGGGCTTTCTTCGTCATCTGACAGGCCGGCCGAAATCACCAAACGTGCGCCCTCTTCCACCGTCATGTCTAAAATCGTCAGCTCATCTTCTGGCACAAAAAGCAAAAACCCGGAAGTTGGGTTCGGCGTGGTTGGCAGAAACACGCCGATCATTGTTTTGCCGGTTGATTTATTGACCCGCCGATCAGCGGCTTTGGTGACAAAGGCAATAGCAAACAGGCCTTTGCGTGGATATTCAATCAGCGCGACTTTGGAAAATGCTTTGCCATCTTCCTGCACAGCGGTTTTGAAGATTTGCTGCAAGGCGGTGTAAACCGTGCCGATCACTGGCATGTGGCGGATAAGCCGTTCGCCGAAAGACAATAAAGCGCGACCGAGAAAATTAGCTGTCAGCCCGCCGATAATCGTCAATAAGATAAACGCCAAA
>Ga0209652_1002396_pt1 | contig 14520 bp, 14 predicted proteins | sample SaaInl74LU_5_DNA_FD_184641 | JGI IMG/M metagenome (GOLD analysis project Ga0209652, IMG submission 184641) | Marine microbial communities from expanding oxygen minimum zones in the Saanich Inlet - ESP_74LU_5_DNA (SPAdes) (version 2) | ecosystem: Environmental > Aquatic > Marine > Intertidal zone...
AATTATTCAATCATTCTTGCTGCTCAGTAAGCTTTCCATTGATTACAACAGCATGTCCACCATCCATACATATCATAGGGATGACGTGGATTCGAGGGCCATCATTAATCACTCAAGTGATCTGCAACCAATCCTCTACTCTTGCAAGGATCCTGAACATGCGTAGATGATGATCACACAGTTCTTGATTGGATAGGCATTCTAGACTGATTATTGACATTCCATATCATTTTTCTCTCTACATTTCTACTTTAGCTCTATAACATAAAACACACACACACACACCGAACAACTCCAACAAGACTCTATACATTCCACAAGAATACTACGTTCTCAGGGCAATAAAAACTTGAACACAACGAAACAGAATAGAGTACCAATCACACCTCTAAGCAGCCAATCTCCAACAACGTTAGATTGAGGTTGAGGAGCTTCTACCGTGCTACCACCACCATCCACTAGCAATGTCGTCTGCTCATCTACCACCACAACTGGTGCCTTATTACTTTGCTTCTTCGTCAACAAAATGTCATTAAATCCCAACCCCTCCTCTTCATCCCCCTCCTCTTTTTTCTCAACCGATTGTGGCGTTAGCTTGGGGCGATTTTTTTTACGTGATGATTTCTTGCTTTTCTTCTTTTGTTTATTTACCACCGGCTGTTGCACCTCCTCCTCCTCATTGCTAATATGTTTAATAATATCCTGATACGCAGCATTGGTAGTCACAATGGGAGTCTCCATCCTCCCACCTTTCGCAGTAGGAGTACTATTATCCCAATCATCCAATTTCATTTGAACCACGGCCAACTCGGCCTTTACTCCAAACCACTCATCGGTAAATTTGGGAAGTGTCGTGATATCTCGTTCGAGGCGGTGCAAGTCACTGAAGAGTTTGTCTCGTGGGGTTGGTGGTGGAACTACGAGGATGTCTCCGTAGCCGAGGCCATCTCTTTCGAGGTTGTCGTCGTCCTCGTTGACTGATGGGAGGGTATGGGTGTCGACTGGACGTAGTTTGGGACGGGTTGATTTTTTCTTTTTGGATTTTGACGACTTCTTTTTCTTGAGGCCGGTGGTGCTGCCCCCCGCCTGCATGTTGGCAGTGGCTATGGTGTTGTTATTCACGACGTTTTCCATGATGTTGGGATGTTGATGATGTGGTTGTTCTCTTCACAGTGTGGCGTTGGTGGGTGCCGACTCATTTGTTTGAATAATTTCGTTCGAGCATGGAACGGCATTTTCTCTTTCCGACACTGATGACACTTCTCACTTTTTCGACTTCTCGGAGTGAAGTCTCAAAACACAGAAGACAGAAGCCCTTTGCATGAAGCAAGCAAGCAAAAGCCTCCACTCTCTGCCAGTAGCCCTCGCTCTTCTCTAGCTGTGGCCCACGTTGCTGCAGTATTCCTTCTTCAAAAATCCGAGAGCACTCCTCCATGACGTCGAAATTGCTGTCAATTCTGCTAATCATCATACTACCCATCACATCAACTTCCATGCTGATGTCCTCTGCGCGCTTGGCTGGCCAACGTGTCGTCGTGACGGGTGCAGGTCGTGGTATTGGTAGAGCTATTGCTCTTATATGTAGTAGAGAGGGTGCGAATGTTGCAATCTTGGTAAGGATTGTTCCTACATCATTATATACACATGATGTGTCTGCTTACTGTGCTAGATTTGATGACGTCTGCTTATATACTTTCCCACGCTAACTTGATTGATTCATACGCACACAATAAACACCAAAGTCAAGAACAAAGTCGGAATTAGAAGAAACTGCATCACTAGCAGCATCGAATATCAAAGATAAGGACTGTCCTTCAATGAGCTTACATGTTGCAGACGTAACAAATGTTTCCGAAGTAGAAGATACAATTGCAACCATCCTGAAAAAGTGGGGCGGAATTGACATACTAATCAATAACGCAGGTACTTCACAAAAACCCAAAGGGACATTGGAAACTCTCTCTGCAGACGATTTACGCACTCTTCTTGATTTAAACGTGGTGGGCGTTCATATCGTGACAAGTGCTGTGTTACGTCAGTCAATGCTTCCAGCAAAGAATGGCAAGATTATCAATATAGGTTCAAGAGCAGGAAAGGTTGGATACCCCTCAAATTCACAGTACTGTGCGTCCAAATTTGCACTGGAGGGTCTGACGGCTGCATTGGCGGAAGAGCTTCGAGATAAGGGTATTCAAGTAAATAGTTATGCTCCTGGGTTGGTGAACACGAGAAGTTTTCCAAAGCCAGAAGGAAGGAAGGGAGTGAGAAGTGCAGAGAGTATCGAGGATGGTTTCTTCACCGTGCTTGAAGGTGGTGTCACTGGACATTACCTGCATGCGGATGAACTGGATGAGGCTAGAGAAAAGGGTTTTGAGGATAGTGCTGCGCTGAAACCGATAGGAGAGGCCATCTTTTCTCCGTAGTGCCATGTTTTATCTTAATCATAAACAGGTGGAATCATTTAACAATCACCAAACAAGGATACCCAATTTTATGAGCGTACATATAACATCAGGGCAAGTGAGCTCTCGAGAAGTACGTCGGCTACTTTTCGGCTACTTTTGCATGAGATACATGCGAATAATGTTGCGCTATGGTGCACGGATTTCAGTCATAAATTAGGTCTACTAGGACTATGGTTGGTTGATGAGCTCTTGCAATTTTTCTTTTCTTTTTCAGTTTCAATAAGCACGCCCGGTTCAACACATTGAGGTGGTCCGCAGTTCTGCACACTGGGTTAGGCAGATGCGGCGAGAATAGCTGCATGGGAGCAGCGGATGACTTTCATGTTTGTCGTAGAACATTTGTTGTCGTTGGTAGTGATGGTTAGACTGGTAAAATAGAAGTGATGCATATCATATGTCGCGTTTCTTAGCATGCCAAGGGACATGATAAGTATGAGTAAAACTTCTGTGTGACTAGCTGCCGACTGCTTCAGACTTCTATTCTGTGTCGGCGGCATCTTCTCGTCACTCATGTGTGTCGCTCAGAAGTTGAGAAGCCTTCTCAATACTCCAAATGAAATCCATGATTGAGTGCATGCCTTCAAGTTGCACGACTTTCACTCAAATACTTTGGTGACAGTTTCTTGGCTTAAGAAGCATTCTAACACGAGATAAGATGCGGCAATAGATACAGAAGATAATTATAGTATCAAGAACGCGGCCGAAGGAAAGAGATTGGGGAGAATTGTGCTGAGTTGAAAAACATGGGATCACTTACTTTGCACTATAGTAACGAGGCGTTTAAACTAATTTAAGGACTTCTCATTCTTCACATTTCATTAAAAGACATAGCCCTACACTTATCCTTGTGTTCACCCTTACACAAACAAGGCGATGATGGCAACCGACGCTCCAACAATGATAGCAGATGCGGAAGAAGTGATCACGGCGCCGCTGGGTGAGCCCATGGGATTAGGTGTAGTGGTAGTCGTTGTTGTAGTAGTGGTGGAGGTAGAGTTCATTTCAATGTGGGTCTCATCGTGAAGAGTGAAACCAGAAGAAGATGAAGAGCGCTCGCAAATAGTCGCACTGAGGCAATTTGGAGGAACACAGCTGCCACCAGCACCGAAATCGTTGCACTGAGCATCTTCGTCTGGGCACTTGGTGATACAGTTACAGTCAAGGAACTGGGCCTGGGCCTGCAACTCATCGCAAGACGTCGTCTCGCCAAACATAGACCCTCCGCCAAACATAGACCCTCCACCAAACATGGATCCTTCAGAGGAGGTGGTGGTCTCCACAGGAGGGATAGTAGGGATGGCAGGGATATCAGGGACTCCAGCGGTTCCTGTTCCGGTTCCAGTAGAAGTAGTTGGTGCAACCGTGCCTGCACAAAACTGGCCGTTGCTAACCTGACCCACGTTGGGGAGGCAGCAGTTCAATGCGTTCATTCCATTAACATTAATCACAGGGTTGCTGCCGATCGTGGCAGCCGTCGTGGCATCTTCATAATTAGAAGGGCAACCGACTGAAACGTCCGCGTAACAGCACGTGGCTTCAAGGGCGGTGGCTGTACGAGCGGTGGCGCCTAGAACAATTGATGCGAGGAGAGAGAACTTCATGTTTCTTTTGATCGGGTTGAAGTGGGATTACAATACGTGTTATGTGTTATGAATGCATCAGTTTGTGGTTTTGGTTTGTCGGGCGGAGGCTTCTGTGTTTGACATGTGACATGAGAAATGAGAATGCGTGGTGAAAAATATGTGTGTCGTAGTAGCTTCCCGTATGGTACTGAACGTTGAAGGCATCCAAAAGGGACCCATTGAGATAGGTTCCCAATTATGTGATTTTGGTTGGATCATTATGGCATGGATGTTGATGTTGCATGTTGCATGCTGCATGCTATTGTATTGGATGGAAGGAGAGGGCAACGACCACTGGAGAGAGCAGTAGTTGGGCTCTCTCATAACACAGTACAGCAGCTGAGGAGTAGCCGATGCTGACGTGATTCTTCTTCTTCTTCCCGGTTGAGCAGAGGAGGAACATATTATAGAGTTTATAGATCAAAATCACAACCTCACGATCACCACATAATATCATAATATCATGGACGCCAAACGCCTGCAAGCAACCACGTTGCTAATCAAGCGTCTTCACGCTGACTACCCCACGAAGGGATTCAAAATATCTCCAAGTATCGACTTTGTGACCCAATCCAATTCAGGACTAAGCATCGTCGCCAAACAACGCATCAAGAAGGATGACATCCTTATTGTGATCCCTGAGGCTGCTCGCTTAACTGCCAAGACAGTCCTTCCTTCTAGTTTCTTAATGAAGCTCAAGCGAGATATTGCCAACAAATCGCAGTTCCAAGAGCATCAGCAAATGCTGAATCCTTCGGACTACTCATTGGCGGTCGCCATGATGAAAGTATTGGGGAGAAACGCCAAAAACGACAACGATTTTCATGTCTGCATGTCTCAAACATGGCCATCCGAGGAGACGATGAAGGGCTCATCTTGGTTTTACTGGGATATGGCGTCGGTGCAAAAGGTTTGGAATCGATCTGGCATGTTCAACGTCTTCGAAGAATTACGTGCTAATGTAGACTCGACATTCAACAATATCATCTACCCCATCTTGAGAAACAATCCTGATGAGTATATTGACGAATCTCTTCCAAGCAACCAAGATGATGCTGCAACTCCAAAGGAAAAACTTTACAACACGTTCCTTTACTCACTTGCTTTGCTATACTCTCGTTCCCACGAGGGTTATGATGACGACGAACCATCTGGCGAATTAGTACCAATCGTTGAGCTATTCAACGGCCACAGTGACAAAATTGACGAGGCAATTAAGAAAGGAAAGACAAATGAAAAGAGTGTCATTAACGTGAATATTGTCAGTGGAAAATGGCCATTCATACGTGGCAGCATGTTCCGCGATGACTGCAACTTGCCATGCTCGGCTGTTTACGCAAATCGTGACATTGATGAAGGTGAAGAACTGATTATCTCATACGGTGATCTGTCTCCTACTGGATTCGCATTCAAGTATGGCTTTATCCCGATGGATTTCATCAAGCATCATAACATCATGTCGGATGTTAGTATCTTTTGTGACCCCAAACTGATTCTGCGTAGAAGTAGGTGTTTGGAAAGGAGTGGCTATCCATTGGAAGAGTTCAAACGCAACAAGAAGTTGGCTCTAGGGCACTTTACCTGGCGCGCTGATTCCGTTGAACATTACATGAGAGGATACGAGTCCGAAGTTATTGGGAGCATGAGACACTTTATCATTGTGGGATCGTGTGAGCTGATGAAAGATGAGCTCAATAGAAATTATTCCACTGGGAAACTTCGTGGAGCTCTGTACAATTCTGAAGCATTCCGTCGCCTATACGATTTGTTTGATTACAATATCGAAATCCTTGGCGGTGATGCGACCAGTGCTGATGATGCAGCTAAAGCTTCGAGCCCAGACACACCATCCTGGGAGAAGTGTTGCCTGCTTGCTAGAATTGCTTACAGAGAGAGTCTTTTGATGTGGCAGCGAGCAGTCGCATTGAAATTACAGGATGCCATTGACAGTGCTCCCATGTTAGCTATCCAATACGGATGGGAAATAAACGCAGACATGCCCTCTCTCGAAGGCTGTCAAGTTTGCGGTCGATCATATCCAGCACTTAAATGTGCGAAGTGCAAAAGTGTTGGGAGGGAAGTTCAGTATTGTTGCCGCGGCCACCAAGTGTTGGGCTGGAAAGAACATAAAATGGTTTGCGGAAAGACACCATGAGATATTACTAAGTATGAGCTGGATAGGACAGTAGAAATGGAGTGTTTGTTAGCATTAATGTTGGGAAAGTGAAGAGTTTAGGATGGGTGCTTACAACTAGAATACATTCAATTAGAAAGAGATATGTAAACCATTATATACTAAATCTCACTTGTTGTTTGAATTATCTCCCATGTGATGTCCACTGATACTTTGTATGAATTTTCCCCAGCAGCTATTGTTGGCAGTGGTGGCGTGGAATGTTGAGAGAAACCTACAGATCTGGACCCGTGTTGCATCTGCATAGGCGGCATGGGATAAGAGTGCCCAGATTCATCAGTAGAAATGCAAGATATACGACCAAGACGACATCCCAATTCAGACACGATAGTCTCTGCCTTTGTCTTGGCATCATGTACTGCCTTTCTTCTTGCTTTCTGTAAAATATCTTTTGGATCAGAAATGGAGAAGCAGATATTATCTATGACATGGTTGATTCCGATTGAGACTGCCTTGTCCAAAACAGTTCCAGTCTTTTCAATATCACGTATCCTAATGGTCAAATGTGACGATGCTCTGTATCCTTTCACTTTTTCTGACTCTCCCTGTCTATCGTAATTGTATCTTGGATGCAAGCGAAGGCTAGATGTCTGAAGATCCTTATCTTGAAAGTGTAGAAGCTTCAGTTGTTTCATGATACGGTCCATTTCTTGATTGTTTTGATTGAGAGCATCTCGGGCAGTTTTACCATCACTAGTTACGCCGAGTGTAATGGTAGCAGTGTCAGGTGCTGCTGATACTGTGCCTTCGCCTCGAACAGATATGATGGCCGGTGAAGGAGGATGATCCTTCAATTGACCATTACAGGCTGTAGCTGAGGCTGAGGCTGAGGCTGAGGCTGAAGCAGCCAACGGCAATAGGACAAACGAGAGAACCAATATTTGGAACAGTTTATGCTGATTCATATCGAATACTTATGCAACCATTATCGTTGTTCCCAGCGGAGAAGCACGGCTCAAATTGGTGTTGGCAGGAGACAAAAGTGCAGTCCTTCATCCAGTTTTGTGTCGAAAAAATGGTATCTTCCACTTCATTGCAAAATAGGTTACTGCAATCTAAACTTTAGTACTAATTCCGTTGTGGCCATCTTCCCTTTTTAGTAGCCCCTTCAATAGCATGTGTATCTGATGTAATATTTAGTAACAATTTATAATAATCACCTTTTAGACCCACGATGACGATTTCTCAGAACAATCAATCAAAAATTCGGCAATGCGATGAACGTTCTTCGTTCAATCGTAAGCGATAACAAGAAGTGTAGAAGTACGTCAACGCCATCATAAAAAGAACAAACATCAATCACCATGAAGCTCTCCGCCCTCTCCCTCGCCGCCGTCCTTGGCTCTACACGGGCTCAATCAGCAGCCACCTACATCAACGAGGTACAAATTATGGACGGGCATCAAAAGAGAAGCCAAATTAAAAGCCCTTTGCCCCACACGTGAGTTCTTTGATGTGCTGGATCATCTCTCTCGACAATGAGCTCCTTTGCCCATTGAGATGCCCATCGTTGCACTCTAACGCTTGTGTTATATATCATTCAACCCTCGCTCACTCAATGTCATATACATGAACATGTTCTTTATGTTTTCAGCTACCTCGAAAAGGAAGACCTCCCCGAAAACTTCTCATGGGACAACATCGATGGAAAGTCCTACCTCACCAAAATGCTCAATCAACACATCCCCCACTACTGCGGATCCTGCTGGGCACACGGAGCCATCTCCGCTCTACAAGACCGCATCAAAATCGCTCGTGGGGGCGTCGGACACGATATCAACCTCTCCATCCAATTCATCTTGAATTGCGGTGCAGAAACTGCCGGTTCCTGTCACGGTGGATATCACACTGGCGTGTACGAATTGATTCATCAAAAGGGATACATCCCCTATGAAACCTGTCAACCATATTTGGCATGCTCGGATGAATCGGAAGAAGGTTTCTGCCCTCAAATTGATAACTCTTGTTCTATGATCAACACTTGTCGTACATGCTCTGGCTTTTCTGATTCTGGTGGACATTGTGTAGAGCTTGACTACTTCCCTAATGCTACTGTAGCCGAGTGGGGAGAAATTGGCGATGATGAGTGGGAAACGGATTATGTGAAACAGACTCATATGATCAAGGCGGAGATCTTTGCTAGGGGACCCGTGGCGGCTACAATCAACGCAGATCCACTTCGCAATTATCCCATGAAGGATGATAATACATTCTGGGAAGGTGGTGTGTTAGATGATGATAGTGCTTCTACTCAGACCAATCATATTATCTCAATCACTGGCTGGGGAAAAGATGACAAGAGTGGCAAGGATTACTGGATCATTCGCAACTCATGGGGCGAGTATTGGGGAGAAATGGGATTTGCAAAGATTGCTGCTGGCAAGAATATGCTTGGTCTTGAAGACAATGTCGCCTGGGTTACTCCTTCGTCTTTTACCATTCAGAACAGTCTTCCTTGTAGTGAAGATGGAGCAGAGTGTGGCGGTATGGATCAAACTGACAAACCCCCTGCTGCTGGCTTCAATTGGTATGGACAGAACTTTGAGTACGTTGATCCCAGTGCCAAGTTCTTGGCAAAGAAAGAGGCGAAGGAAGCTGCTCAGACTAATCTTCGTCTTTCCAAAAACTAAATAGAAACACATGGGGGTGTTTCCTTACAACATTATGATGAAGTTGCTGTGCTCTTTGGTGGTGCACTGACAACTCTATGCTGCGTTTTGAAAATTTGTCTAACATAAATAGTAGAAATCTTTGTTTACATTACAGTTAGCGTCTTTACATATCTATTGAGTTCACCAGACTAGTGGCAATCCTGAGATGAGATAGTCTCAATAAACCCAACCAAGCTCCTTTAGGGCTTGAGCAACTTTCAAGAAGCCAGCTCTGTTACATCCTTCCTCTAAGGTTCCATCTTCTCCAGCATTATCTTTCATTTGCTGATAGATTCCAGCCATCATGTCCTTCAGCATGGCATCAACCTGTTCTCTCTTCCAATAAGTCCTACTGGCGTTTTGACTCATCTCCAAACCACTCACACCAACACCTCCTGCATTGGCTGCCTTACCAGGAATGTACAGAACGTCACGATGAGCTCGTAGCACCTCTTGTCCTTCTGTTGTCACGGGCAAATTGGCCCCTTCAAATACGCCCATGGCTCCTTTTTGAATCAACAGATTTGCTCCCTTCCCGTCAATCTCATTTTGAGTGGCACACGGGAAAGCAAAATCGACATTCAAGGTGGGCAATGTCCAAGGTGAGTGATCTGGAATGTACTTGCCACTCACACGTGTCTCCAAGGCACTCAACCTAGCTCGTTCCACGGTTTTTGCCAGAATGATTTGCTCCAAGTCTGAATTGGTCATGCCTTCCTCAAACACGAGCACACCATTGGAATCACTCACACATACAACCTTGGCCCCAAGCTGAATCAACATTTTTGACGCAAATTGTGCCACATTCCCGCTGCCAGACACTGCACAACGTGTTCCCTCCAATGTTCGCTTCAATTTATCTTCGATGGCATGTTGTGCCATGTACACGGTACCGAAGCCAGTAGCCTCGGGCCGAAGATGAATGCCTCCGAAAAGTGGACTCTTCCCTGTTAGGACTCCTTCACCATGCTTGTTGGCAAGTCTCTTGTAGGTGCCATACATGTAGCCAATTTCTCTCCCCCCAACCCCGATGTCACCTGCAGGCACATCTGTAGACGCATCAATATACCTACATAGCTCCGTCATGAATGACTCACAAAAACGTCGGATTTCACCCTCCGACTTTCCCTTGGGATCGAAATCACTTCCTCCCTTGCCTCCTCCAAGGGGCAGGCCTGTCAAGGAATTCTTGAAGATTTGTTCAAACCCCAAGAACTTGAGAATACCATCGTCAACCGTGGGATGGAACCTGAGTCCACCTTTATAAGGTCCAAGTGCAGATGAAAATTCCACCCTCCAGCCCCTATTCACATGCTGCACACCTTGATCATCCATCCAGGGGACATGAAAAGAGATCGTCCGCTCAGGCTCTGTCAAATAGAGGAATGCCTTCTTGTAAAAGTTCCCATTGACTGGATCGCTGAACAGGGGTTCTATGGAAAGTGCCATCTCCTCTACGGCTTGTAGGAAGACGGGTTGGTGTGGATACTTTGAGCGTAGGTCATTTAGGAAGTCGAATTTGGTAGGGTTTGTGCATGATTGGGGATTATTGGCTTGATTAGTAGTAGCTGCTGCTGCCATTTTAGTTGTCGTTGTTGTTGCGTTTATCGATTGTAGATTGTTCAAGATGAAAATTATGAGAGCAATCAGAGCTGTCGTGGGCTTAAGCCGACGCAGTTGATGGAATGTTGGCATCATATTCTGATTCGTATTAGTTAGGCTTCGCAAATTATGACACGAAATGTCAGTGTATTGTTCTGCTGTGCAGCTCAGAGAATTCAGCCGTTCCCGATGAGCTTTTTTGGTGCAAGAGAGGAGGATGGAGGAGGTTATCTTATGGTTGGGCTTCGGGTTGCTTGTTGCTTCTTTTCATTCTGTGAACTGTGAACTGATGGATCGAGACCCGATGCGACATCTGGTAAATTGTAGGTAATGTGGGAACACGCGTCTTGTTCCTGCTTCAGCTCCAGCCGCTCTTGCATGCAATGAAACAGCTGCCGCATCGAACCACAGCAGTCATAAAGATTTACAGACAGCAACAACAACAACATCAATAAGTTACACAAACGAGAAGAGTACACCCATCAGCTAAATAGCAGCAACATTAAACAAGCAATGCGTCTATCTAATCTTCCCAGCCTTGGCCTGGCATCCATCCTCTTCAATGCCCTGCAATCTAATGCTCATAAACCCACACTTCTACGCGGTGGACAACTCCCTATTCCAGAGGCGCCTTCGCCAGAGTTCGGAAATGAGCTGCAAGATCCTCCTGCCATTAAAGATCTATACGTTGATACTTTTCAACTCGCTGGATCAAACTGGAGAGCAAGTAACATTCGTGGGGCTCTCCTCAGATCGGATACTGATGTGACCATGTTTTTCAAATCTAAGACCTCAGTTGAAGGCAGCGGCGGCTGTAACCAATTTGATGCTTCATGGGATAAGCTTGGAACTCTTATCCAGATTAATGGTACAGAGCAACCTCTCGTTCTGGAACACATGCGTGTCGAGGATTTGGCTCCCACTAGACGGTATTGCGATGGCATGATGGCGCAGGTAGAAAACTATTTCTTCCGTGGATTATCACAAGAATCACTCTTCTACGAGTTTGATGGAGAAGAACTCACATTATGGGATGCAGTAATGGGTGAAAACGGTCGTCAGACTCGTGGGATGTTCATTGGTCGATTTAACAATGTTCCTGTACCTAGCTGGGGAGGACAAAGTCTGGCTGGAATGATGGGCGAAGAAGCCAAGGCGGTAATTGAGGACATCAACCCCTCCCTGCAAGTCCAAACTATTCCAGAAGGATCCATGATGACAATGGACCACAGATTGGACCGCGTCCGAATCTTTGTTGGAGATGATGGAAACGTTACTAGGGAGCCACAGCGTGGATAAGAATAGTGTAACTGCATAATTTTACACATCTATAAACACATCGATATACGCTCTGTTCAAATAATAGCAAGCGTTTGGTTCGAACAAGTTAAAAATGGGAGAAAGCTCATCTTCTTTGCAATCTCCTTCGTCAAACACAGCCCATACACAGGCTCCTTACACCACACACATCCTTCTTTTTTGGAGCAATCCTCACTCGAAGAGGCAGAGTATAGACAATCAGATAGTTGTGGAGACGCTTGCTCTGCACCAGTTCTAAAGTTGTGGCTTAGTTCTCCTTGACGTAGGTTTGTTCTTCTCTGATGATCATTATTTGTTGTGTCACTCTCCAAAGAATTTGAAGCTGCATGGCTTAGTGACATGATTGAGACGACAACTGAGGCGATGGCAAGATGATGAGGACGCATTCTTCGCACCATGATGACGAAGGCTTTCCATAGATGAAGCTCCTACTCCTACAATGCAATGGTGCCAAGCTATCGTCATCGTCGGAACATGCTTGAGCTTTATGCTTGATGCTTGATGTTTTTCATTTTGTTCTGAGAAGGAAAACGTTCTGTTTGGGGGCTTGGAATGAAGTGTTGAAGCAATAATCGAGGAAGATTTTTTCTGTTCTGCGCCGCCACTTACCATTCTCTTGAAATCATAAGAGTACAATCATAATCCTGTGGATATCGACAGCCTGCTGATCAGAACAACAATGCCATCAAACAGACCTTTTCTTTACACACTTGCGGCGTTGCTGCTGGCTGCAAATACATGTGCATTTGCACCCTCAAAATCATCACTGCTTACAAAGTCATCAACAGCAATCTACTACGACTTAAACGACTTACCAACCCACCTCCTCTCAGGAGAGCTAGTAGAAGGTGCCCAAGCAAAATTTTATGGATATTTCGCCGCTGGTAGTGGAGCGGGAGGTATCGGACTCGCTCAACTACCCTCAATGTTCAATGAAGCAGCTGCGGCACGTGAATCAGCATCGGCGGGAAGTCCGACAAAAGGTGGTCCAGCGCTCAATGCAGGTCCACTTGTTTCGTTATACTATGATAATGAAATCTCATTAGCGGATGTGAGTGATGCAATTAGTAAAGCGCCCACAGCTGATTTCATTTCGAGCAATAGTCAAAGTGTGAATTTCATGGCCTCCAAAGGATACATTGACAAGAATGATTTCATCAGAGAAATGAATAAGAAGGGGTGCAACGCACTAGCAACTTACTCAGTATTTGATGCAATATCTTCGGGCAAGGGAGGTATTGTGTCTCCTGTGGTATATGATGAAAGGATTGAAAAGTATAGACAGGAAAGCGGAGCAGGAGAGGTGGCAAGTTCCTTTGTAACTGATCTCAATGGTTTCTTGGCTGTAAAAGTTGGTGCATTCATCGGTTTAGTAGTCTGCTTGCTAGTGGATTTTGGCTTGGTTGCAAAAGCTGGAATTGAAGGGTTCTTGTCATAAACAAAATATCAATTGTCGTTTATAAACGAAACTTTTTTTGATGTTTACACTATAATGATGTGTAGCACAGTACACATGAAAAGTGGCATCTAACATTGGTTTAGTCAGTCACAGGGCATTCATAAACATCATATATTCTTCCATTCCCATCAACAGTTTCATCTGCTGCAGATGTCGGTTGCGTCTTCTTTACAAGAGATTGCCATTTTTGCTCTACCAGCTCCGACATTTCTTTTGACGTTTCACACTTCAACTCAAATTCATACTCTCCAAAGCATTCGGCATAAGCGCACTCGACAAACCCTAGCTTTTCTTTGAACAGTTTGATTGAAGCATGATTGGTATCTTTTATCTTGACATAGAATCTACGCAGTTTCAAGGCCGTAGCGCCGTAGTACATCATCATAAGAGCAAGCTCTGTCCCCAAAGCTTTGTGTCTATGAGACTCAACTGCAATCATAATATCAAGTTCTGCTTGTGTCAACTCTGCTGGTGCTGGTGCTTTAGTTTGTAACATTTGTTGCTGCTGGAAATTCTCTTCATCATCAGAGTTGTAATCATCTTCCTCGGACAGAAATAAGTTGATATCTCCAATCATGGCATGTAGTGTCTGCTCAATCAAATTCGGATAACTCTCTTCTTTTCTATCCTTTTCTATGTGCTCAGTAGGGATGGGAGGGACCGCAATATTCTCACCATTACCACCTAATTCCCCACGGCTGAGTAAATCTCGGGCCAAGATGATGAATGTGCACTTCTTCTCATCATCCATCCACTCTTTCTGCATCTGAATCTCCTCTTCCATCGTCAGTGGCTCCGATCCCGTCATTTCTAGAAGAAAGGGATCTTGCATCCACTCATGGTAGTTTGGCAAGTGTTCTGGTCCTGATGGCGGCAGATAGTATGTGTGGATAGAAACATAAATTATGTTAGGCCCATCATTCCATGACGCATATCATGATATCAATCGTTTGTGTAAAGCGAGCAATGAAAAGAAGCTGCAACTTACGATAGGGAACGAGGATGCATCGTTGACCCGAAAGGCATAGACCATAGTTGGATTTCATTCAAGGCGACTTCTGGGCACTTAATACACCAAGCCTCAGGATCATCGCAGTTTTTTGCTTTATTGGGCGGCTGAAAAGTGACGGTTCCCGCAAAAAATATCTTTTGCATGTCATAAAAACCATGGTGGGCGTTGACCGGCTTGACTTACTTTGGATATACT
>Ga0209652_1002398_pt1 | contig 14510 bp, 8 predicted proteins | sample SaaInl74LU_5_DNA_FD_184641 | JGI IMG/M metagenome (GOLD analysis project Ga0209652, IMG submission 184641) | Marine microbial communities from expanding oxygen minimum zones in the Saanich Inlet - ESP_74LU_5_DNA (SPAdes) (version 2) | ecosystem: Environmental > Aquatic > Marine > Intertidal zone ...
AACTTGCTGTTATTTAATTGATGCGGAGTAACATTTATAAAGTTACCTACAACTGCATCTCTTTCAACCAAACTTACTATGATTCATACTTCTGAACTTTGAAATTATCATCTACAACAGTGCAGCAACACAGCTCCACTACGCGCAGCTCAGCACCTGATATGGAGGTACAAAGATGAGGGGAAACAAAAGTTTAGAACTTGTTAGGAATACAATACAACACATACTATTCTGAGAAGGAGGAAGCAAATGTATCATCTTCTCCTCATGTCATCCATCCTCAAGCATAACAATGAATTGAATGAGTAGTAGTACGGATGTGGTATCATCTCATCTTCTACCATTATTTTATCAAGTCACAGAACAGATCGAAGATTTAAACAATACTTACTTATGATTCTTGCTTGCTTTTATTCACGTGACATGTGCCTGGTACCTATTAATGTTGTCCCAACTAAAAGTCCTAATGGCTGACTCATCACACGTCATTCAACAGTGTGTTTTGGTTAGACTTCGGTCCGCTCGCTGAGTTCATCTCACGCACATTCAATTCCCTTCCAGCTACAATACATCATACTTTTAATAACTAACAGAAAAATGATCTACCGTTTCATTGTTGCCGCCGCCCTGGCCACCAGCGCCAATGGGTTCACAATGCCTTCGTCCTCCGCATCGACGTCAACTCGTTTGACTGCTTTGGATACTGATGCCTTTGAGTCATCTATTGAAACATTTGATCCTCTGAATTTGTCGGAAGAGAACTCATCTACACACAACAACAACCGCGCGGCTGTTATCGCTGCCGCTGCTGCATTTATGACTCCTCTCTCAGCCAACGCTGCTGGTCCTGATTGGGGTATTTTTGAAGGGCGCACAGGAAGTTTGCTTCACCCTGTTATGATGTTTGCCATGGCCGCCTTTTCAGTATCGACAGGACTCCTCGGATTCCAATGGCGGCGTCAGCGCACTCTTGGTGATGAGATATCGAGCTTGAAGAAGACTCTTCCTGATTTGGCAGGTGCTTCCTCTATCGCCGATGCATTGCAAACTGCTCAGAGCGCAGAAACAGTCGATTCTGCTTATGTTGCTAAACTCAAAGCTGCGATGCCTATTGAAAGCCAAATTAGTGAATTGCAAAAAGAGCGTAAAGACTTAGCAAGTGCCGGGCCCAAGGATAAGCATTTCAGCCAAGGAGCGTTGCTAGCTTTCATTGGAACTGCATTTGCCATCGAGGTATGTTGTTCTTCCTTTTTTAGATTATGGTGTAAATGTTTCATCTTTTCGTTACTAACCTTATCATGACTTCCTAATATATCTAGGGCCCACTCAACACATACGCACGCGCCGGAAAACTTTTTCCCGGACCTCATTTATATGCTGGAGCTGGACTTGTCGTCCTTTGGGCTCTTGCTGCCTCTATGGTTCCTGCTATGCAAAAAGGTAATGACGCAGCAAGAACTGTTCACATCGGTGCCAATTTGGCTGGAATTGGCTTGTTCGGTTGGCAAGTTACTTCTGGAATCCCTATTCTGCTTAAGGTTGTTGAATTTACAAAGTGGCCTTAGATTCAGTGAATATTAAAACAATTCTTGGCGTTGCTAAAACTACTTATGATAAGATACTAATGATTAGAAACCAATGTTGTAGCCTGTTAGATATATCACTGCTAATGTACAATACCTCACTGTACTAACTGTGGAAGCAATGGCATTATATTTAGATTAAACTTTGGTGCCAGACCAGGGTTGTTGACACAAAACACACTGACTCTTTCCAGAGCTTTGAAACCACTTGTACAGACATGTCGTGTGGAATCGGTTATTGCAAGTCTTGCACTCTAGGTTGGGCATGGCGTGAGTTTTGATACATAGAACAGAGTAGCACACGGGGCATGGCTCTACACCATCAAACTCTTTATCAACATTTTGTTTCCACAACAACAAAGCTTCCAGAACATTGCCATCTTGATTGTTCAGCATGAGCATGATCTGCAGGGCCCACCTTCTCCAACGACTTGAGGGAATGCCCAATGTCTTCTGACAGTCAACTTCGACGTTACGCAAAGGGAAAGTGGGTGGTATCCTGATCATCACACTTAGTTGACACTGCGGAGAATTAGCGTGCATCAGCATTAGAAAAGATTCAAAAAGCAATGGAAACGAGAAGGGTAACAAAATCAAGCTTCTTACCTCGTCTTGTTGATACGTAGCAACGACCTCGCGACTGGCGCAGCTACCATTAACTGCCATTTCGTCAAAGCATGTTGCCTTTTTGATACGATCTAATTCACGCTGCAACGTTGCAGGGGCAACTCTCTTCTCAACAAAAGTGCTAAACTTTTGTTGCCAATACTTTGGACAATCATCATTAAACCATGTCTTGACTAACGTTGGAAGAGCCTCAACCGTTCGGAACAACACAAGCAATGCAACTTCACTAGCTACAAAATCAGTGCTGGTATCCAATTCAGTGCACCCAAAAATATCTTCTTTGTCACCCTCTCCCAAATCTGTTTCAGACAACGCGATTTCCATGATGACTCCTAAAGCATTGGTCTTTTTGATAAAAGCACCTACTGAAGACCTGTTTCTCATGTCAGCTGAACCTGCCGTATCCATAATGTTTAGACAAGTAATCCACGCCAATAGATATCCTACCAGCGTATCTTTGTCTTCATGTTCAACGGATGAAGCTCTTTCACCCATAAATTTCAGAAGAGACATCAATTTAGCAGGCAGCCACGAAGCTGTAGCTCGAATGTCGTCTTCCAATTCTACAGCTTCCTCACCAACCATGCCAACCTTCCACGCTGCAAATTGCTGTTGAACTATTAAATCGTCTGTCTCAAGAGAATCTTTATCAGCATCAGTAGCGAATACATCTAAAATTTGAAATGCACACCATCGTTTCTGAGGTGAATTGAGGCAATCTACTAGCTCATTCGAACATGTTTTTGCTGCTTGCAAAAACATAGAGCGAAACTTCTTGCCCTTTGTTCGAAGCAGGGACGAAAATTTATCAGTCCATGCACTGGAGACCGAGCGATGACTATTAACAAAGCACCGTGTCAACTGTGCCAACACTTCTTTTTCGTCTTCACTTTCAATAAGCACGGGATTTGTGAACCCACTGGATGTTACTTCCACCGATGCTGCAGCATTCAAAATGTAAATAGAATTGGACACAGAATCACCATTTTGCAATAAAAGGTCACCGAGTAAACGAATCGATGCCAATGAACGCCGGTAAGTTTCTTCGTCTGTGATCGTATGAAGTGCCACAGTCAGCCACATTGCGACACTTGCGTGGAATGGTTGCATAGGGCATGACTGTTGGGCTGTGATCCAGCTAGGGTTTTCGTATAGATCAAGAATTTTGCTAATAGACCCAGAAGGATCAAGCTTCAGTGCAGTCACATTTTTCCATGATGGCGTGGTATAAATACCATAACCCATCGATAGCGAGAGAGAGCGCAATAACGGAATGCAATTATCGAGGGATAGCTCATTGACGGGAGCTATCATTGTATCGCAGAGGAGACCCTCGATTGAAGACACCATTTTGAATACTTCGTACTTGACGCTGCCAAGACCCAACGAAGCAAAACCGCACTGGGATATGATGATGTTGACGCACTCGGCAGCAACCTCATTGACACCGATATCGTTTGGACGTAGAAGTTTATCCACTATGCACCGCCCAAGCCGATCCCTGACTTCGGAGTTATCGTTGGACACTAAGCTTTCCAATCTCTCGTTGCTTTGGGGATTAGGGGATCGCTTGAGTTTCTTCGCGACAGTCTGTTTCTCTGCATTTGATTCATCCACTCTGATTGTGAAGTATAGGTCTGGAAAATCATCAAAATGAACTTTTACCACAGTTGCCTTCACTCTTTTTTCTCCTTCTGCCTTTTCATACCAAAGTGAATCTCCTTCTTTTACAGATGTTGGATTAACATCGTCCTCGATCTCATGCGTTCCCTCCGTGCCTCGAAGCGGACATAACAAGAGAGACATTAGAAATGTCAAAGCAGTAAGCGTCCGATTCAAAGTATCATCGTCGTTGGAAACTTTCTTGTTTGCAAGCGAAGAAAGCAAGTCAATACCATAGGCACAACATCCTTCGAGGACTGACTCTGACACATTGCCAACTATGTCGACAAATTGCTGATTGCGGACTGTGCGACTCTCAAAAGAGTTAGTTAGTGCACCGTTGGTCTCTGAAATGCAGCGTAAGATGTGCACAAATAACTTCTCATCTGCATTTTTGAACAAAAGCTCCTCACGGTCCTTTGCCTCAACTAAATAAAGTAGATACATCAGACAAAGGAACAAAAACTCCGACTGGTTTCCGGAATCCCACAGCAACGCGTCGTGTAAACCAACACTCTCAAGACTTTTTGATTGAGAAATGTCAAGAAGCTTCTTTGCACGTGTAGCCCAAGCCTCAGAAACGAGTTCCAACACTGCATGATCTGTTGGCGGTTGACTTTTAACTTCACCACAAAGACTCGACGACGCACGCACAATAAATTCTTCTTTCAAAGGACTCGACTTCAACAGATTGGCAGCTGTTTCACTCCAAATTTTGCCACCTTCTCGCCACGATTCGAGCAGAAGCTTTACTACTTCATCATCCGAAATAAAGTTAGTGGCTTGGATAGAGTTAAGAGAGAGAAGTGTCTGTAGTAGCACGTTCGCTCCTGACTCGTCCTCGTGCATGAGCGTTCTATCGCCATCGGCGTTGAAGGTATTCTGACAACACGAAATAACCCACTGCTTCACAACAGTAGTAGAAACAAGGAGGCCAAATGAATGTGAACGGCTTGAGAGACCTACGCAAGTTCGCAAAAATAATGACAAGTCTCCCTTCCTCAAAACATGTGATTCTTCTTCATCATCAGCATCTTCATTGTGGTCTCGCAGTATATCATGTGAGCGCCTAAACGAGTTCGCAAATTCATTGGCAGCATCAGCAGCGAAGGTGTCGAGAACTTTACACTTCACGAAGTTTTCATTATCGCAATTCAAACAATTGTCTCTTTCGTAACTAATCATTACTAGCAACCCGTCTGCAATTGTTGTGTAGTCACAATACGCCTTTATTAACTCACGAAGCACAGTTTCCCAGATCTCAGTCTGTCTGGAGACGGAAGTAATTGAATATAGGCACAATTTGAGTATTTTGAAGTCGACACCAACAGAAGAACGTTGTGACGTTGACCCGTGGACCAATATCCATCGAAGCAAATCGTTCAAAATGAAGTCTTCCACCGAAACAGTTGATGTAGTAGATTCACCCATGCTTACAATGGGGAATAGATTATCGACTCCATAGCAACGAATGATGGCTAGTAATAATCCCCCGTCGTCTTTTTTGCATGTCTTATCGCTGTAGCCAGTGATATTGGATGTGATGGATCGGAAGAGGTTTCTGCAAGATGGCAGTAGATGGCTTGACGATCCTGACTGTCGTGTAGTTGATAAATGATCAATCAAGCACTTGAAACGTCGCACTTGCAGAGGCTGATTCCTCTCAAGAGCAAAGATATTTTGCAACCCTGCCTCTTCCCACAACCATTGAACTTGATTGATTCCTCTTTCCTTTATATCAACATTAGATGAAGCCTCGTCCAACTTGAGCAAATCTCGTGATATTGTTGCGGATAGGTCATCGAGCGCGGTCACTGCAGATCCTGTGACATTAGGCAATCCAGTCAAATAAAATGAGAGAGTCTCCATTAAAAGCTTTCCACACTTTGTCCATGACTGCAGCGAAAATAGTGGGTACGAGTCCTTTGATTGACGAAGTAGCAAAAATGTGATGCACTCTACCACTGCAGACACGATAGCTGATTTGTCAACAACACTTATAGCTTCATTTCGACCCTCCCACAAACTCTCGACCACTGCAAGCGGTGCTGGAGAATCTACATTATCACTCTCTTGACGAGGTAAGGAAGCAACAAGAGGCAGTATCATAGGACTCCATGCCGATGCAGGAGCACCATAACACGCCCGTCGTAGAGATTTGCTGAGTGATTTTGTGAATGCCACAGAGTCCAATTTCTCCCATTGTTCATTGCGCAATGCTGCAAAGTAAGTCAGCACCATCTCTAGTAATGGCGAGAAACTGGAAGATTCCTTTTCAGAAGAAAGTAGATTGGGTATCAAAGAAGCCACCTTCAAATGGGAAGCCGACTCCGATAGGATGAGGGATGGCGCAAACTGACATATCTTCCCAACGAGATTGTACGCCTCTCTCCGGAACGACCCTCGGGAGCTTTGGAGTATTCTACTGATGGAAGGTGAGTCTGGGAAACTCTCCATGTCGACATATGGCTGCTCTGCTGCTATAGTCATAGTCTCGGGATAACACTGCACCAACCAGCCTACGCCAGACAACACAGACAATATTACTCTTTCATAGCATTCTTCCATTTCTTCTTTCTCTGATTCATTGACCACCGGAGCATTTTCTGCTTTATTCTTTTTGTTCTTTCCGGCGTTGGCAGTGCTCTTATTGCTAACTCCTGACGATGTAGATTGGGCAGATGTTGGATTGATTACGTCTTGAAGAGAAGATGCGCGTTTGCAAGTTAGGATGGCTTTTGAATATTTACAGGTAGCTTCTTTGATAACTTTCGTAGATGCTTCAGTTTCATTTGCAGTGATCTCTGTAATAAATGCCGCTGCATTTTTCGCAACTTCAGCGGCAGGATCTCCTCGAGAAGCAATCCAAGCCATGCCTACGGTGGTTGCAGCTGGGCAAAATGTTGTGTCGTCACCACTCTCTCCAACGAAAAGACTCACCCAGGCTTTGGGTACATGATCCTTTGAAGCTGTTAATGCTTTGTACGACCCAGCACGCACAGAGAAGTTATTGTCATAACTGTAGGTGACAAGAGCAGAAATCATATGAGATATAAGATGTCAAGGAGTGATATCGACTGTTCAGAAAGAGACCACAAAACTTACCCCAATTTAGTCTGGTGTAAGAAGACAAGATGACACAACGCAGCAATTTTCTCAGGACGGGAGTAGTCCTCTGCTTCGCTGCCTGCTGTTTCCTTCGAGATAGGAGGAAAGACGCATTGACTCAACTCCTCTAATGCACGCACTTTGGTTGCAGGATCACGTTTTTGCCCAATTTTTCGAAACAAGAGAATCAGCCTTGCATCCGACCCAGTGTAGATTGGTGACGGTTGAAATTTGTTCCTACGATTATTACCGTCACCAACCGAGGAGTTTTTCTTCGACTCTGCTTGCCTCCTTCTTGCAAGTGTGGCTGCAGCAGTCGTACTTGCAAACGAGTCAGCTTTTGCAAATTCCGCGAATCCACTGAAGCCACTCATATTATTGCTCGATAATGGGATAGAATGCGCTTGAGGAGGAGGAGGCGCCGACGTCGATATTAATATGATGAGGCGGTGCGGCTCTGCGATGATGAGTGTGCGGCTCCGGTCAGCGGGGAAATGGTCAAGAAATGAAGAGGGCGGGGGGAGACGTGGCGCGCCATTACATTCCTTGGTGTCCGTGACTAACTAACTGATGCACTAGCTTGATGATTGATCTTCAGGATCACGGAGAAAACCTGCAGACCTAATCTTAGATGTATTAGACTGACTGTTACTTGCTTAGTTGTTGTTCGGCTCAAAGCTGAGTTATTCTGAAACTGAGGACCGAACGACACTACAACTTATCTAGCGCATTTACATGCCACCTCCTTGCATTGCTTGCATAGCTGCTTGCATCATTTGAGGGTTCATTCCACCCATTCCGCCCATCCCTCCCATTCCACCACCACCACCCATCATTCCCATCATTTGTTCCATCATACCCATCATGCTGGGAGGTGGTTGAATGTCAAAGTATACCCTGCCAATCTTGGTTGTATAACTCTTGATAATGCTAGATTGGTGCATCGTACCCAACTCCGCCCCGAAATTGCGCACCAGCCATGTGAAAAGGGGAGCAGTCTTTACATCCTTTTCGCAGATTCTCAAAAGCATTGAAACAAACATGACATGACTGGGAGCTTTACCGTCTGCCTTATCCAAATAACTCTTCTTGAGTTCATCCTCGGACCGCGTTTCAATATCTTTCCAAAAGGAGCTCACCAATTTAGTTGCATCTCTCAAGTTTTCAATGGCAAGAAGCACTAGTACAGCACGAGTGAGAAGTGCATCCCTCTGAGCCGGAGGGCATTCATGTCCCATTTTCATTTCTTCCTCAGTTGGGGCTGGTAAAGACTTCAACTTGTCAATAATAGTCGAGACCTTTTCCGCCAAAGCATAATGTGTTACCGCGTCATATCTGAGCTCAACTTCTAAATCTTCTTCCTCCTCTTCGTCATCCTCCTGCTGCGCTGCGGCATTCTGCCTATCAGCTTCAGATCCAATAACAGCCTCATCACAACTCATACTCCAACAATGATCCGCAAGAACAGAATGCATCCCCAAGGCACCATGTCGGGTATCTCCCAAATCATTACTCCACTTCAATCCCTTGATTAAAAATTGCTGATGGAGCCTTTGCAACCGTCCTCTCTCGTTTGGGTCCATGGTAGTATCCTCCTCCAACGCCACACGATAGGCCGCATCCAATTCAGCGAAGCGATCCACCCACTTTTGAGAACAAGCCGTGTGAGTCTCGCTCAATACCTGAAGCAGCCCCATCATTAGCTGCGAGGAAACACTCACGCGTCCGCTCTTGGTCAATAGTGTGAGGGATGACGTGTATGCAACCTCGGTGGCCTGGGCAAAGTTTCCGATCTTTACATTTCGTCGGACTGCCGATTGGGCGAGTTGGAGGGCCTCGTAGGCCACTGCTTCTTCCTTTAGGGTCGGATCTTTGAGGAGCGCATCGAGGCGCACTTGGATGGGATCAGCGTTGCCAGATTTGGCTGCGCGTTGCTTTCGTCGGCGGGCTGCGGCGGCACTCATTGTTGTTTTGCGTTGCGGATAGCGGGGTCTTACTGGATTTTGGATTTTGGTGAAAGATGGAAGTCACTTTTTTGCGAGTCGCTCGGCGAAAGCAAGGGCGATTTTTTGCGCGAACGGACAGACCTGACATCTTCCAGGCGCCCGCAGAGATACCATGCCATAGTACGCACTAAGCAACCTTTACTTCTGCTGGCAGCATCTGGGGCAATGGCGTAGGTGCAAATAGTGGCGTAGAAATAATATACAATAACTATATATAGAGAAGAGATGATGACGAAACACATCAACCGAATACATATCTGTCGGCACATCATCCCATCCAAGAAATGCTTCTTCCTCCAGAAAAATTGCATAATAATCCTCTTACTGTTCATATGTCGATCAGTAGCATTGATAATTCCTTCCAATTCGATACCAGTTATAAATAGACGTATACAATCATACAGCAACAAAGAGAATGTCGCAGTACTGTTTAGTAGATTAGACAAGTTCGATTCTGAACCTTCTGAAGATGTAGCAGATGATGATGTAAACTACGCAACAATAGACACCAAACAAGACAGGGAAAAAGATGATCTCACTGAAGAAGAAGATGAAGCCGATGACTACATTGGCAAATTTATTTCAGATGCACTGGAAGAAAAATCATCTACTGATGAAAAGTCGTCAGAAGATGAACAACCCTCAGCAATTATAGAAACTAAACGAATGATAGAGAAGCAACAAGAGCAAATTGATCTCCTGATGAATATGGTCAAGCAACAAAACCAGGGACAGCCATCACCATCAGAAGGAGAGAACAACCGCTCCAGATCTAGTATTGGCCAGTCATCTCAATCATTACAACCAAAACCATCGACGAATGTAGCTCCTCTGAAAGCTAATCTGTTCATCGATGGAACGTGGCTATACTATTCGCTGAATACAAGAAATCCAGACCGATGTCCAATCATTAAGAAGTTTGGCAAAGGGTGGCAAAATAACTACAAGGTTGATTGGCTAGCTTTACCCAAGTTAATATGTTCTCAGATGGAAAAGCAGCGGTATAGCAAAGTAAGTCAAATGTTGAGTTGGGGATTTCATATGCAATTTCCATTATCATGATTCTTATCAACACGTGATTTGTACCATTCACTTCATTCATTAGACATCATTTACAAAATCAGAGAGACCCATAGAGATAGCTAGAATCATGGTGTTCACGTCAGCAAAAAGAGAAACCGACCCCAACAGTATTCGAATGAGAATGTTTAGAGATATGGCCAATGCAAACTACGACGTCCACATGATGGAGACAGTTGGCCAAGGTGAAAAGTGCGTAGATATTCAACTCGCTGTAGAGATGTTACACTATGCTACAGTTCCAAATGCATATGATGTAGCAATATTGCTCAGTGGTGATAAAGACTTCGTGCCAGCTCTTGTGAGGACACGGCAAAAAGGGAAACAACTATGCATAAGTAGTATGAGAGCAGGATGCAACAGAGTGTTATACGAGAGCCCACACATTCGAGACTACGATGTCGTCTGGCTAGAAAGCTGTTTAGATGAGCTAATTGTACCAATACCAGCAGAAGAACGCAGTCGGAGAGACAGAGCTGGGTATGCATCTGTCTTTACAATGATGAGGGTATTGCGAGACTTCGTCGAGGCACTTCCAAATAACGAATGGGTCAGCTCTCGTGACATTGGAACATATCTCAAGTCAATTCAGATTGCGGATTCAAATATGTTGGAAGAATTGAAGCAGTCGCACGGAGGCTTGAGAACATTTCTGATGGAACGTGCGTGCAACTTATTTGATGTACAATTTCCTGATGAGAGAGTTACCCGCACACCAGGAGACCACAGCTTCTTTGTCAGAGTGAAAGGGGATTCTGACGAAACCTTGATCAATGAGTTCAAACGAACACAATTCTTTACGAAGGAAGAGAAAATATTCTTGGAAGAGTATAAGAAGGACAAGTATATCTTGGATGATTCATATCAACACACTGCTACGTCATTATTGGAAATGAAGCACCACCCAAATAAAGACGGTGGGCAAGAAGCAGATATCGATGCAGATACAGCCGATGGGACCTCTGCCAATGCATTAGACTACTCCCAACTTACAGTTGTCAAGCTCAAAGAGATATGCCGCGAAAAGGGGCTGCCAGTATCTGGGAAGAAAGGCGATTTGATACAAAGACTTGAAGAAGATAGACAGCTTGAATATGAAATAATCAAGAAGCAACAAAAACAAACTAGAGAAGCTAGAGAAGCTTCAGTGAAGAGAAGTAACAGACGAGTGCAGACGCAATCAGAGAAAAACTCAAGATCACCAGCTCATGTCAGAGAGAAACCTTCCGTACCCGGTAATGTCTACGCAGCATCACTTCCCCAACTAGATGCTAGCAGGTATCGCAACGCTCGAGTCAAGAAGGACACCGCTGTAGATCCTGCTGTCAAATCCCATCTCGAGGCTCTTGTAAAAGAGTATCTAACTGCATCTGGCGGAACTGCTGGATCGCGAGACATTGGCAGATATCTTGCAGCCAATAGTGACTCTCGTAGAGGCAATCGATCAGCTCTAACAGAGCTGAAAGAAACGTACGGCTCACTGTTGACATTTATTCTGACGAAGCAGAATTCATTTTTGGTGCTAGACAAAAGCCCTGGCTATGGTGGCGATGAGGGCTTTCCAATCAAATTGATAAAATAGCTTTTAACTCGTTACTAAAGATTTGCTAGCCCAGAATATTCAGTAAAGCATTGTATCTATCTAATTGGCATGCAAGTTTGATTACCTCTCTAGTCCATTCCACTCTAGTCGAATTTGATCTCGAAGAGAGGCAGCTTTGGCGGCAGCTCCCGACAGAGCATTCACCCACTCACATCCATCCGCAAAAGTGCTACCCGCATCATCGTCGACAGCAAAGAGTAGTTTGCATACCTCTTTATCATTTTTGGTAGTAGAACCTTTACCTTCATACCCATGATTGAATAGCATCGACGACCCCAAAAAACGAGCGGCATCCAATCGAAAGTGAAAAGACATTGTGCCATCAGGAAGGCACGGCTGGCAGGTTGTTTCAGAGTCAATCAAATACTTCAAACACTTTCTTCTGTGAGTCAGTGGGATGTCATCATCTGATTTCAACAGGATACTTCTATCTTCTATCGACAGCCAGCCTGAAGGGTGCAATTTGCAATAAACTCGAAGGAATCCCTTGCGATGGATCGATGCTCTTCCGTCATCATTGAATAGTGGTGTCGCATCACAAGAATCACACGAGAGGAGCAGGAATCCCTCCTTGACGATATCATTTCGATCTTCCACAAGAGCAGTTTGCTTCACAGTAGAGATCTTAGTCCGTCGCCTCTTCTTTCTGTTTCCTTCTGAAAGCACAATATTGTTATTGGATTCGTCACCGTGATCACCATGATTGGATCCAGATGATTCAGGCAGTGGTATATCTCCTTCTCCTCTTGACTGCTCTTCAATGTCTTCCGATGGAATTTCTATATCATCATATTGTGCGTTATCCATATGATCTCCAATGCTCATAGAGACTAACCGCTCACCACGAAACCAATGTCGCGTCCATGCGTTCCTTTCAAATCTGGAGCAAGGAGGATCTTGCTGTACAGGAAGATAGCAACATTCATGCAAAACAGATGATCTGCAATGACGCTCCAAGATTTTACTTTGGCAAAAAGGCAGTGGCAAATGGCCATCATCATGCCAGTCATAGTTGGAGACGAAGTCAGTGTCAGAACGATCGTAATCATGAATATCATCACCCCCTGCAGAGAACAAATTTGTGGAAGCTCCTCGACTGGTATTTTCTGCAACACTTTTTGCAGTGCAGATTCTCTCAAATGCTTGCAAGAGCAGAATGCAGCGTCGTGCTGTGGAAAGAAGCCCTTGCTCTATTGTTGGTGAAAGCACAGGTATACGATCCGCCGCAGTCCGTATCAAAGGACAGTTCCCATTCGTTGCCTGTCGACGTGGTTGTTCTATGCTGTCATCTATTTGAGATGCAGGTGCGGCTGATGTTTCCTCCGGCATCAGGAGTTGTAATAAGAGACATGATGTCACAAGCAGAGCGCGGTAAACATCCGCTATATTTTGCATTTTGTTCCAGTCAATCTGAGTGAGATCTCCCCGTGATAGCGATGATGACATAGATGCGGCATGAACCAAAAGATCATATGCCCGAATCGCATCGGCAGCTGTGACTGTTCTAGGCGCAAAACAAGTGGACTCTTCAAACTTTACTTTCTTAACCATAGGTTCCGTTTCTTTTTCATCATCATGCATTTCATGGTGCGACGTGTCTTCATCTCTGTCCATATTATCATCAGCACGAGAAGATTTATTATTATGTGCATCTGACTGCCATCGAGGCGGATCTATCAGATCCATCGCGCACTCAAACAGTGTAGATGGTGTGCAGTCACAGCTTTGCGGCTCCATCGTTGCGCAAGGCTAGCGTAGCACAGCAAGACAAAATCGCCTGCAGATACACACTTATTGATCGTTGGCTGTGTTATGATGTTGGCGGCTGGCTGCGGCGGCTAATGCGTAATACTGCGGTTTTTATCTCCATCTTTTTGTTTGCAGCTATGGCGGCCAAAAAGGAGCCCGATCAGCGGGAAGGGGGGACGCCCCTTCAAAGCATTACCTCTACATGCAAATATCAGTAGAATTTATTTAGCGCATTCGAATGAGAAGCGCAGAATGTAATCAATAAATCGGGCGCAGCCACCTCACCAAGTCGAATGCTTTTGGACCCGGAAGGTATGTCATGTCGCGCCAACTCACACTCAAAATCACGATGTGAACACCTTCCATAAAATCAGAATCTGTGTCGAAGCATTGCTATCAACATAATATCAGCATATCACAACCATGTTTATTGTAAAGAGAGACGGAAGGCAGCAGAGCTGTCAATTTGACAAGATCCAGAGCCGCATATCCAAGCTATGCTACGGCCTCGACCAAAAGGTGAGCTAGGTTGCACGTCTTTGCATCTATGGTGCATGTGAAAAAATGATATGTCATGTCATGATGTACACTTAACTAACGACCTCTATGTTACTCTCTCCCTCTCTATTCCAGTTCGTTAATGAAGCCATCATCTCACAAAAGGTGATCCAGGGAGTCTACCCAGGTGTCACTACCATTGAGCTCGATGAACTCGCCGCACAAACCGCCGCATCATTTGCTACACAACACCCCGACTATGCCATCCTCGCCGCCCGTATTGAGGTTTCCAACTTGCACAAAATGACAGAGAAATCATTCTCTAAGGTTATGCAGGCCTTCCGCTACTACAAGCACCCCAAAACTGGAGAGACCGCCCCTCTCATCTCCGAAGAAGTCTACAATGTCATCATGGCCAACAAAGACACACTTGACGGGTACATCATCCATGACAGAGACTTCGAATTCGACTACTTTGGTTTCAAGACTCTCGAAAAATCATACCTACTCAAAATTGATGGAAAGATTGCCGAGCGTCCTCAGCACATGCTCATGCGTGTTGCTGTCGGCATCCACATGGATGACATGGACCGT
>Ga0209652_1002399_pt1 | contig 14509 bp, 15 predicted proteins | sample SaaInl74LU_5_DNA_FD_184641 | JGI IMG/M metagenome (GOLD analysis project Ga0209652, IMG submission 184641) | Marine microbial communities from expanding oxygen minimum zones in the Saanich Inlet - ESP_74LU_5_DNA (SPAdes) (version 2) | ecosystem: Environmental > Aquatic > Marine > Intertidal zone...
CGCTGGACTATCTCTCACCGAAGAAAAATCGAAAGAAGACATTAAAATTGCCTTCTGTCGATTGTCGTGATGAAGATAATGAAATTGGTGGAAGAAATGCAGATGAGGACTTGCTAGGGATTGTTGCTGACGATGGGTCCTTTTTGTTCCCTATGTCTCAAAAGAATGATGGTACGTCTCAGGTATTCCAAGATGAATTTCAAAGTGGAAAGGCTGCAGCTTACAGATATGAAGAAGGAATAGGAACAGAAATTCCTAGCGACTTTGAAGACGAGATCAGCACTGTGTTTGACGCTTATTCATCGATGAATGATGTTGTTAGATCTAGAAACAGAGATCCAGAAATGAAATTTGTGTGACAAACTCGTCGCTTTTGTTTTTGTAGGATTTATGTAATGAAAGATGTAAGCATTATTATCAACGCTTCCTTTCTCCCTTAGATGCACGTTTCCGCCTCTCTTCCTTTTTCGCATTTTTGTCAGCTGTTGCCTTCTTTGTTTCTGCCCTCAATTGCATCTTTGATGGTTGGTTATTTGATCGGAGCTTTTGAGAATGTTCCGCACTCTGTTTCACTGCATGATCGCGGTTAGTAGTCACTCCAGTATCTTCTTCTTCATCTTCTTCATCCTCTACTTCGTACCCAAATTTATCAAGCAGCGCTAATTTCTCTGCACTCATTGCTTCTAGCTTTTTCGCTTCCAATCGCTGTTCAACTTCTAATGCATTCATTTTTGCAATTTCAATCTCTTTTTGAAGACTCTCTTTCTTCAAACGTTCGGCCTCGAGAGCGGCCTCATTCTTGCGTTCCTCCTCACCAGAAATATAGTCCTTCCGTCTTTGCTCTATTTGTAGCTTGAAATCGATCCATGAATCATCGTCGTCAGAATGGCTTTCGGATGATGCACGAAGCAGGTCTATGATATCATCTAAATCGTCCTCCTCGTCAGCGCCAGTAACGTATGGCTGCAAAAAAATGATAATGGAGTGTAAAGTTAGAAAGATTTAATGAGTACTACAGCAACCCAATGTATCAGGAATATTTAGTACATCTGGTGGGTCTCCCCGGGGCGAGTTATCTTCCATCTATCGCCACACAATCATCAGATTTGACTTCTTACTCCGTATGTATCAACGTCAAGGCCCAGCTTCGGAAGAATATCAGCTAGGTAGGCATCAAGATAGTGCTGAGCTTCCGCCATAATAGATGATGATGAGTTGGTAGCGTTGAGAATTGAGAAACCGATGTGCCTGTTGGCTGTGACGATTGGCAGATTGGCTTGGCTTGGTTGCCGGTGGCCGGTGGCTTTGTCGGGGGTCGGGGCGCGCGGGCCTGTGTGTCCTCAAGTAAGGGGCAAAACTTTGATTAGTTTGGGGGCTACTTGCCTGCTACTACTTGCCATCGACAGATCGACAGCTACAGCAACCTCCTATCAAGTAGCAGGTATCTAAGTATCAGTGCGAGCTTATCTTATATTTGATACTCAAGACGTTGCAACGAACCCTCTATGCCATACCAAGCCGCTTCCCGGCGATTCTATCCCGGGCCCTTGACAAACGTTTGCTCACTCTTGCTTTGAACCCACGGGGACCTTTCACTTCTTCATCACCATTAATAAGCTTCTTCATACTAAACACCGATCGCCTACGCTGAATGGCTCTATGAGCAAACTTGTCTGACTTCTCCTCGTCTGCTCCTTCAAGCAGTTGGACACGTATGGTCTCATAAAATGACGACATCGTAGGACGGTTAGACATATCAACGTCGAAAGCTGCACCCAGTTTCTCCTTTATTGCTTTAGGCCAGCTCGATGGTATTTCTGGGCGCCCTCCTTGGTTCACCACATGGTCTACAAGCTCGTCTCTGCTCTGAACAAAAGAAAAGGGCTGCTGCAAGCTCAAGATTTGCCACACAACAATGCTGAAGGTGTACACATCTGCCTTCAAGTTGTAAGGGTCGGGTTCCTCTTTGAGGACTTCTGGTGACATGTAACGGGGAGATCCCGCTCCTGACATTTCAAACGTGTCTTCGTACGGATCGCCCTCTGGTGATACGATTGTCGCAAGCCCAAAGTCGAACAACTTTACGTCTCCACGCACATCAAAACCGACATTTGCAGGTTTCAGATCCCTAAAAATAATGTTTTTCTCATGCAAATAGTCTAGTGCAGCAGCAATCCGAAGGCATACATCCCACTGCCCCTCTGTAATGTCGTCTCTATTGGAGTCTTTCTTCTTTATGCCTGAAAGAATTCCTTTCCTTGCTCTCTCCCACTTCATTAGCCTCTTGTCAAGTGTCTCATCAAGACGGTCAATAATCAAGAAGAAACCCTTTGGACCTTGCTGAAAACCCTTTGGCCCAGCAAATGAGATCCCACGAAGTTTGATAATATTTGGATGCTGCAATGATGACAAAAACTCTGCCTCCATCGCTAGATCACACGCTGCTTGCGCATACTCCAACTTGTCATAACTCGTGATAAGTTCTTGCCGAAGATGTTTGACGGCATAACAAGACTTCCCTGTATCACGATATTTCTCCCGATTCTTCATGTAGTTCCTTGTTTCACGTTGATCGTCGCCCAAATCTGCTTCAATTGCCTCATCTTTCTCAAAACATCTGATTTCAAATACATGTGAAAACTCTCCAGATCCCAGTTTCCTCCCAATCACAATCTCACTAGTTTGGAAAGGGGCCATGCAATCTCTAGAGTTGTACTCAACCTGAAGATTTTCTGGGAGCATTTGACGGAATTGATCTTTCACGCCAAGGGCAACTTCTGCTGCAAGGTCGCTGGGGGAGCCTTCTCCCATGCCGATTGTGAGGTTAAGTGTTGATTTGGATGGCAAATGTGCCGCCCTGGAGCCTCTCCTGGTTGGACCACTCTCAACGACGTCATCTGATGGAAAGTTATCACTAACTAGTTCATCTGATGATGCGTTGGAATGCTTGCTTAAACTGAGCTTACTTTCGTCAATGCTGTCCGTATGGAGGAACGATGCCCTAATCATGATGTTGGCTGAAGGGCTGTAGATTGATGCCGACAACTCAAGGATGACTTTTGATTCTTCGTTTGGTGTCTACCTCGGGAGAGAGCGTATGTACGAACGCTTTCCGTAGGTACTACTGGGTACTACTGAGGCAATACAACCGTGGTAAAGAATGAATTATTACTACTTCTAATGAAGCATATGACTTTTAAGTAGTAGTGTATGACCTCCTTACTGTTTTGACTGCATGCTACGCTACTAATGTACTTGATTGCGCTTTTGGATGTACTTCCCTGCCTTCCCTGCCTTCCCTTCAAGCTTTGGGAAGGTCACGCTTCTGTAGTTTCCCCCGGAACTTTGCATGAATCTAGTCTCTTGAATTATCCCACTTCATGTCGCCAAATTCGCCAAACTGATTTTGTCTCACCTGCCGGCCATCTATCTATCTCCTCACCTCAAGATCTTCCGTCTTCCGATCTGCTTGACAATGACGGCCTCCGCTCTCTTGTTGCGTGATAAGTAACTATATACTGAGTTCGGCAGTCTTTTGGTGCACTTCTCCAATTCATACTGCATCATTATCAACATTAAGATTGGTGGTGACCAATGATAATTTAAGTTTATCAGGCAGAGGGAACTTATTTTACACAACAAACACAATACACACACGCAAGCAAATCCACACTTTAAGCATGGATACGTACTCACCATGGTCAACCGCCACCTCCTCCGACGCCGCCGCAGTTGTAGCCGATGCCGCGAATGTAGCCACATCTGCCCTCTCATCCATCGACGCTAGCGGCATATACAATTCTTCCCTCGTTACATCCGCACTCTCCACTATTGGCGACGCTCAGTTTTTTGAAGAGAGCATCGCCCCATCCACTGTTCGGACCCAGCTTGCTGTTACGGGCGACTTATCCAATCCTAGCACAACCCTAAATTTATTAAAGGGGATGAAATGGCTGTTGGCCAATATGTCCAAGGGGCGCAATGTTAGTGACTTTATGCCCCATGTTGTGAAGCTTGTTGGGGCGCCTAGTCTTGAGGTGCGAAAGATGGTTTATATTTACCTGGCGAGGTATGCCAATCATGACGCACAATGTAGAGAGATGGCATTGCTTAGTATCAATGCCTTTCAACGGGGACTGGCCGATCGTGAACCCTTGTTGCGATCATTGGCATTACGGGTCTTAACATGTATGGATGTACCAGATGTCTTACAGCTGCAAATCTTGGGTGTGAGGACTTGTTGTAAGGACAGCAGTCCATATGTGCGAAAGTGTGCTGCTAATGCCGTGGGGAAATTGCATCCGAGATGTCTCGAGGTAGGGGATGAATCTCAGGCGGAGCAGTTGGTAGATATTATTACAACCTTATTGGAAGAGGATGGGAGCACCATGGTGCTTACTTCAGCCATGATTGCCTTTTGTGAAATTTGTCCACAGAGGTTGGATCTGCTGCATGGGTGTTATAGAAAAGTGTGTCATTTATTGACTGATATGGATGAATGGGGACAGGTCATGGTTATCGATGCATTGATGAGATATTGTCGAACATATTTTAAGCAGCCACGGGGTCAATTGAAAGGATCTGCGGAGAGGATCGACCAAGAAAGAAGAGTCACAAGGAGTACCAGGAAGGAGATTGTTGACGGAACCATTGTTGTTGATAATGAAGAACCTGACTCTATCAATGAGAGCGAAACAAATGGTGATACCACTGATGCTTTACTAGCCATGACAACATTGGGTACAACTACAAATGACACGGCAAGTCCCCCTCCTGCCTTACCACCACGGCCAAAACAGAAAAAAGTAAAACGTAGAGTTGTTCGCAAAGCATTCTATTCTGACGAAGAAGATGAAAGTGAAGAAGACGAGGTTGGTTCATTCTATCCAATTACCGGTGGTAATATTGCTGCGGCGATGCGAGATCATTCAGTTGATGCAAGTCCCAATCCCAGTCCTCTTGCTGCTCTTGCAGGTGGGAAGAAGAGCTTTGGATTTCGCGATGATGCTAATGCTCAGAACACGAGTGTAGAGGGTGGTGTTCTATCAGCTGCATTTGATCTAGATGACGACGAAGACACTGACTTGGATGAAGATCATAGACTTCTTTTGCAATCATCATTGCCACTGCTTAGGAGTAGGAATTCAGCAGTTGTACTGACAGTGTGTTCTTTGCACTATTATTGTGGAGTCGCAAGTATTAAGGTGAGACTGCATCTGTTTACTCTGTTTTGGATTGCGGCTGCTACGTGTTTTGTCGCTGATTTAATTTTGTCCTCCTCTTCTTTTAGACGAGAGCTGCTCTGGGAAAAGCTTTGGTACGCATTCATCGCGATCGTCGTGAAATACAGTACATCGTGTTGGTATCGATACGGACATTGGTGCAAGAGTGCCCTTCGGCCTTTGCTCCATTTTTGAATGACTTCTTTGTGAAGGGGATGGACCCATCATTTACACGTATGATCAAACTTGATATTCTTGTCTCGCTGTGCATAGATCCCAGTGCAATTGACGCTGTCCTTTCGGAGCTTCGTTCATACGTCCGTCATAATGATAAGTCATTTGCGTGTGCAGCTGTTATTGCAGTAGGCAAAGTTGCAGAGTTAGCGCGGATTGTGTATGATAGAAGAGCTTTCACCGGTGGGATCGATGCTGATGCTGCCCGCGACGAATCAAATTCTATCGCATTGGGTTGCCTTTCCGGGCTAGTAACTCTCTCGGAATTTTCGAAAAACGACAAGGTAGTAGGAGAGTGTATCGCGACCATACAACGACTTTTAGCACAACTTTGGTCAAAGGATGGAGGATTTGGCTCTGGAGGAAGTGGAAATATTAAGGCATTGAAAGACCCTGCTTTCATCCAAGAGAGAGTGTTGAAAAGGCTGCTCTTGATTCTTATTCGCTCAATCTCAGAACAAGATGAGGAACCAGATGAAGAAGAAACAAACACAAATCGCTTAGAGGATAGAGCTGTTGCAGTTCCGCCCCCGGCAACTGCTTCTCTCCTCTGGACCATTGGCGAATGGCTGACTATGTCTGCGCAAACACTTACATGGAACATGGATTCGGCGAGTAAGTCCAAAATTCGAGTTGAAGTGTTACGTATGTTGGCGAAGGCGTTTTCGCGGCTTGATGCACAAATTAAATTGCAGGCGTTACATTTAGCAAGCAAGGTATTTTTGATGAACAAATCTGATCATGGTTCGTCGTCTGCAGAAGAAAACTCGCTGAGTGAATTTATACTTGCAATGGGGAGGGCTGATGTTATGCAGGATGTGCGAGATAGAGCTAGATATGAAAGCAACGTCTTACACTTGTCAGCTGGTCTCAACGGTGACACGAGTTTGTTACAGCAACGTCCATCGAGCAATTGTATGAGTGTGGAAAAGGCAAGAAAAATGCTTTTGGATCGCAAGCCTACCGCAACGTCTCTGCCTTTGGATGGCAAAGAATTCGGCAGTGCCAAAAACGAGATTGATATTTTTAGGTTTGGTTCATTGAGCAGTATTGTTGGGTTGAAAGCAGGTGGATCTAGTCTTCCTTTGCCTGATTGGGCATTGGTTAACAGTTCGAGCTCTCTGAGAGACCCTGAAGTACTCAGACAGAAGAAGGCAGCTGAAGATGAAGCAGACCTTTACGACGATTCATCCTCTGGTTCGTCTTCTTCTGATGATGACACTTCCTCCTCTGACTCCTCTTCCTCGAGCGATGATTCTAGTGACGAAAGTAGCGACAGTGAAGAAGAAGAAGAAATCGTCAGCGACATTATTTTTGAGAGCAATGGTGTGGCAGCGAAGCCCATTCCTGCCTCAACTCAAGTTTCGAATGACCTACTGCCATCAATGATCAACGATGAGGATGATGATAGTAGCTCGTCTGCGTCATCTTCTTCGGATGACAGCAGCGATAGCGACAGTGACAGTGATGACAACTTGGAAGGAGAAACTGCAGTACAAAATCAGCCAGTTGTTGAGGAGACCTTATTTGATCTTCCTGCTGATACCATCAATACGACTCAACCGTCAGAGCCACAATTTGTAAAAGGGGCGAGCACAGGATCAAGTGTTGCGTCTGGACTTGAAGGCCTCGTGATGTCACCGCTTGTTGTCAACAAGAGCGATGCTAATGAACCATCAAACATAGACGATGAGAGCGGTTTGTGGAAACCTTTGGTTCGGCCAGAATTATCTGGTGGGCTTAGTGTCAAAATGCGTTTCATTTTTGGGCAGTCCAGGGCAAAGGAAGTTGCCACATTGGGCCTTGATCCTAGCAATCCAAGCACTGTTTGTTTGCAAGCGCATATCGAGAACATGAGGACTGATGTGGGCACTCTGAGACATGTTAGGATTGTCCATCGAAGAGGTGCATCTGGCGGCTCAATTTCTCCCTCTAAAGTGATCCTACCACCGGAGATTACAGTGCTGAAGAAAGGACAAGCGTCAATCGTCTTTATTGGGATTACGTTCGAATCAGCTACCGATAGAGATGGGGTAGCTTTGGCAAAATTCGACGTAAAATCTGATCGTGGTTCTACTTCAATTGACATTCGCCCATCAATCGGCGAGATGCTCGATACGCCACCCAAAAACATTGATTTTGATGCGGCCACCTCTGGGTTTGAAGGTAACAAATTTCTAATGATTTCTGTGTCATTCTCTCTTTCGCCCATCGATGATGAGAAGTTTGAGAGTGTACCGACCAAAATTTTGAAGCATCTTTACCTTCGACAAATTGGAGAGTGGCCCGACAAGGGATGTTTCGTTGGGAAGCTACCAGAGAGTGGAGATCATGTGTACATCCGCATTGAGTGTGATAAAGTGACTGGCTCTGGAAAGATAACTGTCTGTGGAAATAATGCAATGGCATCGAATAGTATTGCCAATCTGGTTAAGAGCAGCTTGCGCGATTAAACATGCAAAGTAGAAAAGAAGTTGATGTTGTCTGACCTCTAAACTTATAGAAACAAGGTTATGGAGTCAATCTGATTTGCTCTTCTGCGACTTTGCTTTGAGCCAGTATGCTACGACAGCTTTGATCCCAGTTTCGAATGGGACAGACTCCATGCTTGTTGAGTTCAATGCCGATCCGATGGTATGGCAAGATGCCACGGAGAAAAATAGGATACCGAACGCCCATGCAAGAGCATCTAATCTATCGACGGCGATACCAATTACAATCATGAGCAGAGTATGAATGATCTGATAAAAAGCGAATTCCAAACGATTGCTTTCGATGGGTGTGAACTGAGCCATCCACGATTCGCTGTTGGCAGCTCCAGCCAACAGCTGCTCATCCCACTTCTTCAATATACTATCTTTTTCTTTGTAATTCTCCAAAAAGATTGTTTTGGGGTCACTCACATCCTGTGCAATCTCCATTCTCTTCAAGTGTATGTACACCTCGACTGGACTTCCGCCAACGCCCTCGTTTAGAGTATAGATGTCAGGCACGACACGATCAGGAGATAGCAGCTTGCAGTTTTGAAGCTTGCCATCTCGAACGTATGCGATGCAGACGGAGATTATAGGCCCTTTCACGTTCTGTAAAAGGCACAGGGAGCCTTTGTACCTTGGAGTAAGGACATACTCGAATGGGTCGTACCTTTGATCAACGCAAAACTTACGGCAGGCGTCAATGCTGGAGCGAAGAGTATCGTGAGAATGTGAGCAAAGCGATAACACGAGCAACAGTCTACACAGGCGGGTTCCACACTTACTACTCAAAGTCTTTTGTGCCAAAGTCAACAACCACGCCTTCAGGGGAGAGGAATAGCATTCTCTTCTCGCGAGCAGTGATAAAGTCTTGAATGTTATTCTGAATCGTTGAAGCATCCTGCTTGAAGCTTCTCCACACAAAGATATCACATGCGACCAATCTTCTGTACCAGCCAATTATCGGCAAGAATTGAATCATTGCTTCACATACAAAGCCTACTCTCACGCAGTTACAAGTCTTTTTGCCAAGATCCCTTGCAAAACCGACGAACATTCCGACCATCCAATCGATACGAGAACCATGGTTAGCTAAAAGCAACGAGCTCTCGCTAGCCTTCGCTTTGACAAGGAGGTCAACGTCATTGCAATACAATTTCGTTCCCGACAACACCATGGGCATTGCAAGCACAATGGGCGTTGTCCAGTTGATGAGGAAGGTAGTGTATCGTAGAAACAATGTGGGCGATAGGATTCTCATCTTGTATAACAAGAAGAGGGGAATCCCAAAGAAGGCGAGATCAAATAATACATTGAAGCAGAGCAAGGAGATGGCGAAGTGGCAGTAAGCCTTCACGGCCAATGACTTCAATGCCATCTTTCCGAGTGACAATGTGGTGGCTGCTGCGGCCAATGACTTCAATTTCATCATCATTCCGGCCGACAGTGTGGTGGCCTCCACGGCCAATGACTTCATCATCTTTGATATCCTTGGGCGGCAACGGGAGAAAGTTAACGAAAATGACGTCGCTTATTATTTCTTTGATTTTTAAATTTTCTCCAAGAATATTTCGATAATTTCCCAAGACTTGTGAATCACTGGCAACACAAGTAGTATTCACATGCAAGCAAGCAAATCTTTCTTCCTCCCTTCAGCATTGCATATATATCATCCCTTATGTACATCAAACCGCAGTGTAGATTGTATCTGAATCACCAACACTCAATAACATTGTTGTCATTTCATCATCTCAAGATCAGATTTCCACTTTCCCATTTCTCTTACAATTGCATAGCTCCCACACGCACATACATCCTTCTCCTTATGATAAAATTGATGACATTTCGTCAACTTCCACTTCATCATCTGAATCATGTTGTAATTCTAATGAAGGAGAATGCGGTAATTCCACATGATAATCACGTGATCCCAATCTTTGCATAGCACTCGGTCTCATGTAACCCTGAGACCGTATTTGATGCTCATTATTACGATGTTTGTAACAGCATATGTAAATTGCCGATGATGAGAATAAGAAGATGAACATTCCCATGGCTCCAAAAGCGTTTTCTTTTGTCAGTTCTTGATTGCTGGAATCAATGCCTTTGATATATAATGGTTGATTTTTTATCATTGTCCCAACAAATGCCTGTATATTATGGGATGTGGATTGAGATTGTGAATTGGATTCGAATGAATGAATGAATGTCAAGGGATGCAGAATTTTGTACCAGTCATTGGATTGTGGGTCTCTTCAACGAGATGCTTTCACTCCGCCTCGTCGTAATGTAGAGCTAAGCGAAATCAAAATGAAATCGACACATGCAATGACTTACCGTGAATAAAATGCCTGTAAATGAATAAACCACACAAAAACTTGTTATGCAATCTAACCGTGAAGTGAACCATCCTAAAATACCCCTTGATAGGAATGCCAAGTTGATACCCGTTCTGAACATTGTTAGTTGCAATTTGTGCTCTAATGACCGTGGTGCCATGGTATATATCTACGATGTTGATGGCTCTGATTTGTTGCTATGCTGTGATAGTATGGGCTTACCAAAGTGCGTGACAAGCCTACCAAATGCTAAAGCGTTTCGGAAAAAATGGACAGAGTCATTGGGGGCGCATCATGGTTTGAGGTAAATAACCACCCACTAAACTCACGGTAACCCTTTACTTTCAAAGTGAGGGCACGCCCCTCACCTCTCTTTCTACGAGGGCTGATCCACAGCTTACCGCGCGTTGTTCCCATGCTTCGTGCTCGTGCCCCGTGCTTCATCCAACAGGACATTTCTGTTAGTTGGACATGTACTTTGTACTCAGCTGCTTGGAAGCCATCACTAAAAGAAAAGAACGTTGTAGCATTTGATACTACAGACATATCCTTATGATATGCCTGCAGCCGCGGTGTGCAAACTGCATAACATCGCTCTCCTGTTGTTTTTGCTGCTACTGTTTGGTATAAAAGTAGCATTACAGCAGCAGATCAAGAATTCACTTCTTCCAGCAGACCAAAGCAACTATAATGATGTCACTTTCATAACAAGTACTCAACCAAACAACAAAAGCACTGCTGAAGATGAAAAGGCAATAGAGTGTCTTTTGCCATTGCAAAACTTGTCTCAGGGTGCTTTTGTCCAGTGTCGCAAATCGTGGCCATCACAAGAGTGTTTAACTGCCAGTGCTTTCTGGGAAAGACAATGCTATCTGAACATGACGGAAAGCGTGAGGTTCTACCATCTAGGAAAGGGCGGAGGAGGAACTATCTTCTTTTCGCTGGTAGAGAATGGAATAGTTGTTCGACGGGATCATCCACGCCCATCAACACATGGTATTGAGGAGCTCTTGTCTGGCCCTGTAACAACATTACTCATCAACATTCGAGATCCTCTAGATAGATTTGTTTCAGCATTCAATTGGAGGAGTTTACTATTCTGTCAGCGTGATGGAGAGCATCGGAAGAAGTATCCGTCTGAAGTTGATGACAAAGACAGAGGCCGGTATCAGCCACATTTGCGTCCTCAAGAGTTTTGCTATGATAAGTCTTCGTTTCAAAAGGAAGCTACTATCATCCAAAGGTTGTACAATGATGATATCAACAAGTTGGCTGAGTCACTTTGTGAAGAATCAAGCAACTTTGAACACGCAGTAGGGCATACGAAGTTCATCAGTCATGCAAAACTAAGTATGGAAGGATGGTTACGGCCGTTGTTGCTTGACACCAATACGACTTCAATCAAACCGCAGGGGTTGACCAAATTCATGGCAATTACTTTCGAGCAGCAGAGTGGGCACAATTCTTCACTTTTGGAGCATGCTCATGAAGCAGTGCAGCAGTTATACTTTGATCATGGTGTAGATGAGGAAACGCTGGATATTCTAATGAGTCGTAAAACCCTTCGTCTGCCGCGAGTAAGTGAAATGATGACGCACTCATCCAACAGCACTGCAAAACGTAAAGTTCTTGGAGCTGTCGGCAAATGTTGTCTGGCGCGATTCTTAGAGGACGACTATCGACTGATACAGAGTATGCTCGGAGACGCGAATGCTAGCAATGTGTTAGACCCCTTTGAATATGTCCATCCTATCATTAGAGAGGCTTGCGAGTGGGGCTCTCCAACACGAAGGCAGCTGTGCCGTGCTGATTTGCAATCGATGCTACATCGACGAGCAGAGTTCCTCGATCGAAGCCTCGGAACGTGTCGAGATGTAGCGACTCTGGTGGATGAATCCTGAACAGTAAGTCAAGTGTGAGTAGGGCTCCGGTGGGCATAAATCTAAAGTTGCTATGCTATTTTAATTACATCTACCACTGCTTAGTTGGCTCCCACTACTAGAGGTGCTTCCCCATCCACAGCAACGGCATCCTTAGCTCCAGTTTGGTCAGCTCCATTCGCCATTCGTCGCATTTTCCAAGTCAAAAGCTTGTTAAGGGCTGATACATAGGCGCGTGCAGAAGAAGTAATAATATCAGTGTCTGATCCAGATCCCGAAAATTTCTTTTCCCGTAATTGGCTTGTCTGGGCATCCATTACTGCGCTGTCGTTGGGTCCGTCCATTGTCGGCACGACGACGACCCGGGTACTAGCGAGGGCCTGATCATGGTTAACATGGATGAAAAAGTGATTAGACTCGTCGCCACAAAGAACAATATACATCAAATCATAATTTCATAAGAAACTCACCTCAATACCCTCGTTAACGGAATTCATGGCATAGCTTTCTAAAGTCACTTCCACTCCAATAATCTGGTCGATTGCTTTGTACACAGCATCGACTGGACCGGTACCAGTGGATGACACATACCTCTCAACTCCATCGGGGCCCATCAACTTAACGGTTGCAGTTGGGATGCCCGAAAGGCCAGTGGTAGCTTGCAATCCAGTCACCTTCCACAGCTCATTCATTGATCCAGACTGATCCGATACTAAAGACTCCAAATCGTCGTCATCAAGTCCTCCCTTCTTCTTCTCTGCTACCTCCTTGAATCTAGCAAATACCGCGTTCAACTTGTCCAAGTCCAAATCATATCCCAACTCACGAAGACGAGTTCCGACGGCATTTCTTCCAGAGTGCTTACCAAGAACAATTCCAGCTCCAGATTGAGATTCACCACGCATGAGGCCGATTGATTCTGGAGTCATGATTTCGTAGGTAGACTTATCTTTGATCATTCCATCTTGATGGATTCCTGATTCGTGTTGGAATGCATTTGCTCCAACGATCGCCTTGTGAGGTTGGCATTTCATTCCAGTGTATTCAGCAACCATTTTGGAAGTAGGGGTGATGTAGACTGGGTTGATGGCAGTAAAAAGCTTTCCAGTTCCGGGCCCTCCAACAAACTGCTCATCTCCCTTCAAGGCAAGTGCCATTACAATTTCCTCCAAACTAGCATTTCCTGCCCTCTCTCCAATACCATTGATAGTGCACTCTAGCTGGCGAGCTCCATTCAACGCTCCAGACAAACTGTTTGCAGTGGCCAAACCCAAGTCATTCTGACAGTGGGTACTGAAGATAACATTTTCAGCTCCTCTGACATTCTCCCTCAACTTCTTAATCAGCTCTCCAAACTCCCAGGGCATGTTCCATCCAGTAGTATCAGGAATATTCAAGGTAGTTGCTCCAGCATCAATAGTCTCGGCCAAAATCCTATACAAGAACTCAGGATCAGATCTGCCAGCATCCTCGGGACTGAATTCAATATCATCGCATCCAAGACTCTTGGCATACTTGACAGCGTTCACAGCAATAGCCACAACCTCATCCGGTGTCTTGTTCAATTTACTCCTCATATGGATCTCACTGGTGGCTATGAAAGTGTGAATTCGGGGCCTTACCGCACCCTTCACGGCATCCCAAGCACGTGCAATATCCTTTTCGTTAGCACGGCTCAATCCAGCAATCACAGGGACGTACCCATCCTCGAACACTTCATTCCCAACCACATCGGCAATTTGTTTCACACCAGCAAAGTCATCAGGGGACGCGATGGGGAATCCAGCCTCAATAATATCGACTCCAAGTTTGGCAAGATTGCGAGCGATTTCCAATTTCTCCGAGCTGGTAAGAGTCGCACCAGGAGATTGTTCACCATCACGAAGAGTGGTGTCAAAGATGCGCACATAATCGGGGTCATCAATGCGGCCGGGGATATAGTCTGGGCGAGATTTGCGTTTGTAAAGTTCTGCAATGACAGGGTCAGTTGACATGGATGAGGAGAGAGCAGTGGTGGGAATGGTGCCTCTGACTCTGGCGACGGGTGATTTCAAAGAAGCTGATGAGCGGGATGAAATTATTTTGTTGTTGCTGCTGAACGCAGCTGTCGATGCTGCGCCTAATGATAGGGCGGCCAAGACTGCTCCTGGGAAAAACCTCATTTTGATGTTGTGAAAGTTGTAGTATTTGCAACAAGCGGTAGGCTGCTTGGCTTGGTAGTTTGTTGCGTCGGTATGCTAGAATGACTACGCTACGTGCCACTTGGCTTGGTGTGTTGAAGTGCATCATCGCATCATCGTGCGGCGGCGATGAGAAGGATTGCAGACAGCCAGACTGGCGGGCAAAAGAGAAAAGAGATA
>Ga0209652_1002405_pt1 | contig 14484 bp, 9 predicted proteins | sample SaaInl74LU_5_DNA_FD_184641 | JGI IMG/M metagenome (GOLD analysis project Ga0209652, IMG submission 184641) | Marine microbial communities from expanding oxygen minimum zones in the Saanich Inlet - ESP_74LU_5_DNA (SPAdes) (version 2) | ecosystem: Environmental > Aquatic > Marine > Intertidal zone ...
TGAGCCGTCCATGTTTGGTCGCTTGTCTCCTCGATTGGACTATGTAAAAGTACTTTGCCGTTGCTTGCGTTTGAGGCCTGTTCACTGGATGCAGTCTTTGACCATAGACTGAACAACACTCGCTCGACCTCCATCTGCGTCGACAAAAAGCCCGGGTCTTGCATTCGGGTGAAGCAAGAGCACTGTGGTAAATGTGATTCGAGCATCGACGCTGACCTACATTTTAGGCCGCAGTACAAACAGAAGATTTGTCCTGCGGTCATCGTCGTATCTTGTGGGCTCTTGATATCGCTTGTTGTTGCAGTAAAGCCGTTTGCAGCATTTTCAGAGTGAGGAGAAGAGGACTGATCGGATCTTTCAGGAGAAGAATGATCCGACATTTGGGGAGAGGAGGAGTACACTTCAACATCTTTCGTTTCTCTGCCTTGTCGTAGACTGCTTTGCAAATGGCTTCGAGAGGAGCCGTCGGAGATAGCTGTAGCAAAGCTGTTGTTTTTTGTTGATCTCTTTTGTCGCAGCACAGCCCCCTTTGGTAGCTTCCACTTTGATACGCGAGTCAGCCGGTTGTAATAGTAAGTCTTTCCCGAAAGAGGATCTCTTACCTCTCTCCATTCATCTCCCAAAGTGCTATGCTCGCGTGATTCGCCTTCGCTGCTTGAGAGAGAGAACTTTTTGCTCGTGTTGAAGCTTCTTTCCAGCCGCTCATTATTGGCAGTCGCTGGGGATGATCTCGCCTTTTCTCGCTTGATCGGAGTTATTGCACAATCCAAGAAAGAAACGTTTGCTGCAAAACTGTCTCTCTTGGGTGAGTGAACAACGTTGTCTACATCAAGCACAGTCGTTTCAAGACGACCTCTTGGTGGGGTTTTTACAAAATCAATCGGAGAACAGGATTTTTCGGTAGAGTTGGAGGATCGGCGTCCACCGCCACTGAGCTTTGCCTTTTCGTTCGAGAATCCAGCAATGCGATCAAAGAGAGTCCCTGTCCCGCTGCCTGGAGGATCTCTTCCGCTGCCGGTGGGCGTGGCCTTTTCAAGTAAGGAAAATGAGGAAGTTATGGCAGACATGTCAGGAGAACAACTTCTTCTCTTGACCATAGTCACAGGCAGTGGTTCGTTGTAAGTCATCTCGGCGGCGGCAAGTGCGTGGCTTGTGGAGTGTCGTCGTCGTGAGTTATGTCTGTACCTGTCTGGTGAGAGGGTGATGACCCAACCAGTAGCACGGAAAGAAAGGTTCGTGAGTGGCTTGCGGAGTGTTGTCGTCGTTCGTGAGTTTGTCCGACCTCGGGGCTCTCTGAGAAAAAGATTTAAATATATTTGTCGAGCTATCGTACCAGCTTCGAGCTTGATTTGTGCCACTCCGAGCAAGGAGGCTCAGTCGCAGTTTTCTCTGGAAGTCAGAGTCGAATCTCAATCATTTCCTTGTCTTGCTTTGCCTGGGTCTCCTACGATGAGCGCAAGAGTTTCAAGCTTCTTGTGATTTGGAGGACAGATTTTTAAAAATAGAGTTTACTACTGCTAAATTTTTCATCATGCTGGAGCCAACACTTCTTTTTGCTCGGGCACACACAAAATTTGCCGAGATACCCTAATTGAAATTGCTAAACAATTGAGACATCCTGACCAACCAGAACCAGTGGCATAATATTCGTGCAGTGATTTGACAAATTCAACAAGAAGTGACCCCAAACAAAAGATACGCACCAGAGCTGTACAAGCCTAATTACACAAGCATAATTACAATCTCATCTGGGGTAGGTACTTATGTAAGTATCAAACTACACCAATCAACCAAAACAACAAGTGTTAGTGACTAGGTATTGTAGAGTACTATGAACTATGAGCAAAAAGTTCATCTCTCGAACCGGAATCGAACCAGTGACCGATGGATTACCAGGCGCTAGCCACTACAGTCCACCGCTCTACCAACTGAGCTATCGAGAGTTGATGCATGGGAAGAGTTTTTTAGCTTTCTGAATGCATTCAACAGCGGCATATGTATGATGTATTTTTCCTACATCACACAGAAAAGTAGTTCTTTCTTGGTGCTATGGTGTTGCATCTACTCTCACAATAATATTATGTTGTTGAGGTGCTATGTCAAAGAGTTGATATGTGTATTTTGATGTGATGATATTGTATTTTTGAGTGTGATTGTCAGGACTCCCAAACAATCATCAAAAGTATGTATATCCATCTGATTTCGTGCCTCTCTCTCTCTCTCTCTCTAGTCCATCGGTCCTAAACATGTATTCGCTTCATATGGTTCAGTACTCAAGTTGACTCAAGCACAAGCCCAGTGGCCTGCATTGCATCCTTCCAATCAGAAAGAAATGGCATTTGAATCAAAGAATCATAGAAACTGTAAAAAACAAAGTCCGGTGATCAAATCACCAATTGCAGTCAATTCATGTGGCGTCGGGTCAATAAGTAGATAGTGGGAGGCAGAGATTGATTACCTACGTCTTGTTTTAGTTGCGATCTCCAAAAAGGTAAAAGGAATACCCATCTCCAAAAAGGCAAAAAGAATACCCTCGATGAGGATCGAACTCACGACCTTGGGTTTATTAGACCCACGCTCTAACCAGCTGAGCTACGAAGGCTTACAATAACGAAGGTCGATCAGATTATCATAGTTTGCAAAGTGCTGCAAGAAGTATGACATGAGTGGCAGCAAAGTGGAAAGTGCAGAAATCCACGAGCAAACCAAGACCTCAAAAATTTGAAGATTCTCAACAGTTCTCAACGCAGCTGTTTAGCGTGCTCATCGAAGTGAGAGAGAACACTCCCACAGAACACTGCACCGCCAAGCTCTCACAAAACACAACAAACACGTTATCAACATCTCTGCGCTTAAATACAGTAACCATGAACTCTTTTGTGAACAAGCTATTATGCAAGGGCGACGATTATGAATCGTCTGGAGCTGAGCTTTGGGATGAAGATGCAATTTCGCTGACTCACGTCGGAGAAGCGGTACACAAGGTCCTGGCTCGCCATCACAACAACTACCACCACAAGATGTGGAACGTCACGAGTGGAAAGGTCGTTGGAAGTGTTCATCAGACTCCTATGAATGTTTGGGGAAGCTCGAAAGATCCAAAGAAGAACAACGACGATTGGTTTCCCGAAAAGATGGCTGAGATCATTGGCCGTACCGAGAAGTGGTGTGATATTATGTCCTTGGGACCACCGGATGGCAAGTTCATGACAGATTTCAAAGCTGCAATCGAAAAAATCGCGGAACGTTCCAAGACGGCAGAAGATACTATCATTGTTCGTCTCCTTGTTGGTAACATTGTGGGTATGCCTGTAAATTGTACTGCCGTCCTTAAGGCATTGACAAAGGATGTACCCCAAGATGCTAACATGAGAGTTTGGGTTGGAGCATGGCGTAAGGGGTTTAGCTGGAATCACGCAAAACTCATTGCAGTCGATGGAGTCTACTTGCACACGGGAGGACACAACTTGTGGGATCAGCACTACCTCAAAAACAATCCAGTTCACGACTTGTCCATTGAACTCGAAGGATCCGTTACCAGAGATGGCCATCGCTTTGCAAACTTGCAGTGGGAATTCATTGAACGCAACCAACAGACCTGCATTGGATCATGCGTTGACAACATGCCCGATGCAATGCCTACGGTCTTGAAAACTCGTGTGACTGTGAGTGAATGGCCGGAAGGAGTGGCAGACACATTTCCTCCAATGTTTACCAAAGCTGTTGTGGCGAAGACTGCCAACTATTCGAGGAGGAACTCAACCTTGGAGAAAGACGGCGTTATTGATAAAGGTGTCCCAATGATCACCATTGGAAGGCTTGGTACCATGGTCTACCGCCACCGTTCTGCTGATGATGCAATTATTGCCATGATTAACTCGTCACAAAAAATCATTCGTCTTGTACTACAAGATATTGGCCCCGTCACAGTCCCAGGTACGAAGAGCGCTTTACCTGGCTTAAAGTGGCCGAAGGCGTACTTGGCTGCAATTGGAGAGGCTATCTACCAAAGGGGGGTTGATATTGAGATGGTAGTTAGCAATCCAAACAGCATCCCAGGAGGATTAAAAGGAACTGAAGCGAACTATGGCAATGGGTGGTCATGCGTCGACGTTGCGGCTGAAATCATCAAGTCCATCAAGAAAAAGCATGCTGAGGTTGACGATGGCAAGCTACGTGCGATGGTGATCGATAATCTTCGCATTTGCTTCCTCCGACACGACAAGAAGGGTAAGTACAAAGATGGCAAGACGATTGGGCTTCATTCCAAGCACTTCATTGTGGATGATGTGTCAACATACATTGGCTCGCAGAATCTATACATGTGTGATCTTGCGGAGTGGGGAGTCGTCATTGATAGTGAAGCTGAAGTGAAGAAGATCAAGGAAGACTATTTTGATCCTATGTGGGCGGACTCCTACACTGGTGAGGATGTTGATGTAGAGAAGGTCATGGATGGTCTCAAGATTGATCGTGATGGAGAGCAGACGTGGCTCGAGTACATTCGGCAAAACGATGCCCAACACATGATGCCACACGGACCAAGTGAATATTTATGTGTCGACGAAGTTGAGGTGCATGCGGCAGCAGTGGGTGTCCAAAGCGCCGAGAAAGGTGAAGCCCCCCAAGACAAAGCTGACGAAGCTGACACTGAGATGGATGAGACACCTACTCCTACACCTGTTTCTTCAAAAGAGGTAGAGGACTCCCCTGAAGTCGATACACCGTCATCTCCAGAGAAAACGCCTGAGAATGCTACGAAGACAAATGTCGATAACGAAGTAAGGCAAGATCCTACTTGCGGTGTACTCTGTGGAATCACCGATTCTATGAAACTCGGCATGAATCCTGTGAAAGTCAGCGCATGAGCATGATGTGATTTTTATTAGTGTTTGTGTCTATATTTGCCAGAAGTAGTGCCTGTGACGTGATGAATTCAGCACCTTATTTGTCGTTTAGTTTAACAATAATACGTTCTCTCTGAACAATACTTCTTGCCTTTCTATACTGAGTTTCATCACTTCCATCGCAAAAGTTGACATATCTGGCTGCTGTGAAAAGGTAATCAGATAATCTATTGACATATGCGAGTGCATCCGGGTCACAAGTTTCCTCTTCCTGCACTAAGGGAACCATTCGTCGCTCTGCTCGCCGACAGACAGTTCGTGCAACATGAAGATTAGATGATGCTATACTGCCAGTTGGAAGAATGAAACTTGTGAGCTCTGGAAGCTCTTCAGTCATTGCATCAATCCATTCTTCTAGCACCGCAGTATGATCAGAGGAGAAGCCTTTGTTTCCTTTCTGCGACTTGTCCATGTCTTTGATATTCGGTTCTGGCTTTGCAACGTGACTTCCGACATCAAACAGCCGACTCATTACTTCCAATAGTTGCTCTGGAAGCTCTCCATACATTGACTTTGCAGTTGATACGGTCGCATTGTCATTAGATGTCCTTTTCTCCGCAGCTTTTAGCTCAGCATAAACCACTCCTACAACGGAGCATAGTTCGTCAACCGTACCTAATGCTTCAAATAGAATGTCGTCTTTCTTCCGCCGTTCTCCAGTGAAGAGTTGTGACGTGCCCTTATCACCATTCCTGGTATAGGGAACATTTTTAGAAGTTAAAGTTCCACCAGCCCTTCCGCCTTTTCCTCTGCTGATAGTTGCAGATGTTGACGCGTCAGTAGTTACTGGTGGACTAGTGTTGATTGTGCTCAATTTGGCACCATTTGATTCCAATTTAGTTGACAAAAGGTTTGTATCTTCATCATTACCATAATATGTCCCATCTAAGATTTGCTTGACGAGTCGCCCTGTGCATTCTCTATCTCCACTAATAGCTCTTCCATTCGTTCCATTCTCTGACGTGCCCCGAACATTCGACCACCCGTATGGACAATGACGACACATGTTTCCACAACATCTGCCACGTTTGAGGTGTGATAATTCTGTGAAAACTGTAAACCCAGTCGCTGGGTCAATGTACGTGCTTTGCTTGTTCATGATGGCATGTCGATGCAAATCTTCTATATCTGTGATAGCAGCATCATCGCTTTTTGTTTTTGTTTCTGCCATCTTTTGAAGATCAAGGGATGTGTATGCAATAGTGACTTGATCTATCGACGAACTCGATGTGCGGGGTAAACAGGATGAAAAGCGGTATGTGTTGTGAGTTATCTTTGTAGCATTCAGTGCTGCTCTGGATATGGATGAAACGGCTTTGGAAATCATAGTGACATCATATTGAATGCAGCCACTATCTTTCTGATGGCTCACTCCTTCTCTATTTGATGAATGGTGCGTAGGTGTGCAAAATGAACAATGCACAAAATGCAGGCCATGGTCGGTTGCCATTTCCCATTTCCCAATTCTGACGGTGTGCATTTCTACGTAGGTAGGAATTCAATACTTTTTGGCACGCTCCCAATCCGCCAAAATGAGAAGAGAAAACGAGAGATGAGAGAGCCTGCCATCATAAAAAATCATCATATCATCTGCTTGTTGCTTGTGATGTGAGTTGTTACATCAAGATGAGTGCCATCAGCCGTTGGCATCTTTTCCATCACTTACTAGTTGGTACGATGTTTTGCTGGGCACTATCGCTACTCTCTTCCGTCTTGCTTTTTGTAGTCGGCTACGCATGTGCATCACCTCGATTATCGACGTCATTCATCACGCCGATCAATCATAGCTTGCAAAAATCAGAGTTACAATATCGGGGCACATCATCCTCGGATGACCATGTGCCAAATGAATGCCTCGTCGACATTCCATTTGAGAAAAGAAAGCAAATAGAGACAAGGCATCCTATTATTGCAAAACACATCTTCTCATCTGAAGCCAAAATACGACCAACAGAAGAGTGGTTTTACGCATACCTTGGAATGACAAGTACAGAGCAAAAACGATTTCATAAAAAGCTGCCAGATTCAAACAACGGCAAATCAACTATTCAAAGGCTTGGGAGACATAGATTACATGAGTGGTTTGCATTCTTCTTAAATGACAAGACTGTAGGGCTATCTCACAAGCAACTTCGAAAAATGGTACTATCTCGACCGCAGCTGCTGTCATACAAACTATCAAACATACAGGCTACAACTACGTTTTTTCGCGAAGAGTTGGGCCTGTCTTCTAAAGATTTCATATCTATGCTACAATCATATCCGTCGGTGCTCATGTATAGTATTGACAACAGGTTGCGTCCTACAGTAGAGTTCTTACAAAATACTGTTCAGTGTACAGATCAAAGAGTGAAACGAATCTGCACTTCATATCCGAATGTATTCTCTCATTCGCTAGACAAAACTTTTCTTCCAAAGCTTGCATTCCTTAAGGAGCTTGGACTGAATAGGTCGGAAGTATCACAAGTGGTAGCTAAGTTTGCACCCACGCTATGGCTAAGTGAACAAAATCTAAGCTCAAAGCTTGACTTCCTCTCTAAATCATTAGGGATGAAAACCTTTGAATTGCGGGCAGTTGTCCTCACATATCCTCAAATACTTGGGCTGAGTGTAGAGAACAATGTAACACCAAAGATGCACTTCTTTCTTGACCCAGAAGAATATGATGGCGAATCTATTGTTGCTTTGCAAAATGAGGAGAGCAATTTTGTCAACTGCGGACTAACAAAGAGTGAGCTGAAAGACTTTGTACTGTATCAACCAGCACTTCTCGCCTACAGCCTGGAGGGACGCCTCAAACCAAGAATCACACGTATGAGGGATTACAATATTAGCTTTCTGTACTCGCCAAGGAACATCATGAGTTACACTGATGAGAAATTCCAGGCTTGGCTATCTTCTCAAACGTCGTCCTGGTCAATAGTTTAGAGCACTTGAGGTATTTATGATTAGTAACTAATATTATAGATCTATCTGAGAGGACTCGGTCTTACTTTCCTCTTCATGAAACGACTTATTGCCATTTCCTTGAGCTTTGCCAGCCTGCCTTTTGTTTCCTTTTGTTGGAAACAAGTCGAGAAATCGAAGTCAACTTCGTCGGAGCAAACTGACTCATCGTCTTCAGAATAATACGATTCGTCTACTTCTTTGATTGCTCCTAGTGTTTTAGCTGCAAATGATCTCGAAACAACGCTACCAGTCACTGTTTCGTCATCGTATTCATCGTGATGCTCATACACTTCTACTTCGTACTCTTCATCGGACTCATGATCAGATGGTTCGTCCGAAGTGATGCGGTTAATCTCGTTTACTATCCTACTACTCATACGATTGCCTTCTAAGAAGAGACCAACTATTGTGCAATTCTCATTGACTGCCCGAAGCAGCGCCTTGCCACCTCTATTGCCTATGGAGTTGTTTCTGAGCCCTAATGTGAGTAACGTTCTATTGAAGCACAACGCCGACGCCAATGCATCGGCACCTGTAGATCCAATCTTATTATCATTCAGCCATACATGTTCTATGCTTTTGTTACTGCGCAGGGCAAATGCCAAGAGGTATGCTCCCTTGGCTGTGACGTTGCAACCATGCAGATAGAGGATCTTAACATAGGTGTTATTCATGAGTGACATGGAAAGAGTTGCCAACGTGTTGTCACTTTGAAAATCGAACCCATTCAGGACCACTTCTGTCGCTGAAGAATCATTGCGTTTAATCTTCTTTATGGTCTTTTTCAGATGCCTCAGTTGGTATTTCGAGATCGTCATTGCAGTAGAATTGATGGTAAGTTCTTCTTGATGCCGTGTGAGTGTGAATGTATTGACGCTTGCACTACTTATGGAGGCAAAGTAATATATAAATAGCCGGCCGTGAATAAATGAGACAACAGCCCTGTCTCTCTAAGCTTTCCTGCATACAGAGGCGCATCACTTATGGAGTAATAGTGAATCGATGTGAGAATGTCAAGGGGCGGGGATTGGGCTTATTTAAACTCTGCATAGTTCGTTACTCGATACGGAAGGAACTCATATAAAGTTGATACTATTGTACTGCGACAATGTCCTCTCTCGCGTTCTGTGCCCTCTCCTCTCTCCACTCTCTCCTTTCTTCTCTTTTTTGCACTCACTTTGCCTCAATCGAGCTCAATCGTCATCCTTCTTCCTCTCTTGTGTTACACTGTTTGCAATCTTTCAATCTCTAACGATGAACATGAATGCAACCACTACCCTGCTGTTATACTTGATCGTGGCGACGGTCCTTCCATGCTGCCATTCTTTTGCGCCGCCTACGCTAACAACTAAGCAGACTCTCTTATCTCCATTGACCGCGAAGGATGCTCCTACGGATGACGAGCAAGAAGTAGACTATCGCAAAGAAGTTGTAAACTACTCAAAGAATCCACTTGAATTAGCGTCATGGTATGCAGTTGAGGCATTTGGAAAGGCATTTGGTTCAAAGAAGGATAGTGATAGCACAACATCCAGCAGCGATATTGATCTCAACAAACCACCTTCATCACTGGATGAAACACTGAAAAGGATTCAACTTGACAACGATCGAAGTTACTTTTTGTCTGGTGAAGTTGATAGATATATCTATGATGAACAGTGTACCTTTGCAGATCCATTCGTGTCTTTCGATGGTAGAGATCGGTTCATTGATAATTTAGCAAACCTGGGTTCGTTCATCACAAACTATGATGCAAAGATGATAAACTACAGTGTAGAGAAAAATGGGGAAGAAGTTGTAACGAAGGTAATGGTGAAACTAGAGCTTAATCTGCCGTGGAAACCAGTTCTAGCATGGCCTTGGGGGGTCACATACTCTATCAATCCCGACACATATCTGGTCACTGATCACATTGAAAGTTGGGATGTCTCAGCTTCGGAAGGGGTGAAACAGATTTTCCGGCCACCAACTGTCAAGATCCGTTCTAAATCATCTGAATAAGCAGCATCAGCGTCTGCCACTATTATTTGAGGTTGAGGGATAATATTCGTGCGAGAGATGCGTTGAAGCAGGCCTTGCCGCAAAGTTGAGGGGTGATGGTACTCTGACGAAGTGGTTGAATCAATTGTTGTAGATGGGTAACCTCCGAGGGTGGAATTGCGAATTTGTCAGGAATGAGTTTGATGGTGTCCTGCCCGTGGATGGTGAGACCCAGCTTGACAATTGATAAGGATGGCGTGATATGGTACAATATATTCTCTAGAAGAATGTTAAAAATAGACTCGACGCATGTAGAGTTTGTCAAACTTGATACATTTACCTTTGCAGATCTTGCAGGGCATTTCCATCCTGTCCCACCAAAACAAGCACTCTGCCGGTCTTGCATGTACACTGAATCCAGCCGCTTTAAAGCTATTTCTCTCAGTCACAACAACACAAGAGACCAGCCGCTGAGTGAGAGGTTGCTGGCGGCGGTGTAACTCTCCAATCGCAGTTCCCAAACGACTAGTCAGAACATTTCGGCATGCCCGTAATCCTCGCGATTTGTGGCGTTAGCGAGTTGTATTCAACAGTGATGTCATCCCTCCAGCAACAATCATCCCTATGAATCAGCACGACGTGACGGTTTGTATTTTTACCCTCTTTCGATCACCAAAATAGTTGACATTCTTTATGTACATGTCAATGTATTCAATGTCACTCAACTCTTGCATCTTTTTCAGAGTCTTCCTCATAAGTTCATTAGTGATGTGGTCATTTGAGTCAACTTTCCCTGGAAAGACGAATGTGTCCCATAGCGAGTACTTTGATCTTCTTCCCTCTAATTTCTTGGATGGTAAAAGCGTTTGATTTTCAAACTTGGCAACATCATTGCAACCCATTAGAGGTTGCATGCTAGCGTTATCTTTGGAGATTGGTTGAAAAGTGACCTGAAAATCTCCGAACGACGCATGACTTGCCATATAAGTCAGCGAAATTGTAGGCTCTTCATTAACTTTCAATCTGAATCTAATGAGACTTCCAGCTTGGTCACTTTGCCATCCCGATCGTTTTCTTTCGTCAGTTACCCAGCTCCAATCACCGCAAGTAACAACAACAGGCGACTCACGAACACTCAGATCATCGTTTCCCGTTCCATTGACAATTGATTCAAGAGTCCGCGCATCAAGCCGCTCCCTCGGTTCTAGGCACACGAAACAGCTATCCACTTCTGCCTTATCAGCGGCAGTTGCCTCTGGAAGAGAAGGATGTGTCACTACTTCATGCGCGTTGATGCTATCAGCACACCCCATTCCAGTCCGTAGTACGCGAATCAATGTGAAAAGTACTGTGTCAGCAACATATTGATGCGTAGTCCATGGAGGATGGTTTGTTGGGTAGTACGCAGACTTTGTCTTGGCAACCTGCGGCTTATAACTCGCCCAGTAGATTTCGAGTCCATTTGGTCTCGGATCCGCTATTTCTTCCGTTAGTATAAGCATATCTCTCCTCTTCTGAATACCTCAACAATCTTGACATTCTAGCAAAGTCTACTCTCGTCAGATTGTAATGTTCTTGTGTCATGATAGTCTTCCTAACTCGCTCGGGTTGTATGTTTTGCTGGTATTCATCCAAACTCCCAACATTATCTGGTATACCATCCACAAGCGATATTATCAAAATTTGAGGAAACTGTTGAAGTAAAACTCTAACGATTGCCTCTAGCCAGGGCTTCTCCATATTGTCAGTGAGGCCATTATTCAATATTATGACATCTAGTGTCTTATTTTCTGAGTGGTATTCATCGATTAAAGATGGAAGCCGATGAGCAACGTTGTTCGAGCCCTGTGCATTTTCTTGGAGCATGCGCCATTCAATTTTAGTGTTGGTATCGGTAGCGTTGCCTAAAGATCTAGTGACGACTTCAGTCCATCTGCGTGCTAGCCTGGATGGCCATGCACAGTCATCTGAGGGCTGTCTCATATTTTCTCCGCAATTTGATCCAATCGTAAACGAGTTGCCAGTAACAGCTATTGATAATGGACGAGCTTCTTTAAAACCGCTTTCGAGGACTCGTTTCGCAAATGACTGCGCAGCATACATGCCACCCTCGCTGATGCCTTCATTAACTAACGCTGACGTTAATACTGCATTTCGCATCTTGTTGAATTCTGTAACTGTTGACCTTCCCAGCGCATCACCCTCTTCATCATTTGAATTTCCAGGAAGACGGTCCTTGAAGAAAACAATGTCAGGCCACTGCGATATGTCTAGTAACGAATTTAAATTTTTATGTTTGGATTCGATATTTTCTGTTGTAACGCCGGACAAAAACACTTTGTTCCTTTTGACCATGTACACGGAATTTATGGTTAAAAATGCAGCTAGACCAAGAGCAAGAGGCAGTCTCTGAGTCTGAGACATAATAAGTAATAGTGGACTGTTAAGTTTCTCGCATAGCGTGGTGACGGCGGGCGGAGGCAGAATAAGTAGATAGAGAGCTCGATCACGGTGTCTTTTACCGGGCAAGACGGGGCGGTGGCTGCAAGTATACACTTTCTTGCGTTTGGGCACGTGAGTACCGTGTTTCTCCATTGCATTTTGCTGCGAGCCTGGTTGCTTTGCTAATGCTCTCTTGCTTCGCTTTTTAGCAGAGCACTGGAACCGGAACAGGCCACAGCGTTGGAGTTGCAGTTTGCAAACTGGAAGATGACTTCAACTGTAATCTAGTCTAGAGAATAGAATGGTATATACACACCTAAAGAATAGTTGATAGTAGCACTCTGCTGATGGAGACACCAACATACGTTGCAAATGCATATCCAACAATGCCCCAGAAGGTACCCGCCAAAGCTAACCCTTTCCATTCCGTTTTATTCAAGGTTTTCCTCCTGTCTGTTGACATCATCTTTGCAACCAAAGCAGCTGCAGTGGCTGGGCCACAAATGGCAGTGTTTGATGCAATAACAACCTCTTCCACACTCAGCGGGAATGATTCGAACCGTGGAAATAATTTCATCAACGCAAGAGACCCGGTAGTGATCACAATGAAATGCACCAGTAGTGGAACTGAGGAGAAGATGACGCTGGAAGCGCTTGACCAACCACTTTTGACAGCTAGGCACCTGAGGTCAATTGATGTGCCAATAACTGACATGAGAATAAAGTAGCAAGCATCAGATAGCTTCAATGTTACCTGACCAATGTCTGAGAGCATCCGAGGAAATCTAGCAAATAGTGGTTGTAAAGCGTTCGCGATGACTGAGGATAATATGCATATACACAAGAGACCTAACCCATGTGCTTGCTGTCTTCGCTCAAATGCATCTGAGATTGCTACTATCGCCCCCACCAAAGGAAGTATAAATGCAGTCAACAACACGTGGCTCCCGCGTATAGCTTGTCTTTTCTTAACATCGGCTTGATCCGCACATTCTTTACCAAGCTCTGAGCTTTGTTCCTTCGCCGCTGGTTTATTCGAGGTTACTCGACCAGGAAACCACTTTCGAAATCGATTTGATGATGTAATTGATGCCAAGGTGCTGAGATAAATTGGCATGACAAGCATGTCGGAAGCTACTGAACCAAATGTGCCACTCAAAACACCTGTCGCGGCAGCCTTGGTCCTTCCTTCAGCACCTGCTATAATCTTTGCTGATGCCAGGTAATTCAATGAGCCTCCAATATAACTACTGATCAAACAGCCCGCTGCAACTGCTGCCTCAGATGGCTCGTAAAGTAATTTACCAGGCTGAAACAAGAAATGCTTTCTTCCTCGAAGAATATGTTTGTGAACTCGGACTTGATTGTTTCTACCTAACCAGCAAAATACATATGACAACAGACACCCTAAGATAGATCCGATGCATCCGATAAAAAATGGAACTGATAGAGCCATGATTTCTCTCCTTGCTGCATCTCTCACCCTACTTCTTCTCACTTTGCTCGTTGCTTTCACTGTGTTTTTGCTATTAGTCTTTCTACAATTCGATTTATTATCAGCCATTTGAACTGTGTCTTTCTCCTCCACAATAGGCGATAAAAGCAGCAGCGACAGTGATGCCGGAAGACACCATTTCCAGCAGATATCGTAGAATCGGTGACTTGTAGGGCTGATTCCAAGGCTGGAGAAGTGAGATGCAGTGATAATTGCAGCTATCTGTCCTATACCCTCAAGTTTACCCATCTTGTTCACATTCATTCCAAGTAATGAAGAACATGCAACGGCCGCCGCAGCGGACAATGTTTCTAGCGTATCAGCATTGAAAGAGTTGAGTTTTGATGATGACGGAGAGAACACAACATGCCGCTGGTGAAGAAGAAGTTTCTGATTCGGTATGAGAGATGACTGAAAGGATATTGCGCTGTCGACGAAGAAGAAAAAGAAGGTTAGGATGGACCGAAGCCACATAATTATTGCAGCAGCCTAACCTAGTTCATTGATCCTCAACCAAACATCCATCACCATCACAACGCCGCGCTACATATGGTTCCGAGATCCGAGATCCGAGATCCGAGATCCGAGATCCGAGCCAAACGAAGAGCAAAGATGCAAAAAGCCATACGGACAAAATTGGCCAACTTTACTCCTGCGGGCGGGCAATTTTGGTCGTCTTTCTCGCAACAAAGACTCCACTCGCTTCCACAC
>Ga0209652_1002406_pt1 | contig 14482 bp, 9 predicted proteins | sample SaaInl74LU_5_DNA_FD_184641 | JGI IMG/M metagenome (GOLD analysis project Ga0209652, IMG submission 184641) | Marine microbial communities from expanding oxygen minimum zones in the Saanich Inlet - ESP_74LU_5_DNA (SPAdes) (version 2) | ecosystem: Environmental > Aquatic > Marine > Intertidal zone ...
ACACCAAGGTAAACCACGATGTTTATCATGAGAATACCTTTCATATCTAGTTTTTATTTATGATTTTTTTGCTGGGATGGCTTTTTGTGTGGGTATTGTACGTGTGACGTGGCTATTTGCTATTTTTCTATCCATAGGCGACAGTCGGGCTGACTAGCTGGGTAAAAGGACTTTCAAAGAAACCAAAATGGTCTGACATTTTTTCCAGTAGATAGTCACTTGATGTAAATCTAAGAAGACTTTTCGCTCCCTCTAAGTAGCTGTGGGGCGTGTACAAATCCTGACCTACGGTTATCTACGATTTCTAGCTCTCATTCTGAGAGTATTCGCCATCTCCTCTCCTGTATCATTCACCATGCTAGTAAATGCCCCATTGCGCTCGATAAGTTCGTGCGGACTTCCGTATTCTAGCACACGTCCATCTCCGAGGACCAATATTTTATCATAATCAATAACTGTGTCCAACCTGTGAGCAACAGCAATGATCGTAGCGTCTGCAAAAGACTTCGAGACAGCCTCTTGCAGTAACGTATCCGTCCGTGAGTCAACGTTGGCAGTAGGTTCGTCCAACACTAACACCTTGTTTCTCCGAAGGATAGCACGAGCCAGGCAAAGCAACTGCCGTTGACCTACACTAAAATTCAAGCCACCCTCTGCTACAGTTGTGTCCAATCCATGGGATAGCGATGCCACAGCATTCAGCATATGAGAATCCAAGAGAGCGCTGTTTATTTGTTCATCTGTGTGTGCATGAAATGGATCTAAATTGTCCCTCAATGAACACCCCCCGTAGAGAATAGGCGACTGAGGAATCACAGATACCTTGCAGCGGAGTTTATGCAACCCGAGGCTTGAAATATCGACCCCATCAATCATTATTTTGCCTGATTCGGCTTCTAACAATCGAAGAAGGCTCTGGACTAAGGTTGATTTTCCCCCTCCGGTGCGGCCGACCACTCCTATCCTCGACCCCCCGTCTATTTTGAATGTGATGCCACGCAGAGACAGTGGCAAACCCTCTCTATACCGCACGCAAAGATCCTTAACGTCGATTTCACCCTTACCTGGCCAATTGTCAACTGTATCATCGCCATCAGACACAAGCGCAGCTTCTGATGGCAGATCACGAAATCCAATCACACGTTCAACTGCAACCATCTGGTTGACGACTTCTGCGCTCTGACGGATACACCATTGAAACAAGCCACTCAACTGAATTAGCAGGGACACAGCTAATCCCAGAATTCCAGGGTCAATCTTGAACCAGTTCTCTTGATGAACCACTACAGCAGCAAAGCTTGCAATTGTGAGGAAGATGAACATCAACGCATCCATTCTGAAGCCCAGCCACCTCGAACAAGCAATAAAAGCAAAGAAAGCTCTCGAGTGTCCATCGTGCACATGCCGAAATTTCCCCTTGAAGAAGTCAATTGCACCATTCGATCTAATGGTGGCAATACCACCAAGAGATTCGCTCAGCATTGCAAAGATTGGTGATCGAGCAAGGCCTTCGAGACGTTTGAGCTCCCGGCTTGTTGTGACGAAGATTCTCCTCACCCGTAGGAAATACCAAACGAGAGGCGGTACGAAGCACAATGTCACGGGAAGCACAGACACGGCGCTGATCAAAGCCCCAAGAACGAGAAAGCCAATCACAAGGAAGTCGAACGAAGTCACAGGGAGCATATCGTCATTACTGCCTACATCCCCAGAGAAGCGGTTCAGAATTCTTCCCAGCGGGTTTGTATCAAAAAACTCTATCTTTGCTCTGAGTACAGACCGAGTCATGTCATCATGCAATTTCTTCGACGCCTGAATGCACAAATGGAAGCTCAAGAAAGCACGGATGATAGCAAAGAAAGTTACAGCAGCCACGAGACCAACAACTATTCCGATAAATTGACCCGAAGCTTGATTTTCGGGAGGAACTTCTGACCATCTACCCACCGCTGCAATACATGCCAAGACTGACCCTTGTGTTACAATAAAAAGGATCAGCATTAAGAAGCTTGTGTAGAGGCCGCCAGGCATTGCTTTTAGGTAGTTGAGAAATGTATCCAACTTGACCTCGCCGACTTGACTGAGCTCTTTGTGATCATTTTTCTCTTTGCCGGCTGCTATTGAGTTTCCATCTTTAAGAGGGCTCTTTGCACTCTCAGCAGCATCGTCATCCTTCTTCTCCTCCTCTTGGTCTTGAGGCGCTGAAGCAAGCTTCACGAGGTCGTTCGATGAATTGTTTTGCATAGCAAAGGAGAGGCTACCACCAGACGCATCAACACATTCTTGATACGTTCCAACACACGCAATCTTCCCTTCACTCATGATGACGCATCTTGATTCTGCGATGAACTGGTGTTGGTGGGTAACTAAGACGACGCATTTTCCTTTCTTCAGTCCTAGATCAAGAATTGCCGAGTAAAACAGCAAACGTCCTACTCGCGAATCTACAGCTGAAAGGGGATCGTCAAGTAGAATAACGTCGGTGTTGCGATAAAAAGCCCTGGCCAAGGTGATTCTGGCACGCTGGCCACCACTTAGCTGGACACCGCGATCTCCAACAATAGTCTCTTCACCATATCGCAGTTGGGCTAAGTCAACATTTAACCCACAAGCATTGATTACCTCATTGTAAAACTCTGCATCATACGGGAGTCCGAGCAAGATATTTTCTTTCACTGTTCCATCCATAATCCACGGATCTTGGGGAGCATACGCGATTGTGCTACCCGCCCTTCGTTTTAGAGCTCCCTTCGATAGTGGGAGCTCCCCCGCGAGCATACTAATGAAGGCTGACTTGCCACTCCCCACAGCTCCTATTATGCATGTCAGCTGCCCCATTTGGAATTCAATATCAATACCATTAAGCGCAACAATTAGGCCAGAAAAGTCCTCTGCACCTTCTTCTGTGTTGCGGCCGCCTTCAGGGGATAGAACTGGATTGCTGCTCCAGTGACATGTAACATCTTTCGCAACAATCGCCCTTTCGTCACCAGCCTCGGGCAAAAATTCATCTTCGATCGTTGCTAATTCGGGGGACTGAATAAAACGTTGTATCCTCGACACAGATACCCAACACTCACTCGCTCCCATTACAGCCAAACTCAAATGCTTCGTTATCTCCATCTGAGCGACATTAATCAAGACCATGGTGGTAAATACATTCCTTGGAGTGAGAACTCCTCCGCTGCAAACATGGATCAAAAATATAATAACAGACGTTGCAACATTTGACACAAAGAAGATTGCTTCATTCAGTGCTCGGTACGAATTCACTTTCTCGATCTGTTCACATTCTTCTTTTCTTATGGATGCAATCCGCCCTTCAAAGTTATCTTCCCACCCTTGCATCTTCATTACTCGCACTCCAGATACTGCCTGTGATACCAATGTAACACGTTTATCAGTGATGGATGCGATTTTAGATCTCATGATTGCAAATCTCTTGCTCAGCCACAGCTGCAGCGGAACGAAGAATAATAGAAGTATCCCGAACCCTGCCGCAAATGACCACCCGATCACCCACCAACCGACACCCAAGATCGCCATGGATTGGACTGGTGCCCAGAACAAGTAACTTGCAAATAATGTCGCTAACAGAAATCTTTCCACGTCATTAGTGGCAATATTAACAATTTGTCCCGAGGTTGCCGATGCCTTATCGGTCTTCTCATTGGTCTTTGTCGATCCCTTCGATGTCGACGATTGAATTACACTAGATATAGAATTTAACCGCAAAGATTTGTCATATATAGCAGCAATGGATGAGATTCGGTATTGCATTCCCCGTCTCCACGTCCAAAAGAAGACGTGGTGATGCTCCATTAACACCACAAACCCACTTAATACGAGAACACCCGCCCATAAATATCCACCGCCATTAACATCGTCCACCTCGAATGATTGGAGGAGATATCCGAGTGCGATAGCCTGTACCAAACGTGCCGTTGAGGAGGCACACATGAACGGCTGGACAAACCAAAGTGTTGACATGAAATCTCGTACCAACGCTCGATGCAAACTTGGATAGGCCGTCCTGGGAATAGCTTTCTTACTCTTGTTCTTCTTTTGTTTCAGAATATGCTGCTCCATAACTTTAGCCGCACGTCGTTTCTCTGCCTCCCACATCTCCTGAAATTGACGAAAGTTTTCTTCGGATGAATCTGCCTTGAGGCAATCAGGTAAATCCGATTCTAGAATGAATGGCTTTACAGTGTCATGATTATCCAGAGATTCATCGTTGCTGCCGGTGCCGCTCCATTTCTTCTGGTCCATGAAGGAATAGGGCCATATGAAGAGCAGTTTGGATAGTAGCGAGGCAGTTGTGAATGGATGAGGTGGGCGAATCGACTCATCTTTTTCGCCGTCACTCATTGTTGTATTTGCTAACTGGATCATAGGAGACATTGTAGCATCGTCGATAGCCGCCACTATTGGAGTGTCATCCTTTTGTTTGTCGTTCATTGCTGTAGATATCTATGACCCTCCATCGAAGTATCAGTAGAGTGGAGACCATATTACTTCTTGGTGTTCCAAATGCGTCAGTGCTACCATAAGTGGTCAGTGCTCTGAATGAGTGCTGAGCAGTATGTGGTGAGAACGCATCTCAGATGGCCATCTTGTTGTAAAAATAACCTCAATAACCCCAATCAACCGTGGCAAATCAAAGCACGAAGTGTCTTGGCTTGGATTGACGATCCAAAACGTAAGTTCGTCGGCATTGGCTCATCCCCATCTTCATCTATCTCATAAAACAAAATAAGCATCATCTCAAAAGCAAATATCATCACATAAATATCATCCTTCTTATCAATATTAACCTATCTCAATCTCAATAGCAATAGAAAAGAATATCTTGCATATCAAGAACACATTTGAATCACGCAACAAGTCTAGAACATCATGAAGCTCTCTGTCATCATTACTGCTCTTATCTACGCATCATCTAATGCTGCATATGCCGCTGTCGACGACGAACGCAATGGTATTGCTATTGTGGACAGGATTATTCCTAGACACGAGAGCGAGAGCGACGATCACGATCACTTAAATATTGAGGACTTTGAAACAATGCTATTGTCGACGAATACCCACCCTGCTACCTGCACTCACAACTGCAGATGCCCCCTCTCAAACCCTTCTTGCACATTGTCTGCGTGTACAAGCAACTGCAAGTGTCAATCAGGAGGCTGTTCGATGCCTAAATGTACTACGAACTGCAAGTGTCAATCAGGAGGCTGTGATATGCCTAAATGTACTAAGAACTGCAAGTGTCAAGCTGGCAGTTGTCCCATGCCAGTTTGCAAGAGACAATGCAAATGTACGCTCGGAGGGTGCTTCTCAAGTGAGCAGGAAGAGTTCTTGCTAGCAATGGGGCAGCATGATGTTGGTGCACCTGCTGCACCATATCATATTGCCCCAAAACACGTTGCGAGGCTTCGTGGTGCCAAGCATGTCATGTCGTCAGGCGCCGAGTTGGATCACAGCTATGAATCACTTACCTCGTTAGCAAATAGTTACAGAATCACAGCACAAGCTTTGCTCAAAACGGCAGACTTGGCCATGGATCTATCAACTTCAGAGGATCTGACTTCAATGGAAGAAGCGAAAGGTCAAGTGTTGCGAGCTGCCCAAGTGGCTCATTCTCTTGGCGAGGATGCCGAAGACGAAGCTGAAGAATTCTTTGACTCTATGCTGATCATCCAACACAAAGCCAGTAGTCCCTCCACTGAGCAGATGCTCTACTACAGCACCGCAAAGTCTGTCCAAAAATCTAACCGTGCAACTCACAAGGCGGAACAAAAGACTCATCGAGCCACAACCAAGGCAGCTAACAAGACTCATCAAGCCACGAGCAATGCCGAACACAAATCGCAACAAGCTCTCAACAAGGCCGATCGCAAAACAAAGAGTGCTATTCGGAAGGCTAACTACAAAACTGCATCCGATGTAGCCAAGGCTGAGGCTTCCGCAGCAAGCTCTTGCTTCGATGCAGCTGATGCGTTGGACAGTGCTGCTGAGCTGACAGCCAGTGCGATCAGTCTTGGAGCCGCATCAGCAGTAGATGCTGCCAAAGTCGCTGCATACGAAGCTTCGCATGCTGTGATGGTAGCTAATGACTCCGTCAACAATGCTGCTAAAGTCGTCATGAGCGCTCTCAATTGGTAAGAAACGAAGCAAAGGTGCAACTTGGGATGGGGCAACGCAATAATGTATAGTAATAACAAGATTACACATAGAACTATTGTCAATTTTAACATGAAGGTTTAGTGTCTCTTCATCTTACAATTTTCGAAGAGCTGAAGTACAGCACACATGTAGCTAGCTCGACGCCTTGGTGACGTATCCTCTTTCTACCCCCGTGAAAGTTAAGATTGGGGGTGCGTTCTGCTGAGACATTTCGTTGTTGCAGCATACTTTGCCCTAAATTGAAGTTAATATACATACATTGCACCCTCTCCACTAGTTAGCTAGCTATGCCTCGGCCCAGATGAAGGCTTGGAAAACACGCGGATCGAAGGAACTATTCGCCTCTTGCCATAAGTGCTCATCGCAGAATCTTTTCTCCTCGTCAGAAAATTTTGCCAATGCATAATGACGAATAAGAGTGTCCATATGTCTCACATCTAAGCATCGAACTCGAACTGCATTACGATTCTGCTCATAATCAAATCTTTCAGATCTTTCCCATATTTCTTCATAATAATTGTCACTGCAGCGAGAAGAGGTCTCTGAAGGATCTCTATCATCATAGCAAGACACATCAGTGGATGCTGGACCGATCTTCCAAGTCTCATGGTTAGGCAGCGAGTCAATAAGCTCAATATGGTGGCAGCCCTCATGATTGATTAGATGGAAAGCTATAACGTGTCCTGCAAAGAAGAAAGTTGCACCAAGCCTCTTACCCCTCAAGCGCTTTCGTTCTCTGTCATCATTCAGCAACAACAGAGTTGATTTGAATTGTTCAATGTGATCATCGTCCAAAATACTTCCCCCGCAAACTCCCACGAATTGAGACGTGGATAAAAGGCCAGTATCAATGAGATAGTCATGGACATCACTTGGAACGATGAACGAGTCTGGAGGAAGACCCAATTTACGGCGTACTTCCGGTAGAACGCTGACTGTGTGGACATCAATGACTTGATTAATCATTTCATCAGCGATTCCATTCTTTGCATCAGTTCGTTCCGATGTGAAATAGTTGATGCACATGAGCGGTGCCACCACTGTGCACCCATTGGTACTCTCTGCAATCCTACCCTGATACGTGTCGAGAAATCTTACGTGGATAGACCCATTTTCTCTCAACGACTCATACTTTTCTCTGTATTGCTGTGCAACCATTGCAACTGACAATTTGGAACCCTGTTGGTCTCGTTTGGTGCTGTACATGTCGCTAGTGGAGATTGTAGAGCTAATGCTCTCTGCTAAGCTCATACTCAATGCCACCTTTAATTCTTCGTCTAGGTCATCGATTCTTGAATCCTCCAACTGATCTTCTCTTGACTCAGATTTGACTTCATCTCTCGTTTCTGCTGGTCTATCTCCACGTTGAGCATTATTTTTTGTTGAGCGTGATACTTTTTCTTCTGAAATAATTGCAACTACTTCTTCATTGTCTTCTACTTCACTACTTTCTTGATGCGACTGCTCAACTGCGACATTAATTTGCTCCTCACTTTGCTGTTGCGATTCCTCACGCTCAAAGTCACCATGTAACGAACGTCGTCCACTCGTTGCAGGTGCTTTATCTTGCCTCTGTTGGAACCGCTCTGCCTTCTTGGTTGTGGTTTTGTTATCATTTTGCACTTCATCCTCTCCTCCCTGCACAACATCATTACCCACATCTCCACCAAACAGTGTACAACAATTATCTGGCATGTTGGTCAACATATTCTCAATATTGCCACTGTTGTTTCCCCACTCTTTCCAGAATAGTGAGACTTGTTCGGCAATAACATCCCAATCTTGACAATGTGAAGGAGAAGAAGTAGTGTCACCATTAGTATCATCACCGAAGTCATTATCTTTCAACTGATCATCAATTGCATCCTCAAATGATCGTTGTGCAAGTGTAGCCAACTGTTGCAACTTTTCAATCTTATCCACACCACTAATACTACTGCTACCATTATTGCCATCACAATTATTATTCGACGTCTCTTCATCCTCCTCCATCTCATCCACCATCCCCCCCAACAATTTAGTAACTCTCAAAGCATCCACTGCACTCTTGGTGCGTTGCTTCCGATACTTTTTACTCTTAAAGTATCCATTCTGTGGAATTTGCAACAACGCCACCTCGACAAATTTTACTCCTGCGGCATAGGCTACTGAAAACTGATCCTTTTCGTAGAGTGTAGAGAATAGTGAGAGGAGCGTTTCGTTCGTTGCGTAATGTTCGGATAGGGGGGTGAGTGATGCGTTGACGCCTCCTTGTGCTGTGGTGTGGAAATAGTAATCGGATGGGGAATAGGATCGTAGTGGCTTATTTGTTGTTAGTGACAGCGGCGTTGTTGTTTGAGGGACACTGGTGGAAGCAACAACGGTGGTGGTGGATGGTTGTGACGTTATTCTTCCATCGGCGGATTGACTGTGTTCAATATGAATATTAGTTGCAACATTATTGCTCGTGCTGCCGCTATTGGTTTTGTCGGACTTATTTCTCCTTGACAATCGGAATGAACCATCAGATCGGAAGAGTATCTTTTTATTCTTAATCATGGTGCAGACGAAGAGTTGTTATAATCATCGGCTGCGCTGCCAAAGAGTTATGCTGCTGAGATAAGATAGATAGTAGTAGCTGCGCAGGCCATGGTCTGCACTGTAAAAAGTGGTGAGTGAGTGTTGGCGAGTATTTAGGAGAAATGGTATCCCGGTTCAACGATTCTGTGTCTGTGCTGTGTCTCCAACTTGCAAAGGGTTGCCCAATGTTGTTACTACTTCATATCATATTGTTATTGTAGCAAAGTGTATACTTACTTGACATTGAAAGAGTGGGATTATGTTACTAGGAATTCTCCACTGTATCCCACTCTAGCCCAGACCAGCAACACACGCACCTCTACCCCTCTCAGATTTCAATAGATGCAGGTACTACCGACGGATTCAAGTAATTGTACGGGGCTTTATTGGCCTTCTCAGCCTCCTTGTTCCTGACATTGATTCCAGTGCTGATCACTTTGAGATTTGCAAGAAATGTATCATATGCTTTCTTCCCAATGGTGTCGAATTCATCGGACAGGTTATCAAGACAGTGCGATGAAGGGAGCGTGAGCCTACGAGCCATAACAAGACTATCGATAGCTGCAGCTTGACCACCTGTTGACTTCTTTAGCCACTGATTGTTTGAGCTGATGTGTGGAAACATATTCTCAAACATCCAGTCACGTATTTCTGCATCATCTTTTGGGAGAGTAGCCAAGTCTGCACGCAAATGTAATGGCTTGTTTGGTGCATATGCATAGGAATCGTACTGGGGATTGTTCACGGCGGCGTGGAGGCCTGATGACATCCACATGAGTGTTTGGAGCACTTTCACCAGAGTGTCTTTATCCTCAAATGAAGTCGGAAATCCTGGAATTGCAGCTTTTTGAGGGTCTGTCGTTTCCTTGGCCCAAGTTTGAACGTCTTTGTCAGAAGCTACATCTTCATCAGAGTCATAGAGTACGTCAACAAAGGCAGCTGCAAAGCTGCCGATGGCATTCCACAGCTTCATTCCATCTTCGCGGAATAGATAGCCGGGCATCTGAACGTCCTGCGTGAACCCACGACTTGCAAGTTCATTAGGAAGGCTTGACTTCTCAAAGAAGCTGTACCTTGACCACATCTTGCCGATGAGCTGCATGAATTGTCCAACTCCGACTGAAGTTTGGTAATCTCCAAATGCTAGCGCTCCATAACTTGCCAGGGTCTGACGTCCAGCCCCTATATTTTTAATAGATAGAGTTTGTTGTTAGAATGAATCATCTCAAGCTGAGCCAAATAAGAAAACAAGACAACTCACAATTTAGGAGAAGCGTATCCCTGCAAAGAGGCTTGAGGAAGGTGTAAAGAGGATGGTTTGCTCGCCTCAATGTGTTATAAATGGCAATGATATGAGGCTGCACATTCGCGTCAAGATTGAGAAGATTAGCTAGAAGTTTGATGCATTTCACATGTACTGCAAACAATAGTCTTGTCTTACCTCCATGGCTAGGTGAGTCTTTCCTAGGTGGCTTACCCACTGATGCATGCTACTGTCAGCGTTTGCAACTTGACACTTGACGAATAGCCACTCATTTTCACCGCTAGTATTCTTTGTATACACACGAGCATCATCGGTGCGCTCGAATTGGATTCCCAAAACATCTAATTCATTCGTTCCGTAATCGTAAATAAATGTAACAATTGGTGCATAGAAATATTTAGGATGGTCTTGAGGCGCCGGTTCTCCATTTGCACTTTCGTTATTCATGGGTAGTGGGAAGGATTGATGTGGGTTCACATTGAGATCAGCAAGGTCATCGTAGCTAACAAACAAGAGTTGATTCTTTTCAGCCAATTCTTTCAACTTTTTCTCCCCAAAATGGTTGATCATGCTCTTGGGTAGTTGCCTCAGAGGGTCATTTGCTACCTCGATCATGACTGGATTGACTCCATTGAAGAATTGCCTGGCAAATTCTGTGTCCTTTTTCCAATTCTCCATTGCATACGTTGGCTCGGGCAAGAAGTTGAGTGGATTAGGTATGATGCCTCCAATCCCAATTTTTTCCTTTGTAAAACAAGATTGGTACTTCATCTCCTTTGACTCTGCGTTGTCAACATCTTTCATCACCTTGTTCAGTGCCAGCTGCGTTTCTGCTTCGCGTCGGATTAGTCTTACAATCTTTTTAGCACTAAACACTTGATTAATAGGTGGTGTTCCATCCATCATCTTCATCAATCCTGATAGATCAACATCAGGGAACTAGATCATGTGTGTTATGAGTGATAGTGATAAATGTAAGAGGCGCTTATCATGTGCGTGCGCATTTACTTACCTCGGGATGATTTGGGTACGTGGCAAAATCAAGAGAATCTTTTTTTGCCAATTGATCCTTCAACGCACTAACGAGAGAGATTGCACCCGTCATTGTCGATGACTTCTGTTGCGACGAGTCATTAGTAGAAGAGAGCAGCATATTGCGCTTTGAAGAGACCTGTATATCATCATCGGTAGTTGCTTCCTCATCATCACCCACAGCTTCCAAAATCTTGATGGTCGTCTCAAGAAGTTCATGTGCCTTGTTCTCGTCGTCTTCCTCTGGATCAAAGTCCCTCAACTTGAACAACTCATGCCCGGTGACAATGGTATTACTGATACGACCAATGGAAGATGTTAATCCAGTCAATGAGATTGCTTCGCTTGCTTCTTCTTGTGTCTGCTCAATTTGTTGCTCGGCAGAGTCATCCATCAGCTCTTCCTGTTGTAGTTGATTTAAGCCCTCTCTCTCAATGTCACTTTGGAGCGATAGCTGCCGATCAGTCATAATAGAACTATCACTATCTTGTCTCTGTTGCAGCAAGTCTGGTTTATAGGTAGTATTGCTCTCTTGTCCTGCCTCATTTTCCTGCTGCTTCTCTTCGTAGGTGGCGCAGCAACTATCAGGTAGATTCAGCACGTTATCAATGACACTACCACCATTAGATGCAAGTATATGATACTTCCACAATTGTGAGACTCGCTGCGCAACATCCCATTCTTTACCATGCGAAGTAGTTCCGCCATCAGTGTTACTCTCACCTCCATCATCATCCACATTCACGGCCTCATCAAATGACTTTTGAGCAAGTGTAGCCAACTCATGCAATTGTTCAATTTTCTGAATACCACCATTTTCATCCTCTTCCATCTCATCCAGCATGCCTCCTAACAACTTGGTGACTCTCAAAGCATCCGCTGCACTCTTGGTGCGTTGTTTCAAGTACTTTCTACTTTTGAAGTGTCCATTCTTTGGAATTTGCAACAGAGCCAGCTCAACAAACTTGATACCAGCAGCATATGCTATAGAGTATTGTTCCTTTTCGTATAGAGTAGAGAATAGCGAGAGGAGGGACTCACTCTTGGCAAATTTCTCTGAGAGAGAATTGCTGCTGTCAGGAGAAGCTACTTTTCCACTTCCATCGGATTGACTGTGTTCAGCATTAGTTGCGTCGTTGCTGCTGCCACTCATATCAGACTTGTTCCATGAGCCGCTGGAGGAAAGAAGCTTCTTGTTATCATTCGTCTCAATCATCATGGCGAAGGCAAAGAGCTGCGTGTGCTAGTGTCGAGCTAGATAGAAGGAATGATACTTATGATGAATGTGCTTTTTTTGTTGGCGATCTGATTGAGGCAGGATGAGAAGGAGTTGAACTCCACAAGAAAGCGGCACCCTTTTTGAGTTAGGATAGGTATCTCTTTGAACTCTTAATTCAGCCTTGCTTCGTCAGCCGCAAAAAGCAACCACAGCGCCATCGCCACAACCATTGGTGGTGGGGGCAATAGTATCGACCATGCTGCTTACCACAAGCCAATTCACCGATACCCTCGCCCGACTCGATGAATCGAAACCTGACCAGTTGGCAAAGAGCCAGATCGAACACCTGGGCATAAATTGGGAGCAGGAGCAACTTGATGGTGGTGTAGATGACGACAGCGGAGTTGCCGGCACAACAACATCATCGTTGCGTGGCACATTGACGTTATCATCTGAATATATTTCAGTGTCAATACAAGTACTCTGTAATTGGAAGAACAATAATCAAAGCGGCCAAAATGATGAGCAAAGTTGGGATGCAAGTAACCATAATGATGGCGTCGACGCAGCAGCAGTAGCGAAACAATTTCAAGAGGAATTTTTCATCAAGCTTACCGCAAGTGCCACTGAGAGCAGCACGGTAGCAACAAAAGATGCAAAAGAGCAAGATCGTAAAGAACGCAAGGCGAGTAAAAAGCTGCGCGCCGAGATGTTGGCGAGATTACGCTCTGATCATTACATACGAAAACTATTTGGTGATGATAAAGCAAATAATGATTGTGTACCACTATGTGAAGCGCTCATACAACAAAACTTACGTTCCAGTGACAGATCAGGAGGTACGAACAATGTTGATGAGTTAGAAGAAAGAGTAAATGTTGAAGACGGCACATTGCAAGGGATAAAAAACGCAATCTTCAGTCAATGTGAAGACAATTTAGATGTGTTGGAAATATTACTCAACATGCCTTATCTGCCAAGATCATCATCACCATCATCTGACAATGACAGAGGAGACGCAGTATTGAACCAATGGTCTTCCAAACTAGCAGATAGGGCATATCTTCGGCTACTGGAAGATGCAATGTTTGATTCTTGTGAAAAGGAGGGGGAAGATGAGCTGTTAGATGATTTGAATATTTCTGGACCCAATCATTATCAGCATAAAGCAGCAGCATCGAACTCAGGTGGAGAAGGGATTGGCAGGGATGAATCATCAAAGAGAATGCGAAAAAACCCTCAGAAGTCTTTGTGATATAATATTTAGATGACTGATAAAATCTATTATTTGGTGGGCGTACTTATTACAGGGGAAGCACGTGTGATCATGACAGACCCATCAGCTGTCAAAAAGAAGGATTGACTAATTCTATTGCCTTCACCATAAGTAAGTATGTATGTTTGTCAAGAAGGGTTTTCCACTCTATCTTTTGTGTGAGTCTAGCTGACATGTTCGTTTCAGTTAAGTCGATGGACATCTTTCCATCATATATAGCCCTCATTGCTTTGATGCATATTTACTTTAAATGGTATCACAGATTCAGACAAAAAGGGTGCAAAGCTAACTTGCATGCATAATATTTTATTTAGTCTGCTCTAGTATCAAAATCTCAAGAAACAAAAAGTTCCGGTACTGGGACTCGAACCCAGGTATCCTGCGTGAAAGGCAAGTATGATAACCACCTACATCATACCGGATGAGCGACTTTTGGCGAATCCGCTTCTGTCATTGACACTCAATTTTAACTATATAATTTTAGTATAACTCACCTTCTCTGCACAGTCCCCCTTGCTTCCCGCACCTTCTCCTTCTCTTCGTTATGAGGTGACGTATTCCGCCTGTTATTTCCGCCATTCCGTTCTGCAGAATAACTGGAATTAGATCTAAGGATGAATTATTTAGAGATAAAAGTTTCTCCTCAGAGCCATGTCTCTCGATCGTCATTGGATGTTCTACCGAATGTTGCCGAGTGCTTCCGTCCGTCACCAAAATTGGAAGATTTTTTGCTCAGTGGCCCTTTTTGTAGAGCTTATGCGACAAAGCCCACAACGTACCATCTCGACTGTGTCCGCCTACAATAACTCCAGCCACCATCCAAACAGAAACAAAACATTCACTCACCTTCAAGCAAAGAGGCATAATATATCGATGAGCAACTACAACAACATCATGACATCTAGACAGAGGCAGCAACACGGGCGGCGGATGCAGCGGCGGTCTT
>Ga0209652_1002407_pt1 | contig 14481 bp, 10 predicted proteins | sample SaaInl74LU_5_DNA_FD_184641 | JGI IMG/M metagenome (GOLD analysis project Ga0209652, IMG submission 184641) | Marine microbial communities from expanding oxygen minimum zones in the Saanich Inlet - ESP_74LU_5_DNA (SPAdes) (version 2) | ecosystem: Environmental > Aquatic > Marine > Intertidal zone...
TTCGGCTTTGCTCGGGTCTCTGCTTCGGCTTTGCTCGGGTCTCTGCTTCGGCTTTGCTCGGGTCTCTGCTTCGGCTTTGCTCGGGTCTCTGCTTCGGCTCCGCTCAGCCCTCTGCTTCGGCTTTGCTCGGGTCTTGGGCTTCGGCTTGGCCTTGGGCTGAAAAAAAAGACAGGCCCAAAATGGAACCTGTCTTTTTATCAATAGCACAAAAGGTTTCTTAGTTCACGCTAAAATCGCTGTTTTTCAACTTTGGATTCACTTGAATGTCTTTGTAAGTAATTACAAAACTTTGTGGACCAACAGTTTGAGAAATGACATTCGGGAATTTCACCCCTTTAACATCCATGTACTCTTTGTAAGTGGTAGCAATGGTCATGTCGCCTTGAGGTGTGCTCTCGGTGCTTGTTTCATAAACTTTCAAGCCGGTTTCAACACTGAAATAAACGGTAGACAGGCTTCCATCTTGTTCGGTCATTTCAACTACATAGGCTGCTTTGTCGTCAAAAGTTCCAATTCCTTTCAATTCAGCGGTGGTGCCGTAGTCGTCTAATTTTGCTTCATAAAGGAGGTCAGACTGCTTCTTCATCTGAGCAATTTCATCTTCACCCATTGGCATTTGTTGTCCCATTTGCGACACCACACCAGCTTTACCGTCGAAAACTTGTTTCATCACCACCATGCCGCCCATGCTCATTTCCAGGCTCATCATGCTGTTGTCTTTTGTTTTCTGGGTAATGTTGATGACTTGACCCATGTCCATTTCTCCAGACATGCTGGTGCTTTTCACCTTAGCAAGTGCATCAACACCACCAATGGCTTTCACATAGTTCAATACCACGTCTTTCCCAGTCATTCCCTCAGGAGCTGGAGCTAAGTCAACATAGTCTCTACCATAGATATCGAGGAACTTTACTTTTCCGTCGTAGCTAAAACGCTCCAACTTCTCAGCCACTTCATCTTTATTACCAACTACAGTGATATAAGCATTCTCTGGTCGCAAGAATTTTCTCGCCACACGAAGAACATCTTCCTTCGTCACTGCCTCTAATTTAGTGAGGTAGCTAGCGTAATAATCTTTAGGCAAGCCGTAGCGCTCAATGTTCAAGGCGAAACGAGCGATGGTTTGCGGACTCTCTAAAGAACGCGCGAAACTACCGGTCATGTTATTCTTAATGAACTGAAGGGTTGAATCTTCAATAGGCTCACTTGCTAAACGATCGATTTCGTAAAGGAACTCAACAATTGAACTATCGGTAACTTCATTACGCACACTTGCATAAGCAGAGAACGAACCGCATACTGGGTCGGGACTCATACTAGAACGTGCTCCGTAGGTGAAGGCCTTGTCTTCACGCAAGTTTTGCATCAATCGGCCACCAAAAACACCACCACCAAGAACGCTGTTCATAACAGAAGCAGCAATTGCATCGTTTTCACCTGGCTTCAAATCAACAGGGAAAGTTACATTGATCACCGATTGAACGGCACCACTTAAAGGAGCAAAACAAACTTTGTTTCCATCAGGAATCGCCGGTTTTTCATAAGACATGCTGGGCACTTCAGCTTGTTTCCATGCACCGAAGTACTTTTCTGCTTGTGCTTTTGCCGCTTCTGGTGTGATGTCACCAACAATGGTCAAATAAGAAATGTTTGGTCGGAAAAAAGTATTGTAATAAGCCAGCAAATCGTCTCGAGTAATGGCTTCAGTGCTTTTCTCTGTTTGTGGCTCGCCATAAGGGTGATCCAAACCATAGCACATTGCGTTGCTGATGTTATCTGAAATACTATTGGCATCAGTAGTTGCTGAGGCCAAACCAGAAATGGTTTGTTTTTTCAACTTATCAAGCTCTTCTTGTGGGAAGGCTGGATTGAGAACAACGTCTGCCATCAATTCTAAAAGCGCATCGGTGTGTTTCGTCAAAGCTGCACCATAAGCACCGCTAGAGTAGGTACTCAAATCAGCGCCAATAAAATCAACGGCTTGGTCTATTTCTGCTTTGCTTTTAGTTGCCGTTCCTTTTTTAAGGAGGTCGCCAGCCATGGAAACATATCCAGCTTTGTCGCCTTCAAAAATAGGGTCGCGATCTACTGTTAATTGGTAAGATACACGTGGTAGTTTGTTGTTTTGAACAACAATCACTTTTAGTCCGTTATCGAGAGTAAAAGAGCTGTAATCGCCAAGTTGAATGCTTGGAGCTGAGGCAGGCATCGGAACAATAGATCTGTCCACAGGGGCCGCACAAGCTACAAACAAGGCACTGATAGCGATGAGTAGGGTATATTTAAAACTTTTCATGTCTTCTTTTCGCTAGTTTAGTTCGACGATTCTAATGATTCATCATACATGAAGTAAAGCACTACACGGTTATTCTCGGTGTAGTATTTCTTCGCTGCATCCATGATTTCTTCTTTCGTTACGGCGAGGTAACGGTTAATTTCGGTGTTGATGAGGTTAGCTTCACCAAAATACATGTGGTAGTTGGCCAAACTTTCAGCAATACCCGCCATTGAAGCATTCGCTGTTACGAAGTTGCTTTCAATTTGATTTTTGAGTTTTTGAAGCTCTTCATCACTAATGAGTTCCGTTTTCAAACGCTCTACCTCTTCGTTCATGGCGGCTTCTACTTCTTCAGGAGCAACGCCCATGTTGGCCAAAGAGAAGGCCAAAGTTACCCCTGGATCTTCCAATCCAAAAGAGAAGGCTCCGGCAAACAAGGCCAATTCTTTTTCATCAACCACTGCGCGGTTCAAACGAGAAGATTCTCCACCACTCAATACTTGATTCAACATGTCAACGGCATAATACTCCTCCGTACCTTGAGCAGGAATGTTATAAGCCTGAACAATCATTGGAAGTTGATCTTTACCTAGAATAGTATCTCTCACTTCAGCTGTTTTAGCCGGTTCAATGATGTCTGGACGAGGAATTTCTTGCGTTCCACGAGGAATTCCAGAGAAGTACTTCTTGATGAGCTTCTTGGTTTCTTCAATGTTGATGTCGCCAGCAATAGAAAGCACGGCATTGTTAGGAACATAGAAGGTTTTGTAGAAGTCGATAAAATCCGCTTCTTGAGCCGCATTCAAGTGCTCCATAGAACCAATTACAGGCCACTGATAAGGGTGCTCAGTGTAAGCTCTGCTCATGGTTTCAGAGAGCAAAGAACCATAAGGCTGGTTGTCTACACGCTGACGTTTTTCTTCCTTAACTACTTCTCTTTGGGTTTCAATTCCTTCGTTTGCTACTTTAGCGTGAAGCATTCTTTCCGACTCTAACCACATGCCCAACTCGAGCTGGTTACTTGGAAGTACTTCGTAGTAGAAAGTTCTGTCGTTAGAGGTATTTGCATTCAATACACCTCCAGCATTTTCAACATAACGAGAGAATTCTCCTCGCCCGATGTTCTCCGATCCTTCAAAAAGCAAGTGCTCAAAGAAGTGCGCCATCCCTGTGCGCTCAGGATTTTCATTCTTAGATCCAACGTGGTACATAACGGTCACAGCGACTATTGGAGTACTGTGGTCTTCGTGAAGAATCACGTGGAGTCCATTTTTCAAATCGTACTCTTCGAATTCGATGGTTTTGAGTTGCCCGATAGCAGACGTTCCAATGAGCATCGAAAGCACGACAAACAGGTTTCTGGTTTTCATGTTTTCATTTTTTGGTGATTCAAAAGTAAGATAATCCCTTTGCCGAATGTTAAAAAACTCCACGAATGGTTGACATTTTCTGATGAGCGGTAAGCGCCCTAAATCCAATTGAAAGCTTATTTTTGGCCAGATTAACTACCTCCATGAAACACAATATCGACCTAGACCATTGTAGCCTTCAGGCCTTATTCCAACTTGTAGCCTCCAAAAAGGAAGTTCAACTCTCACAGGAGTGTGAAGCTAAAATCAAGGCTTGCAGAAGTTTTCTTGATGAGGTAATTTCAACAAGCTCAGCTCCAATTTATGGCATCAACACGGGCTTTGGTAGTCTTTATAAGAACAGTATTTCTGGAGAACATTTGGAGGAACTCCAAGTAAATTTGGTGCGATCACACGCCTGTGGAATGGGTGAAGAGGTGCCTAAAGAGGTGGTTTCTTGGATGATTTTGTTGAAGATTTTAGGTTTGAGTAAAGGTCATTCCGGGGTTCAATTAGAAACGGTGGAACTTTTGCTTGAATTCTACAATCGAGGCATTCTTCCTGTGGTTTATCAGCAAGGTTCTTTAGGGGCGAGTGGCGATTTGGCTCCCCTTGCGCACTTGTCTTTGGCCTTGTTTGGTGAAGGTGAAGTACACGGCGAAGGGGCCAAGTTAGATTCAATGGAGGTACTGAATAAACATCAACTTAAGCCCATCACCCTAAAAGCAAAAGAAGGACTTGCACTTTTGAATGGAACACAATTTATGAGCGGATACGCTTGTTATTTGCTCCAAAAAGCACATCATTTGATGGAATGGGCCGATGCGCTAGCGGCCTTGTCTGTAGATGCTTACGATGGAAGAAAAGAGCCTTTTCAGCACAATGTGAATGAAGTCAGAAAGCAAATTGGTCAGCAAACCACGGCCAAAAAAGTGCGCACCTGGCTCGAAGGGAGTGAGCTCATTAAACAAGCCAAAAAGCACGTTCAAGACCCGTATTCATTCAGATGTGTTCCTCAGGTGCATGGAGCGAGTAGAGATGTGCTCGAATACGTTTCTAGCATTGTTGAGCGCGAGATTAATGCGGTAACAGATAACCCCACCATTTTCCCTGAGACGGGAGAAATCATTTCTGCGGGGAATTTTCACGGACAACCGCTCGCTTTAAGTTTGGATCAATTGTGCATCGCGATGGCGGAAGTTGGTGCCATTTCTGAGCGCAGGGTGTACAAGTTGATTTCGGGAAACAGAGAATTGCCTGAGTTTTTAGTAAGTAATCCAGGACTCAATTCTGGATTCATGATTCCGCAATACACTTGTGCTTCTATTGTTAGTCAGAACAAGCAGTTTTGCATGCCGGCATCGGTGGACAGTATTGATTCATCGAACGGACAAGAAGATCACGTGAGTATGGGGGCGAATGCGGCTACCAAGGCGTTTAAGGTCATCGAGAACTTGGAGAAGATTTTGGGTATTGAGTTGATGAACGCTGCCCAAGCCATCGATTTTCGCCGACCAGCAAAAACATCTCCAGCGCTAGAGCGCTTGCTAAAAGCCTACCGAGCTGAGGTGCCTTTCGTGGAGAACGATCAATACCTTAGTCCGCTCATGCACCGAAGTGCAAACTTTATTCGCGAGCGGAAGGTGGAGGTGTTTCTCTGAGTCTTGGTTTAGGTCGCTTTGCTCCGGTTTGGGGCGCTTTGCTTGGGTTTAGTTTGCTGGCGCGGGTTTGTTGATTAAGTAGGCGAGGCTTCGAGCTATTCTCTTCTTGTACTTTTTTCGACATTCCTAATTAAACTACTCGCTTAACATTATTTGCCACCAACACATCTCACAAGTTCAGGCATAAATTTATCTTTGGCCGAATAGATTCGGCATGATAGAACTCAAGAACATCCGTAAGTCATACAAAATAGGTAAAAATTCCATGGAGGTACTCAAAGGAATTGATATGCGTATTGACGAAGGAGAGTTGGTGTCGATCATGGGCTCCTCGGGATCTGGGAAGTCTACTTTGCTCAATATCTTGGGCATTCTCGATGGATACAACGAAGGAGATTACCGCTTGAACAATGTTTCAATGAGCGGACTCTCAGAAAAGCAAGCGGCCAATTACAGAAGTAAATTCCTCGGCTTTGTGTTTCAATCGTTCAATCTCATCAACTTTAAAACAGCACTCGAAAACGTCGCCTTACCCCTGTATTACCAAAAAGTACCCCGCGCTAAAAGAAATCAAATTGCTTTGGAATACTTGCGTAAAGTAGGTTTAGAGGAATGGAAAGACCACCTTCCCTCAGAAATGAGTGGAGGTCAGAAACAACGTGTCGCCATCGCCCGTGCCTTAATTAGTCAGCCAAAAGTCATCCTCGCCGATGAGCCCACTGGTGCACTCGATACCAAAACAAGCTACGAGGTAATGGAGGTGCTGAAAAAGGTGAACGCAGAAGGAATTACGGTGGTGATTGTAACGCATGAGAATGACATTGCCGACATGACCGATCGAGTGATTCGATTGAAAGACGGACGTATAGAATCTACAGGAAGACCTTCCGAAATCGCTCAAGACGCGCATGTTTGATATCGATAAATGGAGCGAGATTTTCGCCACAATGATTAAAAACCCCTTGCGGACCTTCCTCACCGGATTGTCGGTTGGGCTGGGTATTTTTATTCTTGTGGTGATGCAAGGATTGGGTTTCGGACTCCAAAACGGCGTGATGGCGGAGTTCAATGATGACGCAATCAACTCCCTCTGGATTAGAAGCGGAAGTACCTCCATTCCCTACGCAGGAATGAAAGCCAACCGAAACATTGAATACGAGAACAAAGACCTCGACCTGGTTAGAGATATGTTTGGAGGGAAAGATGTCTATTCTGCTCGGGTGTCGCTTTGGAATGCCAACGTGAAGTTCCAAGGCCAAGCTCAGAATTTCGGAGTGAGAAGCGTGCACCCAGGTCACCAAGAGCTCGAAAAAACGATACTTACTGAAGGACGCTTTATCAACGAAACAGACATCGCCGAAGAGCGAAAGGTAGCGGTTGTTGGTCAGACCATTTTAGACGACCTTTTCAGAGGAACCCCTGCTTTGAATCAGTACATCGAAATTGCTGGAGTGAATTTCAAGGTCATAGGCACCTTCTCTGACCCAAACGGCAGATGGGAAAACCGACAAATTTATTTGCCCATCACATCCGGACAAAAAATCTTCGGTAGAAACGATAAGGTAGACATGTTCATCCTCAGTACTGGAGATCGCGATTTGGAAGAAACGATTGAGATGTCCGACAAAATCGAAGCCGTTTTAAAAGACCGCCACAAGGTTCACCCAGATGATACCCGTGCTGTTTGGGTGCGGAATAACAACGAAGAGTTCAGCATGTTCCTCGATATTTTTAAAGGGATTGAAGTCTTTATCTGGGGAATTGGTTTTTTCACGCTATTTGCCGGAATGATTGGTGTAGCCAACATCATGGCCATTGTGGTGAAAGAACGAACCAAAGAAATTGGCATTAGAAAAGCACTTGGCGCACCACCAATCACCATCATTTCACAAATCATTCAGGAATCAACCTTCTTAACCTTTGTTTCGGGTTGTATTGGTTTGATTTTAGGCATCATCTGTTTGAATGTCCTCGCTGCTGAATTAGAACACGATTTTTTCTCAAATCCTCGAGTGTCACCATGGATTAGTTTGGGCGCTTTGGGGCTATTGATATTCGTAGGTGTTTTTGCCGGATTGATCCCCGCCATCAGAGCAGCACACATTAATCCTGTTGAAGCCCTTCGCGATGAATAAGAAAAGCAACAAGCAAGCAAGAATGGAGGTGAATCATGTTCGATAAAGACACCTGGATTGAAATCCTTCAAGTGATTCTCAGAAATCCGCTTCGTGCTATTCTCTCAGGAATTGGCGTGGGTTGGGGCGTGTTCATGATCATGATTACCCTGGCTTCAGCTAAAGGTTTAGAAAACGGAGTAAAGGCAGACATGGCCAATCGAGCTACGAACAGCATGTTCATGTGGTCAATGCAAACCAGCATGCCCTACAAAGGCTTTCAACAAGGTAGGCGCTTTGAGATTTTGAACGAAGATGTAGAACACCTCAGACGAAATGTGAACGAGGTAGAACTGGTTTCACCTCGAGTTCAGTTGGGCGGTTACCAAGGCGCGAACAATGTCATCTATAAAAATAAATCTGGTGCTTTTAACGTCTATGGCGATACACCAGACTACATTAAAATCGAACCCATCATCATCGATCAAGGTCGGTATTTGAATGAGCTCGATATGAGTGAAGAACGGAAGATCTGTGTGATTGGTGAACGGGTAAACACCGTGCTCTTCGGCAAAGAAAGTGCCCTTGGAAAGTACATTCAAATACAAGGCGTTAGTTTCAGAGTGGTGGGCGTTTACAAATCAATCAAAACCGGTGAAGACGCCGAGGAAGATACCCAATCGATTTACGTACCGCTTTCCACCTTCCAAAAGGCCTTTAACTATGGTAATGTGGTGGGTTGGTTGTCGATATTATTGAAAGAAGATTACCCCACGCAAGTCTCCGTAGATCAAGTACTCGCTACCTTGAAAGCGCGAAAAAGCGTGCATCCAGACGATCCTCGGGCCTTTGGTTATTGGACCATGGCAGAAGAAATGGAGGAAATCGATACCGTCTTCGGTGGATTGAGTATTGTGGCCTTTATTTTTGGCGGATTAGCCCTCCTGGCAGGGATTATAGGGATTACCAACATCATGCTGGTGACCGTTAAGGAACGAACCAAAGAGTTTGGCGTTAGAAGAGCCTTGGGGGCTAGATCGGGATTGATTATAAGGCAAGTAATGACTGAAACCGTTTTCATGACGCTCATCTTCGGATGTCTTGGAATCATGTTTGGCGTTGGGGTTCTTTGGGCCTTGAATGAGTTTGTTTTAGGAGAAGCCTCTGGCTCATTCAGAGACCCGTCAATTGCTTACCTCACCGCTATTTTTATACTTATAATAATGATTGTCATGGGTGCTTTAGCCGGACTACTTCCCGCCTTGATCGCCGTTCAAATAAAACCTGTAGAAGCATTAAGAACTGAATAATTATCATGAAGAAAAGCTGCCTTATCCCCCTCATTATACTCTGTGTCCTCGCCATCGGTGGTGCGGCATACGCCATTTTCACGCTCTATTTGGATGAAGTTGAAGGTCCGGCTACCTACAACACGCAAACGGCAAGCACCGCAACGATTATCGACAAAACCGTAGCAACAGGTAGCGTTCAACCTCGAAAAGAAGTGGCCATTAAACCACAGATTTCAGGTATCGTGAAAGAAATTTATGTTGAAGCGGGCGAACAGATTGAAGTGAATGATCTCATTGCAAAAGTGAAGGTGATTCCCAACATGGTTAGCCTGAACAATGCTGAAAACAGGGTGGAACAAGCCAAAATTTCTTTGGACAACGCCAAAATGGATTACGAACGAAATGCAGAGCTCATGGAAAAGGGCGTGATTGCTCCAGCTGATTTTCAAGGTTTTGAAATTGCTCAACGCCAGGCCCAAGAAGAATTAGATGCTGCAAAAGACGCCCTCGCGATTGTGAAAGAGGGAGTTTCTCAACGATCTGGTAGCAGTTCACTCACCTTAATTAAAGCCACAATTCCTGGAATGGTACTCGACGTTCCGGTCAAAGAAGGAAACTCAGTGATCGAAGCCAACAACTTTAACGACGGAACAACCATTGCCTCCATTGCCGATATGAAAGACTTGCTCTTTATTGGTAAGGTAGATGAGTCTGAAGTGGAAAAGCTAGAAATAGGAATGGAACTCATCCTCACCATAGGTGCTATTGAAGACCGCACTTTCCCTGCAACCTTGGAATACATCGCCCCAAAAGGAGTGGAAGATAACGGTGCCATCAAGTTCGAAATAAAAGCTGCTGTGAACCTCAACGAAGGCGAATTCATTAGAGCAGGCTACAGTGCAAATGCCGATGTCGTGCTCAGAAAACGCGAAAATGTTTTGGCCATAGACGAAGCCTTGGTGCAATTTGATGAAGAAAAGAAGCCCTTCGTTGAAGTGGAAGTGAGCGAGAACATTTACGAAAAGCGAAGCGTAGAACTGGGCTTGTCTGATGGAATGAAGGTGGAAGTACTTTCTGGTTTGAGTGCTGAAGACAAAATCAAAATGTGGAGCTCACCGATTTACGATAAGTAAGTTGCTGCTTTAAATAATCACACTTGATTTAGGTCACCTTCACCTTACGCATCATGCGCCGCAAGAGGGCAGGAGCGAAGCGGTGCAAATAAGCACCAAGTATTTCTTTTCTACCAATCAAGGCCTGTGCTTTGTTCTTAGAAATGGCCTTCGCCATAGCTAAAGCACATTGTTCGGGCGAAAGGCCTTTTCCAGTGGCTTCATCCATGCTGCCTTGTTTCTTCCCATCGCCAACAAGTGCGTTTTTTGAAATATCGGTACGGATGAAACCAGGACAAAGAATCGTCACCCCTATGTTATCGCTGTGATGCTCTGCGCGAAGGGCATCGAAAAAGCCGTGCAATGCATGCTTAGCACCGCAGTAACCCGATCTCATCGGACTACTAAAAATTCCCATCAAGCTCGTTACCACCGCAAAGGAGCCACCTTTACGCTCGATAAAATGAGGGAGTAAGCATTTTGTCAAAGAAACTGTTCCAAAATAGTCAATCTCCATCACCCTTCGATCTACCTCCAAGGCTGTGTCTTTCACCAAACTTCGTTGAGAAATGCCTCCATTATGAACCATGATGTCGATGTGTCCCATCATTTCAATGGCTGTTTTTGTTTTGGCTGAATGGCTATCGGTATCGGCTAAATCAAGCGTTAAGACCTTTATTTTCGACACATCAGCACAAGATTTCGCCACTTCTTGAAGCTTGTCTTCCGTTCTAGCAGAGAGCAATACTTCCGCTCCGGCGTCAACCAAAGTTCTGCTCAAAGCCGCACCAATGCCGCTCGACGCCCCGGTGATCCATACTTTTTTCCCTGTGTAATAATGTGTCAAACTCATGGCCCGAAAAGTACGAAAAACCCCTTCATCCTAGACTTCGTCGGGTGCTCAATTAAATAGTCTACCTTTGTACAAACAGAAATGGCATTGAGAAACGATGGTCCGTTTCACAATTACATTTTATGACATTCGAATCCTTAGGATTATCAGCTCCCATCTTAAAGGCGGTGAGCGAAAAGGGCTATACCAGTCCATCACCCATTCAAGAAAAAGCCATTCCCGTAGTATTAGACAGACAAGACGTTCTTGCATCTGCCCAAACGGGTACTGGAAAAACGGCAGGTTTTACCCTTCCCATCTTAGAGTTACTTTCTAGAGAAAAGCCTCAGGCCAAGCGCGCTATCCGTGCCTTGATCTTAACGCCAACAAGAGAACTTGCTGCCCAAATTCAAGAAAATGTGCGCGAGTACAGCACTTATTTGGACATCAGAAGTACGGTTATTTTTGGTGGAGTGAACCAAAATCCGCAAGTCAGAACGCTTCGTCAAGGTGTAGACATTTTGATTGCGACACCAGGAAGATTGCTCGATTTGCATTCACAAGGACAAGTTAATCTCAATAAAGTAGAGGTTTTGGTACTTGATGAAGCAGACCGCATGCTCGACATGGGCTTTTTGAAAGACATTCAACGCGTGATTAAGGTATTACCGGGTTATCGCCAGAACTTGATGTTTTCGGCCACCTTCTCAAAAGAGATCAAACTATTGGCTGGAGGTATTTTAAAAGATCCTGTAGCCGTTGAAGCTACACCTGAAAATACCACGGTTGAAATTATTCAACAACGCGTTATTTTGGTAGATCAACAAGATAAAACCGACCTCATTACGAAACTCATCGATGATGGGAACTGGCGTCAGGTCTTGATTTTCACAAGAACAAAGCACCGGGCAAACCGACTCAGTGAAAAGCTAGAAAAGAGCGGTATTAGCTCTGCGGCCATCCACGGGAATAAGAGTCAGGGAGCCAGAACAAGCGCCCTAGCTGGTTTCAAAGATGGTAGAGTTAGAGTTTTGGTGGCCACAGATATCGCTGCAAGAGGTTTAGACATTCCATTGCTCCCTCACGTGGTGAACTTTGAGTTGCCCAACATCGCTGAAGATTACGTTCACCGTATTGGTAGAACGGGTAGAGCAGGGGCAAGCGGTGAAGCGCTTTCATTGGTTGATATTGATGAATACGAGTTCCTCGACGGAATCCAGTTCCTGATCAACGAGTCTTTGCCAAGTGAAAAAATTGAAGGTTTTGAACCTAGTAATCGTCCGGGCGACAATCCTCCTCCAACCGGTGGCGGCGGCGGTGGAAGAAAACCACGTGGTGGTGGCCGACCAAAAGCGCCAGGAGCGAAGGAAGATCGCCGACACTCGAAGCCAAAAAGATCGGGAAGTGCTTCTTCAAGCCGAAATTCTCGTTCTACCTCAGTAGCTGGAAGCAGCAACAAGCCGGGGAATGGTGGCGGACAAAGAAAGAAAACCAGCGGTAAACGTTGGTAAGCCTTAGCGCTGAGAAAATATTAAAACGGTAATCGATGAGCTTACCGTTTTTTTTGTGATGTTTTTTCTGGGTGATGCGGTTTAGGGATGGTCAAAAAGTTTTGGCCATAAAAAAACCCGACAGTCAATAGACCGTCGGGTTTTGAATGATTTATGCTTGATGATTAGATATCGATTTTTGCATATTTCGCATTAGCTTCGATGAAGGCTCTACGTGGAGGAACTTCATCACCCATCAACATGCTAAAGATATGATCACACTCAGCAGCGTTTTCGATGGTCACTTGACGTAGGGTGCGTTCTTCCGGGTTCATGGTGGTGTCCCAAAGCTGTTCAGCATTCATCTCACCAAGACCTTTGTAACGTTGAACACCAACACTGCTTTCTGTACCAGCTCCCTTGAGCTCGAGAATCAGACGATCGCGTTGATCATCGTTCCAAGCGTAGGCCGACTTGCTTCCTTTTTTCACTTGATAGAGTGGAGGAGTAGCAATGTAGATGTAACCGTGTTCGATCATTTCACGCATGTGGCGGAAGAAGAAAGTAAGGATGAGTGTTTCAATGTGAGAACCATCGACATCGGCATCACACATGATCACAATCTTGTGGTAACGCAGTTTCGCAAGGTTCAAGGCTTTTGAATCCTCTTCTGTACCAATACTAACGCCCAGGGCGGTATAGATGTTTTTAATTTCTTCGTTTTCGAAAATCTTGTGGTGCATGGCTTTTTCCACGTTCAAGATTTTACCACGAAGCGGCATGATTGCTTGGAAAGCACGGTCGCGACCTTGTTTCGCCGTTCCACCTGCAGAATCACCCTCAACGAGGAACAATTCACACAAGGCAGGATCTTTTTCAGAACAATCGGCCAATTTACCAGGCAAACCACCACCAATCATCACCGTCTTACGTTGCACCATCTCACGGGCTTTACGCGCTGCATGACGAGCTTGTGCGGCGAGGATTACCTTTTGTACAATGATTTTAGCATCGTTAGGGTGTTCTTCCAAGTAATCGGCGAGCATTTCACTCACTGCTTGACTCACTGGAGCCGTTACCTCACGGTTACCTAATTTGGTTTTTGTTTGACCTTCAAATTGGGGTTCAGCCACCTTCACAGAGATGATGGCAGTCAATCCTTCACGGAAATCATCACCACTAATCTCAAACTTCAACTTGTCGAGCAAACCTGAAGCATCGGCATACTTCTTAAGCGTATTGGTCAAACCACGACGGAAACCAGACAAGTGGGTTCCACCTTCGTGAGTGTTGATGTTATTCACGTAGGAGTGCAAGTTCTCGTTATAAGAACTGTTGTAGATCATCGCTACCTCAACTGGAATACCGTGTTTTTCACCATCGATGTGAATCACTTCTTCAATAATCGGCTCACGGTTTTGATCGATATAGCGAACAAACTCTTCCAAACCTGTTTCTGACTTAAAGGTTTCTTCTTTGAAGCTACCATCGTCTTCAGTAACACGTTTATCTGTGAGCGTAAGAACGATACCTTTATTCAAGAATGCCAGCTCGCGCAAACGAGTAGCGAGGGTATCATAGCTGAACACGGTAGTTTCGAAAATACTCGCATCTGGTAGGAAAGTCACCGTAGTTCCGCTTTCTTCAGAGGTACCAATTTCACGAACCGGGTAAAGTGCCTTACCGATAGAGTACTCTTGCTCATACATTTTCCCGTCTCGTCGAACTTCCGCTCTAAGACTAATAGACAATGCATTCACACAAGATACCCCAACACCATGAAGACCACCAGATACTTTGTATGAGTCCTTATCGAATTTACCACCAGCACCAATTTTGGTCATCACCACCTGTAAAGCAGAAACGCCTTCCTTCTTGTGCATGTCAATTGGAATACCACGACCGTTATCGACTACCGTTACTGAGTTGTCTTCGTTGATGCTTACTTCGATATGGTCACAATGTCCGGCAAGTGCCTCATCAATGGAGTTATCCACTACCTCATAAACCAAGTGGTGCAAACCGCGAACACCTACATCACCAATGTACATGGATGGACGCATACGAACGTGCTCCATTCCTTCCAAAGACTGAATACTATCAGCCCCATAATTCTTCTTATTTTCTTCACTCATTTTGAGATCCTTTCTGTTCAGAAATTAGACTAAAATTTGCTTCAAATCGTCCCGAATTCTTGGGAGATCTTTCAGCCCCATAAAGATACGATTTTCTTTGCGGAAATAGCCCTGAAACCCTTGTGAATACTGATGAAATATTCACAATTGTTGATAAAATCTGGTTTTGAAAGTTGGCCTTGTCTCTCATTCATTTTTCTTTGGCTTAAACATTTGTT
>Ga0209652_1002408_pt1 | contig 14477 bp, 13 predicted proteins | sample SaaInl74LU_5_DNA_FD_184641 | JGI IMG/M metagenome (GOLD analysis project Ga0209652, IMG submission 184641) | Marine microbial communities from expanding oxygen minimum zones in the Saanich Inlet - ESP_74LU_5_DNA (SPAdes) (version 2) | ecosystem: Environmental > Aquatic > Marine > Intertidal zone...
AACCACGACATCAGGCCCCACGGCAACAACAGATTACCCCTCCGTGCGATAGAAGTTTCTTGGGCACTCATCCCAATCTATTTCATCAACACCAACCGCGGGAGTACAAACAAAAGTACAATGTGTCGTCTCTGGCTGCGTATTCACCCGAGAGTGAACGTACTCAAACATAGTCAGTCGAGTTGAGTGTCACAGGAGACACTCATGAGCCGTCTGAACAAACACTAAAGATGTTAAATGCTATTGGAAGATCACTCAGCCCTTGCATTCTACCTCGCTGAGCCTTATGTGAGGCAAGAATGATATTTATAGAGAAAGTTTCATTTTGGGAGAGGGACACAAAATTAAAGCTTCAACAACAGATTAATGAGAGAGATGAAGAATTAAATAATCAGATCAAGCAGAGGATGGACTTCATCAAGACTTGGTGGTTCTTCAAAATTATTATCACCGACAAATGCGCTACGAAGTAATGAAGTGTATACAAAAGCACTTGTTGTTGAGTCTACTCCAGTACCACAAGATCCTTTACAAGAGAGGAAGACTACTCATTCATGGATGGCATAGTTGCATCGGATTGTATATAATAAAAATGCGTTATATTAGTTATAGTATGTATACTAAACCTCCTCATTACACTCCTAACACTGCACCACTACGTGAGCGAGGACGATCATGAATGCCAGGGGGCATTTGTGCGCTGACCAGTCCAGCAGGCATAGAATTCTGAACAACTGCGCTAGTTGCACGGGTGTGCTGAGGCCGACTTGTACTCTTCTTCAACGTCTCCTGGTGCTGCTGCAAGGTGTCTAGTAGAGGAGTGGAGCCATCCTTTGATTCAACCGGTTGCGTGGTGGTGTAGTAGTACCTAAGTAGTAGTGCTGCGATGTCCGTCATGGGTCATGGTTGTTATGGTTATGAGCACAATGGGTTGGAGACGATTAGTGTAGTGGAAATATTGATATTTACTTACAAAAGTAAAATAGGGATTTTTGATAGGGGAGCTACGTGGTAACGCTATCTACGGTAATTTAAGAAACTGCATTCTAAAATTCCGGTGTTCCGATAAAGATAGGTATCTTATGCTCGCCAAAAAATGACAATGGTGAATGCCAGATTCCCCAGGTACAATCAATAAGTAAATGCCATCCAAGACACTCCCAAGACAACAATTCTGATGAGAGTGCACGCCATCATAGGTACACTGCCTGCTCTTCACGTCACGTCACGTTCTTTCTTCTTCCAACAAAAAATGGCTAAGACAATTCCCAGGCACTTGATCGATGTAGACGTGAGTGAAGCTGCTAGAGCTGATCGCAAAGGTATCTCTGCGAAGAAGAGAATCTCTACCTTTCTCTCAATCATCACACCATCCAGGTCAAACATCCCCAGAGTTCGAGCACAAGAGAATGTAGGGTGTGGGCTTCTAGCGCAAGACAGCCTTCGTGGGATTTCTAACACAGATTATGTTCTTTCTCGAGCACCTTCTTTTGATGATCTCTTGGCATCGATTTCGAAAAGCCGTATTGCCAATCAATCTTCAGACGACACAGCTGATGTGTTCAAGGCAGACTAGGAACTCCTCTCTGCTTGAGAAACAAATGGAGGATTATTGATGTTTAGATATTTTCGTCATGTGAGAAGTTCTTTTTGGTCGCCATCTATCAAATCAAAAGCCAATGGCAAAGAACCTGTTGTATATAATATAAATATAGAATGTTGTAAAAAAGAACCCAAGTTTATATCTTTAAAAGGATATGTACAACAGGAATAAGGACAAAGTGATGTGCTCTTCTACGGGCAAACAACATAAGTATCATCATGCTCACACTCTGTTAAGTATTTGAAGAAGTGTTTTTCTTTCTCTTTTAGATGCGAGATAATGACGCTGAATTTGAGTCAAGGTCCAGGAAATCATTGGATGCTACGTATCAATATGTCAATATATTGACATGTTCATATTGTTGATATATGTTGATAATAACAGTAATCATTAATTTAATGAATACTCCTATCCACACTCGTTTCAATCATAATCATTTACGTAGTCGATGCTTCTTGTGTCCTCCTTGAGGCAAACAATCGGACTCGGATGGTCCAATTTCCGTGCTTTCACACGGCACTTTTTCTCACTTCAGTCACATCCTAGTAGGCCTTGCTCAATATTGAATGTTGGCTGAAATCTCAATTTCAAGAGGAGATTTTATATCTCTGACTCCTTGGAATCTATATATCATCATAAATTTTCCGTCTTTGTCCTCTCCTCTTTCTACAGCCGAATCCAAAACAGTCAAGAACAACTAAGACTACAATAAGACCGATGAGAGGAACTATCAACCACAAGCTCTTCAGAGAATATGATGAATTGACTAGTTTTGATGTTCTTAAAAAAGTAGTGCTTGGCTGAGATGAAGGCTGCATAGAGAACGACGGCTGAGATGATGGTGGTGATGTTGGATGATCAGTCGGCTGAGATGAAGGATGCACGCTTGGTAGGGAAGTCGGCTGAGCTGATGGTGAGACTGATGGACTGCTCGTTGGCTGAATTGAAGGCTGATCTGAAGGTGATGATGACGGACTGCCCGTCGGATGCGTGCTTGGTTGAGCAGTCGGCTGAGATGATGGGTGCAGACTTGGCCGATCAGTCGGTTGATCTGAAGGTGATGATGATGGATAGCTAGTTGGATGCGAGCTTGGTCGATCAGACGGCTGATCTGAAGGTGAGGATGATGGATTACCCGTCGGCTGTGAGCTTGGTCGAGCAGTCGGCTGAAATGAAGGAGAAGATGATGGACTGCCCGTAGGATGTGAGCTTGGCCAAGAAGTCGGCTGATCTGATGGGTGCAGGCTTGGTCGATAAGTCGGTTGATCTGAAGGTGATGATGATGGATAGCTAGTTGGATGCGAACTTGGTCGATCAGACGGCTGATATGAAGGTGAGGATGACGGATTGCTCGTCGGATGAGTGCTTGGTTGAGCAGTCGGCTGATCTGACGGCGAAGATGATGGATGGCTCGTTGGCTGTGAGCTTGGTCGAGAAGACGGCCGATCTGATGGCTGCGAGCTTGGCCGAAGAGTCGGATGAGATGATGGTGAGAATGACGGCGTCTTCGTTGGTTGCGAGCTAGGCCGTGCAGACGGCTGATATGAAGGCGATGATGTTGGACTGCTAGTCGGAGGTGCCCTATAAACATAAAAAGGGAGCAGCTTGCCAAGCGCTGCTTTGGGAAAAAGGACGACACATCCGATATATACAAGCAGAGTGAAAGGAGATCTCATCGCGGGGTTGTTTGGGTGGCGAGTAATGTGTACAATTGTATGGTTGTATGTTGGCATGTTTCCATGCACTCACTGCCTGGATGGCATCTGAGAGAAAAATGGGTATTCAACGGCTTTCTCAACGCCCGTTTGGCGACGCGTCTCGCGTGAGCCTTCTTGTCCCAGAATATGACAATTTGCGTGACGCATTCCAAGTTTTGGCCATCACTTGTCTCAAATCAAACCATACACTACTCAAAATTCAAAATTTAGCAAGTTACAATACCTACTTAGATACTTGAAGAGGTCTTCATACGCTATCCATCTAACAGTCGAAGTCATTAGAGAGGATTTCTATCCTACAATGTCTACAATACTGTTAAATTGAGATGTAACAAGGAGAGTCAATTTGCCTTGGAATAGGCGATGAGAGTAAATAGAAACACCCATCTCTCTGTGGTTGCCCAGTTGCAGAACAGTGCAAAAGCTCACTTGCATGCCAAAATTCACCTACTGGAGACGACATTTCATAACTTTTGATCTTGATTGAAATTACTGTTCAGAATTTTGAGGAAAATAAGTCACGTAACTCTCTCTCGGTAGACTGCTGGAACTTGGGAAACACCGGGCCGAGATCGCTTTTAGGAAGCTTCCAATTCCGAAATCCCATAGCTCCTTGGAAGCTCTCACTCGTGAGATTTCAGCAGTCAATTCTAGTTGTTTCTAACCAGTCCCTGAAGTTCTAGATGACTAGATCACGGATCACAAAGATCAATGTAGACAGAGTGAGTCTCCAATACATGCATCATTGACTGATCGATTGGGATTAGAGCCAGAACTGACGATAAATGCTGCTGCTGCTGCTGCTGCTGCTATCGTTATCATAGTCACGTCTTTCCTACTCTTTCATTGCAATCAATAATTAATCTCAGAATACTGCTCTCACTCTCATGTTAACAACGAGTCCCTTCGTCTCCTATGTATCCAATCCTACAGCATCATCATCACACCACTATCCCCAATCTGCTTACTTGTATTCTTCGAACCCAACCCTTAACCTAACGATTCATCCCCTATTGATTTATCCCATGAAGGATCGCCAGGCAAAAATGACGATAGCCAGTCTAACCATCCGTCGTCTTCTGGTGATAACGTATCTCGTTTCTTCCACTTCCAAAACAACAAGGACACAACACCGGCTAGAAGCGCACCGGTGAGAGATATGATCGACCAGAGCCCAAATGAAGATGGTTTCACGTCAGCTGTTCTCAAATGACTCAAATGAGTTTCAGGCTGCAAGGTTGGCCAAAGAGATGGCTGATATGAAACAGAAGGTGAGGAGGTTGGACTGCTTGTTGGAGGTGCCCTATATACATAATATGGCACTGTTCTGCCAAGCGCTGCCTCGGGAAAGAGGACGACGACGCATCCAATGAATGTAAGAAGACCTAAAGGAAGTCTCATGATGGTGATGGGAGCTCTAAGGACGCGAGACAAGAGGCAAGAAGTATGTGAAGAGAATGGATGGGGTGCGGACACAGTGCGGATGGATTGCTTCTGCGCAGTGCGCACCTATCATTTTTCACATTCTTGGCTTGTTTCTTCTAAATGTGAGAAGTATCCCACTTGTGACCCCGAACCACCCTGCCCTTCTTCTTCTTGCTGGGTTTGTATTGTACTTATGAAAAAATGAAGACGGTCTCCTCTCTCTAATGGGTTTGAGACGCTCCTCATCTTGATCTTGTTGGCAAAGGGTGAATATGGAGTGCACTCTCTTTCACGGAAAATTCTGAGAGAGACGTCTAAATGCTTGCGTGTTATCTTTACCACATTGTTTTAATTATCAAGGGTGTGCCTACGTCACTTGGCCGGTCAAGTTAAGGTAAGGTATGCCACCAACTTCAATCTCGCAGCTGCCGTCCGTCTGTTGTTTGTTCTGAAAGATACAGCATCATCATCATGTATCCTCCACCTCTCCATTTCACAAGAGAGGCTCGTACTGAGAACGAATAGATTCAATGCAGACAGAGTGGGTCAGTGTCACCAATGCATGCATCATCACCTTATCGATAGGGAATAGAAGAACCAAACTTGGACGATTATACTGCATCTATCGTCATCGTAGCCACATCTTTCTTCCACTCCTTCATTGCGACCTCGCGTTTTCTATCTCATAATACTGCTCTCAAAATCTCACGCGTCCCTACGTCTCCCGAATGTATCCAATACGACAGCATCATCATCTCACACCCTGTCCCCAAGAACCCAACCCTTACTCTATCGATTCATCCCCTGAAGATTCATCCCCTATTGAATCATCCCATGAAGGGTCGCGCCAAAATGACGATAGCCAGTCTAAAAATCCTCCTTCGCCTTCGTCTTCTGGTGGTAAAGTATCTCGTTTCTTCCAAACCAACAAGGACGCAACACCGGCTAGAAGCGCACCAGCGGCTAGAGATGTTATTAACCAGAATCCTGAAGTAGGTTCCCCGTAGGCTGTTCTCAAATAAGATTCAGGCTGCAAGGTTGGCTGATATGAAGGTACGGATGTTGGACTGCCAGTTGGTGGAGGAGCCTTGTAAGCATAAGCAGGCACTGTTACACCAAGCGCTGTGTTGGGGAAGAGGATGACGACACATCCAATAATGAATGCAGAAAGAGCTAAAGGAGATCTCATGGTGGTGGTGAGCTTGAATGCAATTGTTTGAGCTGAAGTAATAAGTGGCACCACGTAACAAAAAAAGTGAAGGGTCGTGGGCTCGTTCTCGTTGGCGCACCTCAGTCATTTTCAAAATTTCGATCTTGCGCCGCTACATAAAAGTGTTCTTGGCTTACGATTGAATGAGTGGACAACTTTGCTCGGTCTCTTTCCTGTAGCACTTACCGGACACCTTCTTGACAAAATTGTCGAGCTTTCTTGTAACATTTACATTATGATTAGCACCGGGGTTACTTAGTTGGGTATTGTAAGTGTTCACGAGCTCTTGTTCGAGATGATGCTCCAAATTTACTTCACTTTGGAGTGATGAATGATGAGGCGATAACTCACGAGCTTCAACGCTATGTATTGTTTGAGCTCTTTTCTCATGTTTGAGCTGAAGTGTCAGATGTTGTGTTTCATATAACACGAAGAGAGAATTAGGCGCAATTTAGTTGGGTACTCTTTTCAAACTGTAATTCTAAATAGATCTGTACATATATTACTCATGTGGTTTAATGAGCCAAATCATTGTTGCTCTTGATACCTCCTGACATTCCGAAATATTCCCTGATATCGTATATGAACCCATGGCCCATCCAATGAGGCAAATCCTCCTACTTGCACTATCTCCCTATCAATGAATCGGAAGAGCCAGAACTGATGATGAAGGCTGCTGCTGCGGCCATCGTCATCACAATCTCTCCTTTTCAACTTTTTCATTGTGATCACTGCATGATACACTGCTCATGATCACAACAATTACTCCCCCACCCCAATCCTTCCAATCTGACATCATCGTCACCACACCATCACACGTTCCCAACCTTGATCCTAACGAGTTGCCCCATAATATGAGAATTAGCTACCTGATACAGACGCGCTATCATTACCCCAAAATGACGGCAGCCATCCACCTCCGTCTTCTTCTATGGGTTCAGGTGTGGATCTGTTTCGCTTCCTGCGAATCAACGCATATCCAACACCGACTAAACATAAAAGCGCACCAATGAGCGATGTGATGAACACGGGTCCATATGAAGAACGCTCTCCTTCGGCGGTCATGAAACTGCGAGATATGCTCGAAGAAGTTAATGATGGCTGCATGCTTGGCCGAAGAGAAGGCTGATGTGAATATGAAGGCGAGGATGTTGGACTGCTAGTTGGAGGTTCCCTGTATACATAATGTGGCACCGTTCTGCCAAGCGCTGCCTTAGGAAAGAGGACGAGGACACATCCGATGAATGTTAAAAGAGTTACAGGAGATCTCATGATGGTCTTGTCAGATATGTAAGACGAGATAACAGGCAGGTAATGAGAAGAGAGAGTGTAGACTGCATCTACACTGGATCCGCACCCCACCTGTGTTGCGTTAAATATTTCCTTGCATTGCGCACCTCTCCAAAAATTCCTGAACCCGCTCGTCCACCAAAATTGTGGTTCTATGAGAAATCAATACACTCAGGTACATGACCCTTCACTACTATGAATACTTCTTTCCTCACATGCATATCAGATTGAAACTCCATGTTCATTTAACACTCGACGCTTGTAAGTCCTCGTATCTTCAAATCTTGTGCAATTTGAACGTCATCCATTTCGTAGGTTGTCTTCGTTTCGCTTGTTCAAAATTCCAAATCCATCTCATTGGAATTCTCGAGAGTTTACGTATCTTATGTCAAATCATAACTGCTCTTAGTAGCTCCTGACGTTGTAGGTGAACCTATAGAGATACAATGGAGGCAAATAGCATCACGCACTGCGGCAGGAGTAGGAGCTGAAAGGGCCGCTCGTGTCATCGTTATCATAGTTCCATCTTAAAATCACACATCGATCACCTCTTATTTTACTATCATCACGATCATCGTGTCGACTTCTCCTTCTATCTACGAGAATACTAAATGATCACTACGACTACGATTCTACCTTCAATCCTTCCAAATCTATACAATCCGACACCATCGTTCTCACCACTACTCCTAATATCTGCCCTCGTATTCTCTGTTCCTAAACCTAACCCTCACTATATGGTGCACCCTTGACTTCGACAGTTAGCCCCAAAATGACGGCAGCCATCCACCTTTGTCCTCTTCACCCCCCTCCTCTTTTGGTGGTACTTTTGGTGGCACTTCTGCTTCTGGTGGTGATGCTGATGCGTTTCGTTTCTTCCACTTCCAAACCAACAAGGACGCAACACCGGCTAGAAGCGCACCGGTGAGAGATATGATCAACCAGAGTCCAAATGAAGAAGGTTTTGCGTCAGCTGTTCTCAAATAAGATTCATGTAGGGAGATTGGCGAAGCAGATGGCTGATATGAAGGCGAGGACGTTGGACTGCTAGTGGGAGGCGCCCTGTATACATAATATGGCACCGTTCTGCCAAGCGCTGCCTCGGGAAAAAGGACGAAGACACATCCAATGAATGTAAGAAGAACTGAAGGAGATCTCATGATGCGTGTGAGTTGTGAAGGACGAGATATTGTAGCAGATAGCTTATGAGAGAAGTAGACGGTGTGCGGACGCAGTGAAGATTTTCCACAAATTTCTTCTGCGCATTGCGCACTAAAAATACCTGTCCAAATTTTTCATTTTCAACGCTTTCCTGGGCTACTTCGAGTGATCTTTCTTCTAAACTTTGTCGACTGGAGAAAGTATCTCAGGCCTACCTCCAGAAGCTAGGTTGACTTTCGAATTGAACCTGCCCTGGAGCTCTCTTCACTTCACCTCATCTCGTAAGCACACTCTTGATAAACAGCTATTTAAATACAGAACATGACAAAAAGGAGTCCACTGTGATCGTCTCTACCTCTACATCATTTCTTCCGCAGGGACAGGGATGATGCTGAGAGAAGTGTTGTCATTTTCCATATGATCTTATCTCTTGATAATTATTGGGGTTAAGAAATTTCTTGCAAAAGTCATCGCCTGGCCAGTCAAGCAGTATTTTGCCAAACTTCAGGCATCACATAGCTACCGTCCGATCTGTTGTTCTGAAATCATTTGAATAATACAGCATCATACATCTGACTCTTCTCTGCGTATCCTCCGCCTCTCCATTCCAGCCAGGGATTGTCTTTACAATCTCAGTATTTTCGACCTCAATGGGGTATGATAGTAGACAGAGAATGGGATCTCGGTGGCTTGTTCTGCCATCTATTTCTCGTCAACTTATTACTCCTATCTTGAATCTTGACGCTTCTCTTCTTCAACACACTTACGTCCTCCATTTGCTAATGATGCTGTAGTATTCTACTCGTGTCCAATGGCTCGTCTGTTATCTCTACAGAAAACTACCTCAGCAATGAGCAGGTGACATATGAGTAGTAAATCTTCACGGATTGCTAGCCAGCGGAACTTCTGTCTTACCTGGTGGTATGCTCATATCTTAGTGGCAGCTGCATTTGACTACTCCTAATCTACTGCACAGATGACAGCATGCTACCAATGAATAATAAGATGAACAATAGACTGGCGCATTAGACCAAGTACATCATAGCGCTGATATCAATGCCAGCTCATGAATACTAGGAGCCTGATGGACAACTCACACAAGAGATTCCTGGATAGGTGGAGGAAAACATGGGATGTCACAGTACATTGAGAAGTGTAACAATCATTGCTTGATAATAACAGTAGCAATTTATCTTTCTTATTTTTCTATTCATATTTCTATTTCCATCCCTATTCGACTCATGACATAGCAGGTGCTCTTTTGGGCAGACATCGATTCGGGTGGTCCAAATTATTCAAGTTTTTATGCGGCACTTCTCTAGCTCTAGTATCATTCTCATCAGAGCCTGTTGCTTTATATTTTATTAATGAGTACAAAATGACGGTAATAAGAATATCATATACCTCTGACTGCTTGGAATCTAGTCACTATCGTAGCTTTCATCGTCCCGATTATAGTTGAACTTCCTTTTGCAAAAGCATCCTCCAAAACAGTTGAGTAGAAGTAAAAACGCAAGAGCACCGATGAGACTAATCATCAGCCAGAATCCCGATTGAGAAATTGTTGAATTAGCCAAACTGTTCGATGTTCTCAAAAGAGTATTAGACGGCTGTGCAGACGACGGCTGAGGTGAAATTGATGGTGAGGATGTTGGCTTGCTAGTTGATGAAGGCCGCACAGACAACGTTGGCTGAGACGAAGGCTGCGAAGACAACGACGGCCGATATGAAGGTGATAATGATGGCGTGCTAGTCGGTTGTGATGAAGGCCGATCAGAAGGACTCAACGACGGATAGCTTGTTGGATGCGAGCTTGGCCGAGCAGATGGCTGATATGAAGGAATGGATGTTGGACTGCTAGTCGGAGGCTCCCTGAAAACATAAAAAGGCACTGTTCTACCAAGCGCCACCTTGGGAAAGAGGACGGCAAATCCAATGCATGAAAGAAGAGCTGAAGGAGATCTCATGGTGGTAAGTTGTTGCGGGTATTATTTTGATTCAATGAAGACGAGGTCTCGCAAGTCGCAAGTGATGTGCGAAAAGATCTCCTGTTGTACTTTGATGAGGTGCACCCACGTGTCCAACGCTATCGTGGGTGCTTTCTTTAAATTGTCAGCGCGTACGGTACATTTTGTGAGAAAGTACCCCTTTCCTCCGATTCTTCAGAATCCCGGGTTCCAACCAGCTATCTAACTAACCAGCATATGGCGTGTGTACAATACCAGGAAAAAGATCTGAAGGATGATGAAGAATGCTGCTGCCTAATAATCGCACTTACCATCCGACGATTGAAACAAAACTCGGCAGCTGTGGGTAGTTGACCTCCAAGGCCTCTCCTTTCATTGTCCATCATATCGATCACCGTCTTGTTCTACATCTTGCTACTTGCTACCACATCTTCTACTTCTATCCAAACTTATTTAATTAGCCACGCCAAAAGGACCTGGCCACGTAACCATCCGTCGTCTTCTGGTGGATATGTGTCTCGATTGTTCCGAGATGTGTCTCGATTGTTCCGAGCCGACGAGGACACAACACCGGCTAGAAGCGCACCGGCGAGAGCTATGATCAACCAGAGTCCAAATAAAGAAGGTTTTTCTTCGGAAGTCTGCAACTGCGATATGCTCAAAGAAGTTGCAGTTGCAGGATTCCTTGTTGGCTGATATGAAGGCTGCAAGCTTGGCCGCAGAGATGGTTGAAATGACGGCTGTAAACTTGGTGGAAATGACGGCTGCAAACTTGGTCGAAGTGACGGCTGATATGATGGCGAGGATGATGGCAAGGATGATGGACTGGTTGTCGGCTGGTCTGAAGGCGCAGCCGAAGGTTGAGATGTTGGTTGTGAGCTTGGCCGAAGAGACGGCTGATATGAAGGAGTGGAGGTTGGACTTACAGTTGGTGGAGGTGCCCTGTATACATATGCAGGCACCGTTATACCAAGCGCTACCTTGGGAAAGAGGACGACATTTGCGTTGACTAAAAGAATAGCTAAAGGAGATCGCATGGTAGGAAGCTGAGTCTACTATGGTGAGAGACAGGATAGCAGATAAGCAATGAGAGAGAGATGAAGACGACGCAGCAGACAGCATCTCTTGCATATCTCTCTAGAGAGACGCATGCAGATGACTCGCTGCTTTGCGCACCTCTCCGAACTTTTCAACTCCTTTCCTGCGGTGGGTCTCTGTTGTGAGAAAACCTCACCCCTTCGCACACTTGTCACGGTTTGGGGCCCCTGCAGGCAATCAATCCATTCCATCAGCATTGAAGATACATAGCAACGTCAAGTGAAATGGCGCCTTTCCCCCGAGTCGTCTCCCACAAACCTAATGTTTTCTAGTGACGTGCCGCTTGGAACCAATGATCATTTATCATTAACAGTATCACTCGAAACAAAGAGGAGGAAATATATCCTTGTAACTATGTTATTTTCAACTTATTCCCTCTCACTTGTCTAGCTATCTACATATAAATTGACCCCCTACATCTCAGAAGGACTTCTGGCATCAATCTCCAAAGTCTGAATCTTCTCCATAGCATTCCCCAACAACATATAAATCAATCGATTTCTCCTTGCCACAGTCAATCCGTCAAATTCCTCAGCAACAATTTGTAAAGAAAAGTGATTATCACCTCTTTTGAATCCGACGTGACTGGCAGCTTGAGACGAATTGTCAGTCAGAGTCACATGGATTGGTGTGAGGAGTGTTGAGCTGTGGAGTGTGGACATGATAGCGTTGTACACTGACTTGTCAAATGATGCAACCGATGGTTGCGAAACAGCAGTGCTGTCGTCGTCCTCATCTGAGGTAGCGCCACCATTTGAGGAGGAAGCGGCACTGCCACTCATTTTACTTGATGCGGGCTCATCTTGTGACGCGAAGCTTGTGGATGCAGAGTCAGCACTAGAACTCGATCTTGATGAAACTGAAACGCTCTCTCGAGACGTTATGGTTGATCCTCCAGATTTATTGGAGGCAGAGATGGCATCGACCTCGTCTGATCTTTGCTGCCTACGAGAATGATGTTGATCACCGCTTCTTTGATGATGATTCTGTTTCCTCTTGAACTCTTCTTTCGTACGAGCGTTGACGTCGACAGGGAAAATAGTGTTCTCTGCAATTGCACTCAACCCTGTGAATGCTTGACCCAACGTTTCTTTCACAGCATTACCCAATTCTTCTGTTTTCTGTTGAATTATTTGGCCTGCAATTTCGCCTGTATCTCGATCATCCCTTCTCCTGTCACTATTATCTTGACCATGACTGCTGTGAGATTGTTGAAGTCCCAGACCAGACTTAGGATTTCGATCGTCCGATTTTCTTCTCATGAAATCATAGCGCTTAGCATTCCGAGGCGATTGAGATCGGACAGAAGAACCTGTAGAAGTTACCCTACGAAGATGCTCCTTTGGCAGCGAATTTAATGATTCCTCATCCGAATCCGAACCCGAATAGACCGAGAGTTCTTCCAGTCGAGAAGGCACTGCTGATATGAACGACGAGAGCATTCCGCCACCTGCCTTCACTGGAGGAAGTGTTGCCAATGATGACCTTCCACCATCTTTGCCCCTCTTTTGTTTGTCGTTCGATCTTTGACAACATTTTGATTGCCAACAATTTGACTTCCGAACCAATTGAAACCCAACACCCACAACGCATAACATAATGCCGATGAGAGACATTGCCAGCCAGAATCCGAAAGTTGAGGGAAGAAACATTTCCTCAGAATTCACAGAACTCTTTGATGTCATGAAAGAAGTTGATGTTGGACTGCTCGACGGATGATAAGATGGCTGAGGTGATGGCGGCCGAGAAATAGTAGGCGAGGCTGACGGATTGCTTGTTGGACGAGAGCTTGGCCGGAAAGACGGCTGGTATGAAGGCGAGGACGTTGGACTGCTGGTCGGAAGGTCCCTCCATACATATATAGGCACCAGCCTGCCAAGTGCATCCTTGGGTAAGAAGACAACACATCCGAATAAAAGTAGTGATAAAGGAGACCTCATGGTGGTCTCTTGTGAGATGGAAGATAAGTAATGAGTAATATGCTAAGAGAGATAGTAAGAAACCATCCGCGCAGCACCTTGAGCATTATTTCTTCTTCAGTCACTGCGCACCTCTTCCAGAGAGGTGCGCTGATAGCTGATTGAAAAAAGTGGTGCTTCTTCTCCAGTTTCTCAACAAATTTTCAGGATCGAGATGGTTGATCACGCTACGACACACGATGAACGACTCATTTTTCCGTCGCAATACTTCACTTCTTTGCGGGTGGGCGCTGATTGAGCTGCCACCTACCTTTGGGTGAAGCGAGCTACATAGTAGAGGCGGCTGGATCTACGAAGGGAGGGTCTAGTTTAACATAGCATATAGTAATTTTAACATATATACTTCACACTCCAACTAATCTCGTCAACAGCAGCAGTACACGCGCAGCAGATACTTTCACCTATTCAACATCACTCTCAGAAAAAAGGGTGCTCTCTTCATCGTCCTCATCTGATGAGGTAGAGGCACTACTATCACTCGATACGGACTCATCTTGTGGGGCGAGGCTTGCGGACGCAGATTCGTCTCCAGAACTCGCTCCTGACGTTGTAGATGAACCTCTGGATTCAGTGGAGGCAGACTCTGCAATACTTCCAGTACCTCCCTGTGGAGAGGAATTGGAAAACCAGCCTAAACCCCAGTTTCCTGTTTGAGCAGTACCCGCTTTTTCGGAATTGGTGGATGACAGCAGTGAATTGCTGCTGCTGTCATCGTCATTAAGAAACTTGTGAACAGCAGATCGACCACCTTTTCTTTTTTTATCATCAGCGTGTCTTCCATCTGGACGAGAATGCTTACGATCACTACGATTCTGCCCACTCATTCCAAATTTATCATTGCGTTTGGAAACTCTTTGTAGTTCCCTCTTACTATCATTGCCATCTTTGCCATCTTTGCCAGTAACAATACCATCCCTTTCTTCTTCTTCACGACGTTTGAGTTCTTCAACATCCTTGTTGCTAGGCAGAATTTGGTTGACAGATACAGGAGGGTCCTTACGCACTCCTTGTTGAGGAGCTGGTGTG
>Ga0209652_1002416_pt1 | contig 14463 bp, 3 predicted proteins | sample SaaInl74LU_5_DNA_FD_184641 | JGI IMG/M metagenome (GOLD analysis project Ga0209652, IMG submission 184641) | Marine microbial communities from expanding oxygen minimum zones in the Saanich Inlet - ESP_74LU_5_DNA (SPAdes) (version 2) | ecosystem: Environmental > Aquatic > Marine > Intertidal zone ...
ATCATAGTTTGGGCATCATGTGGGAGGGTAATGATCAATATATAACGCTCCCATGATAACCCCATGTCCGCATAGGTATAATGCATTGATTAATCGCCGAAGTTAATGACAGAAACGAGTAATATAGCGGCATTGAGTGAGATTTAAGAACCCTAACTATTATGGGCAAACTTCTGATGAGGTGACGAGTTGTGTATGGCGTGTGGATAAGCCCAAAAGGATCAAATGGCGATATCTAGCTGTTGGGCTCTGGTGTTGGGAGTGATTGAAGGGATGACATTTGACTTTGCTATATGTCGCTTCCCAAAATGGAACGAGAAAGCTACTATCGCGACAATTAACTAGGAGATTCGTCTGCAAAGGAACTTATAAGTGTGGTCAGGCTGCCAAGGCAGGTGCCTATCCACCCAGAGCGTTCAAGGGAGATAACAAGGATTTCAAGGAGTTTGCTGTTAGTAAGGGAGGTGAAACTGCAACGAAATCTTTGCATCAGACTGTAGTTGTCACAAACTTCGTTTGATTTGATTATGGTGGGAGCTTTTGTGCTGCTTTTGTGTTGGGCATCTGGTGAATCTGACATCGTAGTGTGTAAGCGAATTGAGAGAGCTGCTGGCGGGGAAGAGAGACGTAGACTAACAATACTTATTTTAGTATGAGTAAACTGCAACTATCTGGCTGCAAAAGAATCGCTGATTAACTATTACAGTATATGTTATCAAGCGCTGCTGTGGTATTGTTCATTGCATTTGTAGATATGGATTCTAGAGTCCTTGAATTGACTATGAGAGTCTTTGAATAGACAATAATCTTAAGTAACCATACTCGCATTGCATTACAGGCATGCAGTCACTTTTTCACGCACAAAGTATCATAGTAATAGTAATCAATCATCGACGACGATTCTTGGCTTCAAGAAGGAGATAAACCTCACTGGTTGCTTGACCACTCGCACTCGGAAACGTTCCTTAATGTCCATGCTTTCACCACTGTACTGAATGCCTGTGCAACCACTGGCAAGATTGTTTCCCATTCATGTGATTTAAAGGGCGCACTATCACTACTATTTCTGCGGCCATTGCCATGCCTTTGCAGTCCGATCGTCCGCAGCTTGGCAGAAGAACTTCATAAGCCCTCAAAAGCTACTGTGACTTGTGAAGAAGATACTTCATTTGATAAAATGATATCGCCTGTGGCTGTGGCATTCATCTACATGAATAACTAATAACTTATATTACCCTACCCCATTTGGTTGAACAATCTAGGCACCACAATTACACTCAAGATTACTTTGCTGGAGCAATGCCATTCGTTTTGATGCAGCTGTACTCCCGCAAAAAGAAGCGATGAGCCTTAAGATCAAGTGGCTTACGACGTGGAGGGTCGTGACCATTCACGAATCCGATCAAATTGAGTGAATTGAATAGCCAAATACTTCCCTCGCGACCACCAGATCCACTGTCATTCCAAATACTCTTCACAACTTTGCTTTCTGAACACCAGTGCTTGCATACACATCTCATCATACGAACATCCGGCGGCTTGTCCGTCTTGGTTCCTATGCAGCCCAATGCGACAAAGTCGTCGCTCGGAGGAATGGGTTCCCATGCGTAGAATGGGTTAGCTCCAGTAGTGATACTCCAAACTAGACGATAGCGAGCAGGACGAGGAAGGAATCGATCCAGTACGAATGGCAACCAGCTGCTACCTCCTACCCAACTTCCCGTAGTGTCCGTGACTTCTAGAGTCAACCGATCAGCCCTGTCCCTGTTAGGGTTGTCAAATCCAGTTCCCGAGTAATGTCCTAAATAGACGTAAGCCCTGTTTCCTCTCATTGCATTCTTGTGATCGGCAGGTTCCCACACACTGCCTTTCACTCGACTCATAGATCCCTGACTTGTCCATATACTGGAGAACTTTCCGACTCTCTTCACCTTCACCTTGATACCGGCTAGAACTGGCGCTGGAATAGCAAGCTTGTGCTTATGACTCACTTCCCTTGGTGGTGGTGGAAGAGGCACACCGTTGAACTGGACAGCATTAGCCGCATCAGCATCTGTCTGCTCCCAACCAACAGCTTGTTTGAATTCTTCCAAGTTGATGTAACCATCTTTGTCTTTGTCGAGTTCCATCATGAAATGGCGGAGCAGCATCACGTCCAGTTTCAATCCAAGCCAATTCAATCCGGCTTGGAGCTCACTTCCACTCAACATTCCGTCACGATTTTGATCAAATGCCGCAAACGCATCACGAGCATACATTCCACGAGACTTAAGAAGAGCCGTGATCCTACCCACAGCGATACGGTATTGCAACACATTGTGCTCGTCTTGCTTCGAGAAGACCTTTTTCAGAGGAGTTGCATTCGGATCAGTCTGCTTTCTTCTTCGGTTGGACCTGACTTCCATGAAGAATTTAGACCTTTCATCAGGTTGCTCCTCTTGCAAAGCTCGAAGCAACACATTGACCTCCTTGGGTGCAAAGTTGATAGCACTATCGATGAAGCGATAGCATGCCTGAGCTGCTGTGTGTTGGTATGTCTGGGCATCCTCGAAGCCTACTGTAGAGTCAAGCATTGTTCTCTCTGTACGCAGCGCGACAATCGCATCTGTCCCAGGAAGGAACGGAGTCTTGTGCTGTCCGTGGATCGCAAGTCTCATGCACTGAGCTTCTGCCAAAGACAACGCAACGTAGTAACGTCCTGCTTGCACTTTGTTTTGAATCTTTCGGCTAAGCACTTGCTTCAGCTCGTCGAACGAGACAGTTCCATTCGGATCAAGATTAGACAAAACCGAATGCTTCTCCTTTTCGTCGCCAACAATATCAACTGCACGGAGGACTTCCTTCACTTCCGAAACTTTGATACGCTCCGCCATTTTTCCATCTGAAGTAGCAAATGCCCTCTTCAGAATCTTCTCCTGTGCAACTGAGAAAGACTTTCCTTCGTTCACGTCCACCAGCATACTCTTCGATGGACAGAATTCCATGATGATGATGACATTCTTGAGACGCCTGTGCGTTTTGAGTCCCCATCCTTTCTCGTAGTAGTTGTTTGACATGTAGAGACTGAATTGTATAAAGAGTGATGTGAGATTGTGTGATTCTATCTGCAAAAAAGGCAAGAATATTCATTGATTCTGTACTTACTATTCGGGAAATTTCATTCGAACCGCCTTGGCAAACAAACTATTCTTCACTGAGAACTCTGAAGAAGGAAAGAAGTTCTGCTCCCACGATTGTTCACTCTTCATAATATTTCGAGGTTGCATTTTGTGATGAGGCACACCCAAGGTGCCAACCATCCACGGTGTTGGGTTCTCGCCGTCCCTGGAATATTTTTTCTTCTTGGGTGCCTCGTCAACTACTTCTTCCTCCTCCTCTTCTTCCTCTCTGCGAAATCAAGGTAAAAGAGTGCAGAGTGAAACGTGAGCATAAAGAGATATGTGCAACAAATGAACAAACAAAAAAGATGTTGGTACTTACTCTTCCTCCTCCTCTTCTTCTTCCTCTTCTTGCTCTTGAAGTACCTCCTCCTCTGATACCTCCTCACGTTGCATGACGTGATCGCCATCGTTATCATCTGCGGAATCATCAGCACTTGCCAACTGACCTCGTTTTGAAATAAATTCCGAATTGACCAGTACCATGATAATCTTATCCACAACTGCCTTGTCGTAGTCGTTGGTGATGAACTCTCGAGTGCGTTTGACAGTATTTTTCAGAGTCTCAGAAAGAGGCGTCGGCATAGGAATGCTATTCTGCACATTGAAATCCAACCTTTCCGTCATTACGTCGAGGCACCTCTGCAGCTTGTCAATTCCTACGGATGTCTGCGCATTACCCTGTAGTACGCTTTGGATAGCAGCAATGTCCTCTTGGAACAGACGCCTGGATCCATCGAAAAGGGCACTCAAGTCAGCTGTCACGCTTCCACGACCCTTCGCCGCCGAAGTAATGGCTGCAATTTCTTTAACGCGACCACTGAACGCAAAGGCGGTCAGCTCCTTGTACGATGCTGTCATGATGTTGAAGGCTCGCTTCCTGATCACATTCTCAACTGATTGGTGACACAATAGTCTGAATTGCATGTTCTCGGACTTCATTCCATTCAAAGTCAGCCAAGATACAACATTGACAAGTAGATTCCCAGACGGAACAGAAGCTAGAGAGAGCAATTCACTTCCAGCACCCAGTGTATTCTGTTGAGGGCGTGCCCTAGCAAGCAACTTCACATGTTTGTTAATACGCTCCATCACTTCCGGAATAATGAACAACTCAAGCGTTTGACCTTGACCGATTCCTCTCATCCTAAATGCACCTTGAGCGTAGTCACGGAATGTCATGTCTTTTCCAAGTGTGATAGCAGCCCTGGCATCAATGCATTGCTTGATATCCATTCCTGTAGTGTGGATTTGGTCATAGAACGAGAAGCGGCGGTTATTTGGAATACCAGCCTGGTCAAGACGAACTACATGCATGCCATGCCTCATCAGAACCATTTTGCGATCACGATGGTCCAAGAATACTACTCCTTCAAAATCAGTCGATAGTCCATGAGTCAACATGTATCTCGCCACTTCGTAGTTGCTCATGCCTGTGATGAGAGCTCCCGTATCAATGAGCACGTGGAAAGGAGGATCGCACTTGATAATGTCGTCAAGAACCTTCGTCACCGTCCAGTCAACTCCAAGCACTCGGCTTGACATGATGGAATCAGAACTCAAATAGTGATAAATCTTGCCATCGACACCCTCATCGTAGTGACACTGGCCAAGTTCCTCAGGGAGTAAATCACTAGGCGTACCTGAGAATCCCACTCGCCGAGAGAATAGAATGTTACCACCCAAATCTTGACCAGAGGCGGCGATTTTCTCGCCGTGGCTCTCAAGAACTAATGGAAAGACGAAGCAATCAAGGTAGAACTTCAAGATAAGCGGAGAGAATTGGAGGAGTTTGTAGGTAATTTCCAAGTGGTTTTCGTCGCTCAAGTCGAGCAAGTGAAGAGGCCAGATGTCATCAGACGGCCTCACTCCAGTGTAAGCGGGTGCAGCCAAGAATTCAGTCTCTTCGTCATCTTCAGACACGGAACTAGCTGACTTTTTGGGACCACGAACCTTCCCTCCAGCAGCTTCTACCCATGAAATCCACTTCAAAGCTGACGGACGTTTATGGTACGGTCCGAACTCCCCATCAAGCATATCCCTCAACTCCTGCAATGCAGTGACAAAGTCAGTCATACGAATGCCCTCGTAGCGATAAGCCAAAATGGTCATGCCCGTGACAATGTCAGGGTGAGAAAATTGACTCGCCCTGCTAGGCACATCTTTCCCAATGAACGGAACAGCAGCAAGTCTCCTCGCCATGGACATGTTAGGATCCGTCTCCTCCGCAATCTTCACGTCACCCTTGGATAGCAAACCAAATGAAACTCTGTTGATCTTTGATAGCACGTGTGGCAAGAAATTGTTGATCAGGTCATGCGAAAGGTTGAGCATCTTCATGTATTCATCTTCCAAAGCGACTTGGCACGCAGAAGCGGCCTGCTTATCTTTCAGTGGACCGTTTGCCATGTAAGAGAGAAGGTGACGATCTTCAATGTTGGGGAGACGTTTACTCCGCAGATACAGAAGCTGCCAGCGAACAAGTAACGGCTTCAACTCTTTGCTGTAGAAGTCTCTATCCAACAATACAACATGAGGAGTATGTTGAAGCTTGTTCTCTGCAATGCCGCGTTGGATTGCAGATGAAACACTATCGAGGATGGTGAGCGCTTCCCGACTGTCACTAAATTTGACAGACATCTTCTTGGTCGAAGCATAAAAGATTGCATCCAATAGATGCCACTGCGTATCCCAACGCAGTCCAATGCCAAACTTCTTACTCCTCGTATAGTCAATTGGCTGTTTCTCGCCGATGGGCCAATTCAATTCACTCTTCAGAGGGTGGAGAATTAAGTCGACTTCATCAAGAAGGAGAACTCCATCATTGAACAATTTGAGAATCTCCGTGCAGTAATAAATATCCTCTGGATTGACTTCCAACTCTGTCACAACACTTTGCTCACGGAATCGTCTCGCAATGCGCGAGAGGAACATACCTGCACCGTTTGCAGGATTGCGCTCGCCTCCAGTCTTGGACCTCTCCAAGTGCCTCATCATCTCCACAAATTTCAACATGAATGACTTCACACTTGTTGGAGTGGCACAAATAATTGCCTTCGAATCCCTCGCTTTGCATAGCTTCATGTAGAGATCACGGGTGATGGGTGTTCCTCGGCTGAAAGTGAACGTGAAGACGGGCTTTCGGACAACAGCAGAAAACTTCTCTCGCATGACACCTCTTGAAAAGTCCAAAAGAGCGTGTGGAACAACTTGAGTTACAAGAGATTTGCCATCGGCAAGAATCATCGCCAACAACGGAGCAACGACGGTAGTCTTTCCAGCTCCCATGATCATTTGATGACACATCGATTTTCCACTCTTTAATGCATGAAGGAACTTGTTCACGAGAATCACCTGGCTCTTTCGCAACATCATTGAATACGTGAACTCAAAGACAAGGAACCTCGGATCGAATTCTACTGCCTGGGGGGTAACCTTCATAAAATGTCTTTCACATGTCAAATCTCCCGCAACCTTGGAAGCCTGTAGGCCAACTTCCTGACACAATCGCTTCTGAACTTCTGGAGTGTTAGTACTCTTGACACTCTTGAGGAGCCTGACAAGATGAGAGAGGCCAGCCAACGCACGATGTGATTGCCCAATACGAATCGACGCAAGCATAGCCACAATCGCGAGACTGTTCACCGTTTTATACGCCACACTGCTCAAATACGGGTTGAGACTACGAATATCATGCTCCGACGTGGAAGAAAGAATAGACGCAACAAGAAGCTCGAACCAAACAGTAGGTTCACGCTCAGAGATTTGACCAAGGCGGAAGCGTAAGAAATTGCACTCCTCTCCAACAGATCCATTTGTTGTGTCACTTCTTTCATCACTCGTAGCGATTGCGAGTGCTCTCTTCATAAGATTGCCGAGAGAGAGACGGTCAAAGGCCATGAGTCCGTTGAGGGCCTTGACAAGAGAACCCAGCTGGGCAATGGCTTTGTTTAGAGAAGCAGGGTTGGAGTGAAGAGAATCAATATCATTCGGAGTGAATCCAATCAAAGTCGGAGTCGTCTCGTTGTTTGCAGTGTAAGCATACTTTGCAATGTCAGTGCCAATACGCTGAGTGGTAGCTTCAGAGCAGTGTGTTCGAGCAGCTTTAGATGCCGAGAGATCAAAAGGAACCACTGCTGATACGCTTTGTTGACGCAACTCATTGCGACTTAGGTAGACTACAAACGATTCAAGCTTGATAGGTGACAAAGGCTTCGACGCAAAGGCTTGGATTTGGGCCAAGGGAATGTTCACAGCCGCACAATTTTGAATGTCGAGGTTGAAGGTAGATTGAGAGTAGTCTGACACCTTTGGAATGACCCACAGACGGTAGTCAAAGTAAGATTCAGGGCGTTTCAATGTCATCACAGCTGGCGATTGGCTTTCAATTGAAGCAACGGGGAACTGGAGCATCGACCTGATCGACTGCTTGGTCATGAAGGAATGAAGCTCATTAAGGATCCTGCTCACCGCATCTTTTCCTTGGAACATTCCCTTAAACTTCGACATAGCACTGTCGATCTGAAACTTTGGAATGTGTGGATGCTGCGCGACAGATGGATTCTCTGACAAAATCCGCAGGGCAGACATTTCAGAGGATTTGCGCTTGAAATCAGACGGAGGCACCACTCTCACCAACATTCTACCCCAGTTGTGTGTCTTATCATTAGGATGAAGCTTGAAAGCAACCGTACCAACGAGTAAGTCATACATGAGAGGGAACCCGTAACTAGCAGAAGTGACTTCCACGCCATGGTCGAGGGCTGAATTGATGAATTCCAACGCCCGAAGACCTCCGAAAGCAACTTGATCTTCCTCGGGCCTCGAGTACGCAGCTCCAAACAACTTCGAAGTAATCATGCAGTTCTTAGGATTGTCTAAGATGGACGTGTCTGCGCCTGAATCAAAGTTTTCAATCACCGGTGGTTTATCAATGCCAACCTTCACCGAGAGAGTCTTGCCCGTAGGGATTGAATCGATGTTGGTGACTGCCGAAACGTACGCACTCCGATTGACCAATTCTGTAGGCAACCTATATCCAAACGATGGTGTGCACATTTTGAGAAGAAGCTTCTCCTCCTCGGTTGTGAGTCTGCATGCGGAGGAGACAAAATCATACTTCTTCACATATTCTCTCAACTCTTCGAAAACGCTCCAAGGACATTTCATGGCACTACTGTCACCCAGACCAACTGTTACAGCAGAAAGCTTCAGACGACAGGCATGAGCGTCAGGGTGATTGTCATTGCCCAAAAACTCGAGCTGATTGAAAATTTGACTCTCCTCTGGAGTAAGATCTTCACTGACACACGAATCAACCATTTTGTACACTTCCTGATATGCACCTGTAATGAAATACATCACCATCAAGTACATGGACGAAGCCAACGATGGGGTGATGAGGAAAGACTTGGAACTGTGGACGGGATATAAATAACAACGAATTTCTCCCATGTTGTTGATCCACTCCTGATTCCTTCGGTCAAGCAAGACCTGAACCGACAGATGAGTACTATCGACATGCAACCGCCTCGGGAGGGCACATCCTGGAACTAGAACGAACAGATCATTGTCTTCATTCTGAAGCACAATAAAATGATCAATTGTACCGAGTAATTTCTCTACCATCTCCCTCGCCTTGGCCGACGTAGAAATATAAAGGCCATCGTTATCATTGCTGTAAAGACGGTGCTCCACTGTACCATCAATCTTTTCGACTCGCTTAGATCTGAACGACAGATTGACACGAGGAAGCTCAATCAAATCGATAGTGCAAGATTGCTGCGTATTCAACACCTCCGATTCACTCCAAACTAAAACCTGAGAAAGGTTATCAAGCCTCGAAATCAACATTCCAATCTCTTTAAGGAGCGATCCCGCTTGAGCCATGACGACATTCAGTAATGTGAGAACTGGTCGGTTTGTATCAATGTCCTCAGACTCTTCGAACGAATCTTTGACCGCAATCCTCCGAACTAAGGCATCAGCTGACGTATTGCAAAAGCCGCTTTTGTCAGAACCCGTGTGCTTGTTCAAGTTAATTTTCAACCGTGTTGACGACTGCGTGTCCGCACCAACCATGTCATCATCGTCACCCTTTTCTTTACGAGTTTCATACCCAATGATGTTGTCGTCTTCACATTGCCAGAAGACATACTTTTCGACCAAGCAATCTGGAATAAGCCCAGCCATAAACCGCGATGGAATCATCGTCTGGGTACCCATCTCTGAATTAAGTGCTCGGGTAATAATCAAAGACGGCTCAGGTGAGAGAGTGGTCATGGGAATGCCACCAGACATGGCCAAAACTCCTCCTACACGGTCAGGGTAAGGGTCGCCAGAGACTTCGTGAAGACACAATGACATGTTTGAGGTATATTCCAATGTCCTCAAGTGACGACGACCATATTCCTTCACGTTGAAAACAGTTACCACCGGAGGATTGTGCGAGACAATAATCTCCTTGAGCGTGTGAGTGAATGGAATGTCCCCTCCTGAGGGATTCTCGATCCATCCCATCAAGTGTGCATAAGACATGTTTGACTGATCATTGGGCGACATGTAGAGAGTGACCCCCGGAAGAATTAAGGGGAGCTTCTCCAACAGGACTTCTGCAATCCACGTCTCTCCTTGACGCAATTTGTTCGGGAATTGACGAGAGTAGTCACGATTGAGTGTGCCCTTGATTTCATGGTAGTTGCTGAGACAAGAGCAAAGATACAGTAAAAAGAAGAGTGAGATGTGAAAGTCGGGTGTCTTAGACGCAAGAACATCACAAATACGTACCGTTTATCAGGAGCCCAGGACATCACATCATAACGCTGCCCAACCAATCGCCAATGGTATCGATTGGTGGTGTGAACAACCTCAGCACATGCCACATCGGAAGCACTTGCCAGCACTGTCTTTCGTGTGTGCTGGAAATCCTTGTGCTTCATAATGCTCAGATCGAGCAACATCATTTTGTGATTCTGAAGAGTGAACTCTGAAATTTGCACATTCACTTCGATCCCAACTTCCTTCGTCGTCACTCGAAGCATCCACTTCTCAAAGTTCTCACCCGGCTTGGGCTTTCGGTACGAGCCATCACGAAGTTTCGCATCCTCTGTATCCGGGACAAATCTTCCGTAGCAAGTAGGGTGGCCAATACTTTTCCATTTACGTTGCTTCAACGACTTCTTATCAGGCTTTTCCGCTCTCGTTCCAGTACCAGTTGCAACTCTCACCACTGCTTCCATGGCTGCATCGCCCTCCTCAGGATTGTTGTCAATGTACCGCAAAATATGGAATCGCTTTCCCTGAATGATGTCGAAGATCTCAGACTGAGCAATCTGAATTGATGGCGGAGGTTTCGACGGGTCAGAAGAGTCAGCAAGATCATCATATGCTTTGCTGCTGAAACGATGATTGATAGACAGGAAGACTTGCGACGATAAAAGTACACTGACGGAGCGATAATCAAACTCTTCGTAGGTGTAGTTCTTGAACAAGTAGATGAGATGAGCATGGACCAAATTTGACATGTCAACACTCTTGCATCGAACGGGATCAATCCAGTACTCCAACATCGGAATGACCTTGTCGTCCAAAGTCCTTCGAAGATCCTTCACCGCCTTCTCCACCTTGGTGTTCTCCATGAACTCTAGTCCTCGGGGCCTCGGTTGCCCCGGCGTGTTGCACTTTCTCAATGCAAATTTGAGAAATCCCTCAATACGTACGGCGAGACGTGACGTGTACAAAATCAGAGGACCAGATGACGACTTCTCAGTGTACTTCCCGACATCCATATCAACTGCACGTTCCAACATTTTAATCACACAGGACACCAAGACATCAGGGGATTTGGCAATTTCATTGAACAAAGTTCCTAAGGGCGTAGAGAGCATAGCTTGAAGCTTGTCCTCACTAACAATTGGGATTTCCGTTACTTGCTCGAAAAAGTCGGAAGGCTTCCACATACCGGGCTCAAACATGGCAGCATCCACAATGAGCTGCAACGATTTCGTTTTCAAGGCAACGAGACGGCCTGGATCTCCATTGGCGAAGAAGTCCAAAATCAAAGGAATTCGAAGATAAGGAACGGTGAAGAACTGAAGGAACCTCTCAGAGTCGGCAGGAGTAAGAACGCCTCCAAAGGTTGGGAGCTCATCGTTGCTCAAATGCAAAATGTCATCCTCATTTTTGACCGAAACCGGCTTGGCCTTCCCCTTCATGAACTTGGCACCACAAGAGTTGACGATGTTTGTCGGGTCGGCACAAGACAGCTTGTTCCTAGCTAGCTTCGATTTGGAGAATAGACTCAGGAAAGAAGAAAAGGCATTCTGATTCTTGTCGGCAACAACGGCGGAAGGATCCACAAACTCTTGCAAATGCCCACGGAAAGCTGTCACATGATACTGCAAGGTCTTGTTCTCGTCTGATATTGATTTCACGGCCCACTTCAGCGTGGCGTCGGTGGCGAGCCAAATAAACCCATCTTCCTTGTCAGGAGTGCTCGTAGCTCCACTGACAGAGTGCTTAAAGTGAAAGACGATATCACGGAAGTACTCAAACTCGGGTAGAATTTCAATAATGGCACCATTCTGTCCAGAAATTAGACGCGCCGCGTGAGTGATCATGGAACTCTCTGTCACTGGATAAGGACGAGGCAAGGCCAATTCGATGGAGAGATGATTCATAAGCTCCAAGTCTCCCCCATGAGGTGTTAGGCTACTATCGAAATTGAAAATTGTAGGATTCCAAGTCCCGTCATCCTTGATAGTCATTCCTCGCATGTAATCCAAGCATTGGAATCGCAAAGCGGTCAGCTGAGGATCATAAATGGGCAAATTCTTCGCAAGCGTCTCGAAAGATCCCGACTCAAATCCAAAAGGGCGGGTGGGGCCCTCGTTCAATCCAGAGTAATGAAGGGAGAATGGGCTTGGATCATCAACACACTTCACCCTGGCAATTGCATCGGCGACACACGCAGCGCAAGCAAAGGCCGTCGTACGAATACCAACCAATCCACGAGATTGCTGCACAGACGACGTTGCCGCAGAGTAAATACGACACATTCGACGAATCAAGAAGAGAAGATTGGTTTGTGTCTCACGACGCATTGGAGACTTACGCCAGAAGCAGACGCGAGTGTCCAAATGAGGCATGGGTAGGGTCACTGTCAGTGCATACTGAGCCGCACTAGCAACAAAGGAAGGGGCATTCTTCACCAAACGACGTTGTTGTAGCAGCAAACTACAAGCATGGCAGATCCTTAATAGAGACGAGGCCGCGGTGTGGTAATCTGTCGCAACATCCGGCATGTTTTCATCAGTCAACACCGCTGGAATCAAAATTGGATCAGGACGAGGATCTCCCATGAGAGCCTTTACAACTTCCTCGTAATTATCTCTCCTCAATCGTCCAAAGAAGGGGTGTGCCGCCGCACCCTCACCAGCTCTCAAATTCTTCAGCAACCCCTTGGCAAAGTCACTGGTCATATCCTCTCCACGTCCCGCATGAGCAGAGTGCTGATCAAGTGGCTTGGAACTAGCCACACTCAACTTTTGGAGGAGTCTATCCAACAAATCCCAGGTATTAGACAGTGCTCCACCCAATGTCCCGTCAGTTACAATCTTGGGATCAATTGTAGATGCATAATTGGCCAAGTTTCGTGCAGTCAACTTTAAGATTCGTGAGTCTTCCGGATCCATACTGGAAGGACGAGCATCCTGAATACCACGGTAGGCAATATCCACCGCCGCATTCATCAACAGCAATGTAGAGTACTTGGCGGAACGAGCACCCAATTCAGGAATAGTCGTCAAAGCCAAACGTGCCAACTCATGATACTGATCAGCCGCCTCCCTCGTTGCCGGTGGATAATAAAACTCAGCTGGTCCACTCTCCTTGTTGGACATGAGGGGACGTGAGTTCAAACTGGTCAACAACTTTGTGTACAAGAAGCTCGCATCATTCTTCTTGGAGGGGTACACTTGCATACGGAACAGCAACACCCAAAACGTTGAATCCGTCACACGTTCGGCGGGAATATCCCAAACCGTCAAGCACAGTTGCTTTGTTTGACGTCCCGTCGTCGAATCGAAATTGGATGGGTGATATTCCAACCCATCTGGACCAGTATTCACGACACTAAAGGTAAACTTGCCCCCACCCTGATTCCTCAAAATGTACAGACACAAGTGCGCCTTATCAGGCTGCTGCCACCCACCCGGCATGACAAGCTGTTGCTCTGCTTGCAAATTACCCACCAAATTCACAAAGGTGTTGATAAAATTCAAAAACAATGCATCGAGGTTCTTCCCACTCGCACCAGCAGAATGGGGCAGCATCGAAATCAACTTGATGGCCGCCTCACATCCAATTTGATTGGGTCGTAGGTAATCCAATGGGTGAGATTTCCCTCCAGAAGAGTACATGTTACGTTCCGATTCTTGAACGAGATGACACATGAAACTTAGTGCTTTGGCAAGTTGTTCATATTTGGGTGCTGCAGTAAATGCTGCGGGTGTGCCGCCCTTTTCACTATCGGTAGAGTGATTGGTTGCCAATTCTGACGCCAATCCTCCACCTCCTCCTCCTCCTGCTGCTGCAACACGACGTTCCTCACGATACTTCTTGACATACACATCAATATTCATCAGAGCCCAAAATGGCTTGACACGTTCAATCGGGTAGAATTTACGTGTTGGTTCCTTCTTATCTGCACCTGCTAAAAACTCGTAAATGTTGAAGAAGCGTGCATTGCCCACGGTGGCCACAGCGGTGGTTGTGGGTGGTGTAGTGGTAATGTTGTCAAGTTTGGCACCACTTTTTCCTAGACCACCAGACGAGGATGATGCCGAGGAGGACGATGATGCAGATTTGGGGCGGGGTGTTGGTGGTTTGGTAGAAGTAGACGACTTGACAGAATCAGCAGTACCACTCCTACTTCTCATTGGTACAGCAGACTTGATCGACTCACTGGTACCACTCCTACTCCTCATTGGTGACTTGATCGACTCACTCGTACCACTCCTACTTCTATTCCCCTCACCGTTGTTGTTGAAACTGTTGTTATTATCTAATGCTACCTCAATTGCAGCTGCTCCAGTCACAATCGCAGGAGGGGGAATCACCTTACCACCACTACCATTCGCACCTGAATTCATTGCTGGAGAGGGAGATCTCATGGGAGAAGCAGATCTCATTGGAGCCGATGATCTCATGGGAGAAGCAGATCTCATTGGAGAAGATGATCTCATTGGACTCGCAATACTAGTAGTAGTAGTAGTAGTTGGAAGATCCCCGTTCCCCTTTGAAAGAG
>Ga0209652_1002418_pt1 | contig 14447 bp, 13 predicted proteins | sample SaaInl74LU_5_DNA_FD_184641 | JGI IMG/M metagenome (GOLD analysis project Ga0209652, IMG submission 184641) | Marine microbial communities from expanding oxygen minimum zones in the Saanich Inlet - ESP_74LU_5_DNA (SPAdes) (version 2) | ecosystem: Environmental > Aquatic > Marine > Intertidal zone...
GTGAGTGTGTAATTCTGTGTCACCCTACTTTCCAGTAGACACTCACATGATGTGACTAATTGAACCAACAAATCACGGACACAAGCTCACACTGACTGTGTCCAGAGAGCGACAATTCGTGCTCTGACACAGCATGTGACTTTGTGTCATCTGAGTGTCGTCTGGAAAGGTGACACTTATCTACAAGACTCCGCCATGTCATTATTTATTGAAGCGCTGCTATGTAAGTATTGCTGACAGCGGAGAGAGCCTGCATCTACCTACATAACTAAACAAACATGTCACTGAAGCGATCTGCCTCCGTCGCCGGACTGCTCGAAGAAGAAGCACCGTGCTGTTGGCTATGTCTCGAAGAAGGGCCGGATGCATCGGACAAGCCGCTTTGCCGAGATTGCTCATGCCGCGGCACCTCCGGTTTTGTTCATCTCTCCTGCGCTGTCAAATATGCTGAAAATATGAGCAGAGACGACGCTGACGAGGAGTACAGATATCCTTCTGCGTTCTTCAGAACTTGTCCCAACTGCAAGCAGGACTATCAAGGTGATGTTGCGTATACGTTGGCAAAAGCTCGAGTAGATTTTGTTGAAAGAGAGTTTAAAAATAATCATGAGATGTGTCTTGATGCAATGACAGAGAATCTATATGCACTTGATTTCAAGGATGAGCAACGTAGATCAGAATGGGAGGATATTTGTTCGAAAATGATCTCAATCATTGAGATTGTTGATAAGGATCCCTCGTTGCAACACGATGGAATGTCTCATTCGATCGCCATGGCAGAAACCTCAATTGGAGAGTTTAAGCAGTATGAGTTGGGTACCAAAGAATATCTGGAGGAAGCGAAGAAACATTTTATTAGGTCCAAAGATCTGTGGGAGGGTTTAGGAAAGGTTCTCGATGTCAGAGCTATGGATAGGAAAATTCGTACGATTGTTGCTAAGCTCAGTGGAACCGAACCCGAATTGGATACGGCAGAAGAAATAATTCATTGGCGAACAAAATACAATGACAGTATTGAAAGTTTTGGTGAAAACGATATATTTACAATAGAACAGGGCGTTGATCTCGCTACAGCACTTCACGGCGCGGATCATACAATTGAAGCAGAGCGATTTCTGACGACGTTGGCGCAGAAGTGCCGTCTTGTACATGGAATTGATCACAAAGTGACGAAGGAGACTTTAGTTGCGTTGCAAGTAATAAAGGTGAGGCAAGTTTATTTGAGCACTGGGTCAGATGTATTCCAGGCTTTGCGATATGAGAGTGATGGAGAGAGAATTGTCTTGCAGGGACCATTACCAGAGCATTTGGATGAGAGAAACGTAGATAAAGAGAAGACATTGACTATCGACAGTAAAGACGCCCGTTCACTGAAAGGGACACCAGTGGTTTGTCATAGTTTACAACTGAGAAGTATGGTGCACCTTAATGGGAAGATCGGAGAAATCAGAGCTTCCTTTGGAGAAGATGAAAGTATCTGCTTAGTTCATTTCGAGGAAGATGGATTGAAGCCTACCAAAGTCAAACTTGAAAATGTGCGCATTTTGTTTGAGTTGCCAGAGAAGAAGTAGGCATGCTTGCTAGATACGATTCTAATAATCCATTTCGAAGTCGTGAGAATCAATTGTTGAAGAACCTTATAATGCAAGTAAGTATGGCTTCAGCAGTTCCTCCTGATTTTAAGACCTTTCTGGTTCATTTTGCTTCTCTGCTCGATACACGGTTTGATTCGTTCACCACCACTATCCGCCTATTTTCCCCTCACTCCTCTTAATCGGTTAAGTGCTTCTTCGTTTCGACTTCTCTCCGCGCTTAACTCTGCAGCCAGACTCCCCAACTAGGACATACCGTGATGCTTGCACTTGTAGAGTTGGCTCTACAAATCAAATACAATGCGAATATTCTCTGGCTTTACCATGACAGGTTTCAATGTTTCATCTTCAAAATGAATAGTATATCGGCCTGTATCTTCATCAAATTCTCGTCTGTCTCCGATTTTGCCATTAAGATGTGTCGCCTTTTGTAACCCAGTGCAAACTACTGGCGTTCCCCTGGAAGTAACTACATTTGCACGTTCCGCTTCAAACGTTCTTTCTGCCCCGTCATGACTCGGCTCTGATCGATTGCTCCGCGGATCATACACAACTTTTGAAACCGGACCCTGCACGACACATCTTTCTCCATCAGATGTGTACCGTATTACACGATAGACTTCATCAACATTGATTTCACCATCTTTTTTGAGAAATACTCTCCGCTCTTTCACCCGTTGCAAAGCAGATATAGCAAATTGGGTACAGTCATGTCCCATTCCGTGAACACGGCGACTTGCAGCAATCAACTTGACAAGTAACCGCTCTGCCTCAATTGTTCGAAATTCCTTCCACATCGCTAAAGCAAGCTGCACTCCAGCTTCGATGGTAGTATTATCATCTGCACCGAACTCTTTTGTGAACAGCTGATACTTTCTGAGTTCCAATCCCACCTCTATCGCTTGTGTTAAGCACCTGCGTCCATCTCCACTGATCTCTGCCTCAACATTGTCAATTAGATTACTAATCGTCATGACTCCCAGTTCATCCCCCTCACTCTCAAATATACTTCTGGCCTTTTGGAAATAGATCTTTGCCTTTCGGAGACCATCGTCGGATCCGATTTTATGGTAAAATGTGCCAATGTTGGCATTAGCATGACCTTCAAATGCTTTGGTGGCATCAGGGTGTAACAAATGACTTCTATGCTGCTCGGTGTGCTTCATTGCTTCAAATGTAGAGAGCATTTTAGATATTACTTCCTCTCCCTCACATCGGTCACTCTCATTTTTAACATTAAGCAACACCAATCTGCACGTCAGCGCATTCGTGTATAAAAACCCATGTTGAGCACCGGTAAATTCCCTCTCTACAAAGTCCACCTGAGCTTTTGATAATTCATATGCTACATCATTCTGATAATCCTGTTTGCAGTTGGGGCACACCTCAAATGTTGCCAGTGAATCTCCCATATCGCCGGCCATGTAGGCCCTTTTGCTTTCGCTCTCGGCAAAGTTGATAATGCAGGAGATGTGAGCAAAGCCGGAGCTGCCACGGCAGGAACAGTTCCGTACTAGCGGTTTGCCGAACGTGTCCTGCCCTTCTTCGAGGCAGAGCCAGCATGATGGTTCGTCGAGTGGTGCTTGCGCTGTTGTCATGGTTGATGTGTATGGATTTTATGATGTGTGTGTGGTGTGTGGTAAGTATGTTGATGTTGATCGTGCTTTGAGCTGGTGGAGCATATTTTGCGGGAACAACGATATTTTGCGGGAGAGACCTTCAACCACAGAAAGCACAAAATCACGATCACGCTGACCGCTGACGCTTTGAACTAGTTTCCATGTAGGACATCTTGTTGCTCTTCTGCCGATCATAGCCTCCTATTTCAGTAGTAAAGAAGGACATCATGCTATTCGTGTATCAGCATATAATATGTGCCGTCATTCTTCTTCTCTCGATGCAATGTCTATATGAGGCATCTGCATTCGCTCCATCACCCATCAACAACAATCATAATTTACAAAAACGCCCTCACAGCAGTAACTTATTTGCAACAAATGAAAAATCATCCACCTCCAAATCAGCACGAGAACGTGGCATCTATTCCCGTCCATCAGCCGCAATCGAACGTGGATCAGGCTTCTTCATCCCCGGATTAGAAGGGCCACGTATCCGTATATTATTTGGTATGACGGTATTAATTGCCGATGGGGCGAATCATTTATTTGCAGAGAGTCAGGTGGGAGATTATGGACAGGTTATTGCGGAGGTGTTGGCGGCGGGGTATGGGGCATTTCTGTTGTTGCAGGGTTTGATAGAGTCGGGGGTGGGGGATCGGGTCGTTGCCAAGGGGGGTGACGAGTTGATACTTGAGAGTGATAGCAGTGATGGCGATAGTGTTGGATTAAGCACTGCTGTTAGCAATAATGGCTTTTCACCTGCTATTGAGGGAGATAAATCGGCCATGAAATCAATGCAGCGACTAGCACAGACAATCGTTAGTTTAACTCCAGCAACACACTTTCTTGTTGCAAATGAAGAGGATGGAATTATCTATCGGTATGGAATTTGGGACGATGACAAATCTTCAGACGCCGATGACCACACGACAATAACCAAAGCTGCTTTGGACGCAATTGGATCTAGCCGAGCAGGGAGAGTTGCCCTCCCGAGTGAACATCCTGCGTCTAATCTACTTCCGACATCTGCGACGAGGTGCATTCTAGTTCAAAGCATTGATGGGTATGGCAGCGGTGGAAAATCATGCCTTATTATTGGATCTGATAGGCTTCTTCCTGCATATACCAAAAACGATCTTAGGTGGATAGGTCAGTTAGCAGTGGAACCTAAAATCTAGTTTGATTATTGATGATTCCTGATCTCATCATTCAATAACATCTGTGAGTTGACAGAACTGTTCAAACTTTCGTAATCCCAAGGGTGCGGTTGTTTGGTTACTTCCCACCTCTCGATTGTACCCATATAAGTACACACACACTATATCCTCTACGATCTACGACACATACAATACACGGCACACATCTCGTAGTAGTATGAATAATTAAGATGTGTAGAGGCTCTAAGTACAAAATCGGGTTATCCTTGCCTCATCGTAAGAACCTAAGACTAGAAAACAGTCAACGACTAAACTCTATGAATATAGAGCCTGACACTGTGAGTCTTGCGAACCTGTAATTTCGGTGTTGTAATTCGGTGTTGTAATTTCGGTGTTCAGCGCGCTGCGCGCGCTGCGGCATTTCACAGCTACACGATGGTTCACACTTCGCGCATCTTTCGATTTTACGTCTCTCGTCTCTTTTCGCTTTATTACTCAAATGGAGCAGGAAATAGAACTCAGCTCAATAAAGCCGGTTATGATCTGATTCCGCGTGAACCATCGTGGCTTGCCTCCTGAAGTAATCTTCTACATATGGTGGAATCCGTACGGTTCATGGTTCATCGGTATCTAATTTCACTTCTTCATCGGTAAAAAGACATGAGCGAACAGTACCACGTACCACCTTTTAAGGCGGCTCGCTACAATACCCAGCCGGTCGGCATCTTTGATGTTTCACGGCTTTGATCGTAGACTTCCAAAGTATTGTAGGCATTACCCAGCGAGCCTACACTCTCCACTGTGTCCAATAGCAGCAGTAGCAATTCAACAACAATAACTGCAAAGATGGGCTGCATGAACTCCAAACCCACGTATATCGATGCCGAGCTCGTCGCCGGTGGAGAGAAGGAATATCAAGAGAGATTCATGGAGACAAAAACGCTCGGTGAAGGTGAATTTGGTGTTGTCAAGTTGGTCCACGATGTTAACGCGAAGGCGACGGACAAGCCTCTGGCGGTCAAGTATTTGAGGAAAGGGTTCACTTTCAAAGATAATACACTTTTTCCTCCGCTCAAAAAGGAGATGTTGCAAGGAGAGGTGGAAATTTTACGCCAATTAAATGGGGAGGTGAGCAATTGATCAGCCGCGGCCGTTCCTGCGTCTTACGTGTGGCTGCAAATTATATTATTCATATCAACTCACACGTTCATGTATCTGCCTATCTATGCCATCATCATTTCAGTGCTACAATCTCAAACTTGTGTCTGTCTACGAAAGTCCATCCATGATATACATGATCACAGAGTATTGCGAAGGTGGAGAATTGATTCCGTACGTCTCCAAAGCATTTAAGGATGCGGGTGGATTACGCACGGAGGATGTTAGCAGGATTAGCTACCAGCTATGGAGCGCAGTCAACCACTGTGCCAAACATAACGTCATCCACCGAGACATTAAGAGTGAGAACGTAATGTTTACCAACTCGAAGAAGGACAGTGACCTACGTCTCATTGACTTTGGCAGTGGAACATACGATGGTGCTGCTGTAGAGAAGAGTGAGGATAGCGTTGACGTGAGCAGACACCATACGTTTGCTGGATCTGCTTTTTATATTTCTCCGGAAATGTTTCAACGAAACTACACACCCAAGACAGATGTGTGGTCGGCAGGGGCGACTCTGTACGTGTTGGTAGCGGGCTATCCTGCCGAGAGACTTCAAGAAACGTTCAATGTGTTGCAAAATACCAAGAAAGATCGTTTGCGTCAGCTGCCCAATATGCCGGACAACATGCCTGATTCATTTTATGATATGTTGGAAGGAGCTTTGTCGTACAAGCACAAGATCAGGTCAACTGCAGGCCAGTTGATGAGTGGGGAATTTGCACAATTCCATATCCAACACGAAGACAATACCACAGAGGCAGTGTCGGGAGGGACAAGTGGTGCGCAAGAGCAACCAGCCACTCCTTCACGCACCAAGTCTGTGTTGCTTGAAGGATCTGTCGGCAGGCACAGCGCTTATCTGGGCTATCAAAAGTTTGAACGCAGCGTCACAACAGTTTTGGCTACCATGCTGACGAAGGAGCATGCAAGGCGCCTGGTCACTTTGTTGGAGGAAGAAAGCAAGAAGGAAAGCAGCACCAAGGGCGGCAATTCCTTTGGAGAGGCCCCCGAAGAGCCCATCGAAGTCGATTTGAAATCAAACAAGGAGAAGTTGCAAGTTGTAACAATTTCATCTTTGCTTGGTGTCCTTGAGATCTTGAAGGCTGGTTCCTTACTAAAGGACGATATTGATGACGTGTTGAAAATGATAAGGTCATTGAAGGACTTCGTCTGGTACGAATCTTTTGCTTATCATATTTCCTCCCTTCGCCAATTTGTGATAGTGCCACAAGGATCGACAGTAGGTGGCAACAAATTGAAGAATGCTTTGCCGCACGCATCTCTTCACGGCGGAAACCGCTGGAGCGGATCGAGCTCCATGAGAGTGAAAAAAGGTTTCAGCAATGGCACTGATCACACCGCATCGTTGAATATGTCCATGCGTTGAGAAGATTGAGAGACATGCATCAATTTTGAAGAATACGATTTTGAAGGCTATGATTTTGAAGGTAAATAGTTTTGAAGACTACGATAAATTTTGAAGAGTGGAACAGTTTTGAAGTAATAGGCATGCAACACATTATGTGTGAGCATTCACATAGCTACGAACATCATAGCTATAAATGAGCACATATAAGTGAATATTTTTGTGACAGTAGTTCTTTCCACGCATTCTTTCCAAGACGTATAGCTGTGGAAACCCAACAAACGGCTCAGCGAGTTCAACTTTAGTCCTGCCTCTGCCCGACTCTTCATTCAGCGGCAGGACCAAAGTTATGTCTGCTCGTCTAGTTATTATTATTCCGAGTAATTTACCAAGTCAATATTCAATATTCGGCGGACTTATTTTTGCTCCACACTTTCTGCAGTCACATCTGAATCTCATGGCTCCCCAACCACCACAGATATGAGTCGTCCAGCCACTTTCACATGCCTTGGCATCGTCTCATCAGTAGCATCTACAAGCTCACCAAGCTAAGTAACTCCATCCCGCCGACACAATACCGCCGGCCGAGATACGAGACGAGAAAGAAGTGAGTAGGTGTCTCAAAACCGAGATTTGCATCTTTTAATTCTCGAGCCCCTTTATTTTTGCCATCACTTTTTTCGCGCCAACAAAAAATATCGCAACCATGACCATTGAATGAGTGCTACGATATGTTCATGTTCCTGTAGCTAACTATCAGTTCACAACACAATCACCATGACATCACTCCAACGAACCGACATCCTCTCCCTAATCCACCTCCGCTCCGACGGACGCCGCCCCAACGAAATCCGCCACATGACCTGCCATCTCGGCGCCCTCCCCCCCACAACCGACTGCGGCAGCGCTCTCCCATCAAGTGCCTGCTCGGGCAGTGCCATGGTCACCATGGGCCTGACTCAAGTGCTGTGTATCGTACGTGGTCCATGTGATGTGGGACGACGTACGGAGGAGTTACCGGATAGAGCTACATTGGAGGTGACAATGAGAACGGCGCCGTTTGCTCCACCGGGGGATCGACGATCGACTAATCCGACGAGTGATCGACGATTGATTGAACAGTCTCATTTACTGCAAAAGGCATTATCGGCATCTATATTATTACATTTATATCCCAAGTCGAAAATATCAGTGACGGTAATGGTGTTGGCCGATGATGGGGGACGACTTGAAGCGGCAATTAATGCGTGTACACTAGCTTTGATTGATGCGGGTATCCCATTGAAAGATATGGTGTGTGCCTGTTCCGCTGGACGGTGGAATGCAGGGGGGAGTGATGAGATTGTTGTTGATTTGAATCGGAGAGAGATTCAGGCTGCCACGGGAGGAGCATCTGGTGGTGGTGGTGGGAATAATAGTGGTGGAGGTGGAGGGACAAGTGATACAATCTACCTTCCTGTAGCAACCATGCCACAAAGGGGGACGGTGGTATTATCTCAATGTGAAAGTCGATTATCGGGTGGGGCAGAGGCGTTTGGGGAAGTTTTGGAATGTGCTCGTGCGGGATGTGAGATGGTTATGGAGGTTATGGCGGCGGCTGTGAGAGAACGGGGTGCGGGACTTTGGAAGGCGAGGGAGGGGAAGGCTACTGTTGTCTTGGATGATTGGTGAATTAAACGTCTCAACGAATATTTATTGGATGAATATTGAATATGATATTTTGTTTCTATTGTGATTGCTGTATACATGAACACTTATTTGATATCACTAGACGTGTCCCTTGCACTGAATGATTCAGAACACTAACTCAGGCATCTGTGCTAACAACATTATCACATAACGACATAGGTAAATATATCTAATCTGCTTAACTTAGTTATTATTATTAAACGACATAGATAGCAATCAACCCTCAAACTCGAACTATGACTTACCACTAAATGTGTCGAGGATATCTGCTCTTTTCATCAACCCTCGAACTGAACATATGTACACAGTAGAATCGATGGGAGGCAATGACTACATAGACATAGAAACATAGCACTGTTTCAGGACGCTACATTACATCTTATTCACTATTCACGTTGACTATTCCACGTCCCTTTTTAACTGTTCGTGCAAGAGGAAGCACAGAATGGCCCTCCCTGCTCTCTAAGCGGGCTGCCTTGAAATGTGCAGCCTGAATCCACAAAGATGTCCTCTGCTTTGCTATGAGGAAAGTTATCCTTCCATGCGCACAGATCCTGGTTGAATGAGGTTGCAAATGTAAACATGTAACTCATTTCAGTCACTGCTGACGTTTCCCACTTTGACAGATCTTGATTGAATGATGAAGCTCCCTGGAACATCCAACCCATATCGATGACTGGACGTGTTCCAAGATGAGATGCTGCCATCAAAAAACGATGCTCCATAGAACATGGCTTGCATATTTGTAACAGATGAAGTATCCCAGCGAGACAGATCTTCTTGGTTGAATGATGAAGCTTCATAGAACATTTGATACATATCAGTCACTGCAGACGTGATCCAAGATGAGATGTCGCCATCAAAGGACGATGCTCCAGCGAACTAACAGATGAAGTATTCCATTTTGACAAATCCTGGTTAAATGTTGAAGCTCCATAGAACATGAAACTCATATCAGTCACTGCAGATGTGATCCAAGATGAAATGTTTCCATCAAAAGATGATCCTCCCACAAACATGGCTTTCATAGTTGTAACTGCTGAAGTATCCCAACGAGACAGATCTTCTTGAGCGAATGATGAAGCTCCTCGAAACATGTTACTCATATCAGTCACTGCAGACGTGTTCCAAGATGAGATGTCGCCATCAAAGGATGATGCTCCATAGAACATCCATTTCATATCAGTCACTGCAGACGTGTTCCAAGAAGAGATGTTGCCATCAAAGGATGAGGCTTCACCAAACATGGACCTCATAGTTGTAACAGATGAAGTATCCCAGCGAGACAGATCTTCTTGAGCAAATGATGAAGCTCCATAGAACATTTGATACATATCAGTCACTGCAGAGGTGTTCCAAGATGAGATGTCGCCATCAAAGGATGAGGCTCCCCCAAACATGGCTTTCATTTGTGTAACAGCTGAAGTATCCCAACGAGACAAATCTCCTTGATCGAATGATGATGCTCCATAGAACATCCAACGCATATCAGTAACTTGACCAACATTCCACCCAGAAATATCTTCATCAAATGTAATGATATTTAGAAACAATGCAGACATGTCAGTTACGTTACCCACACACCAAGATCCAATTGGCCATCCATACTTTGAACTGTCAGCAGTACCCCAGACTCCTTGAACGTATTTATCAACTGCAGTCTTGAGCTCATCACGGGCGGCAAAGCAGTCAGTAGGAGATACCACGTTACAAGAGGAAGCACAAAATGGGCCATGATGTACAGACGATGGAGCAACCTTGATAGTGCATCCCGAATCCACAAAGACGTCAGTAGCGTTGCCGTAAGGAAAGTTATACTCCCATGCACACAGGTTTTGGTTGAACGAGGTTGCCCCTTTAAAAATTTCTCTCGTGCTTGTAACTGATGACATGTTCCAAGACGACAAATTTTGGTTGAATGATGAAGCTCCCCGGAACATTCGATTCATATTTGTAACTGGACCAACATTCCACCCAGAAATGTCTTCGTCAAAAGTATCGAGACCATCAAATAAGCTCGCCATGTTAGTTACATCATCAACACACCATGCTCCCATAGGCCATCCATACTTTTCAACAATACTAGCAGGGCAAAAGACCGCCCCTTCATTACAGCCAAGTTGGACATACCGGTCGATGGCAGACTTGAGTTCTTTGCTGTCTGCAAAGCATACATAATAGCGCTCAGTTGGCGAATGAGAAGGTGAAAGACTCATAGAAGGAGAAGTTGTAACTTTGTCAGCAGCGGCAGCAGGACGTGAAAGTGGAACTCCAAGACCGGCAGCCAGCGCAGTAATCAATACGCAAAAGATCGCCAACATTGCTTTGTTTCGCCTTTGTTTCCACCACGGAAGTTCGGGCTCAAGAGGAGTTGCTTCATACACAGTAGCATCATTCCCCCATTCTTCTTCTTCCACCAAGTATGCTTCTAGGATAGGCACCGAATTTGTCTCTGCTGTCGTTACTCGCTGATGCACATCCTCATCTTCACTGGCAGGGTAGTCATTGGATCCGTCATAATGCTGCTGTAGATTCTCTTCATCCCGAGGAGATTCTCCTTCGTCCATTTGCTGAACGACTGCATCCCCCCGAATCGATTCATTATCAATAACATCCACAGAAGCAGCAGCAGCAGCAGCGGACTCTTCATTCGGACTATTATTTGATGCTGATACTCGTGATGTTGTTGCCTTTTTTTCTTCGGTATCAGTCAGAGAATCTCGCTGATAACGGCTAAGTCTATGGTCAGGGTATCCACTTTTGCCCAAAATGTTTGTTCTCAGCCGCCACGGGGGCTAACCTATGCTTTTATAGGCTTAAAATACTCCTCTCATTGAGCTGGTTACGAATCCGTAACGTTCTAAGAAAAATTAAAAAATATTTTGTTAGCCCCGCTTCTAGCACTGAGTTAAGGTTACCCCTAGATTGGGTTCAATTTTCCCAATTTTCCACTGGAGGGGTACGTTCATGACACATACACATTCCAATGATTCAAAAGCTTGATTAGAACGCCACGGATTTGAACTCTTCTCACTCTCAGCTTTCCAGACCTATACTGACCTACTTCAGAGCTCCAATACTTGCTGAGAACAAACATGCTGGATAGGCTGACCATAGACTTAGCCTAACTTAAAGGAAGAGGAGGCCCGTCATCTTCGTTGGTCGATATTTCTTCTAACTCAATCTTTAATCTTGATTCACGTTCAAAATCTGTAAATGGACGGGGTGCGGCGTCATCCTCAATCTGCTCCAACATCGCTTCCTGCTGAGGCGGCTGTGGTGTCGTGGAAGCATCTTCAATCGGTGCCACATTATCCTTCTTTTCAAGTTCTTCCATATCAGCTATCTGTTGAATCAAAGGCACCGGAGCTGCATCTTCCACATCTACATTCTCGAGTCCGCCTAGAGTCCTCGTTGTTGTTATCGTCGTCGTTGACGTGGTGGGTGTCGATGTGCCGCCGGTGATGGCAGTGGCTATCCATGACGAAGAGGAAGAGCGGCTACCGCTATTTCCAGAGATGATGATTCTTCCCTGCTCAATGTCACCGCCATCATTATCCTCCCCCGAATAAAAATCCGCATTAGCAGTGTTTGTAGAAGTATTGTTATTGTCGTCTGCCATTTTTTTCTGTTATCAAAGTAATGCAAGAGGTAGGAATACGAGGAATAATAAGAAGGGTATCTGCCCATCATCTTCCATCTTCGATGTGATGACTAAGTATGATGATGTCTGTATTATTACCACGTCTGACGTCGGCTACATATATTCGAAACGATCGTGAACCATTGAACCAAGCCAAGAGCCAAGCGCTTTTTGCTTGAACCAAGACACTCTTTGTTGAACTTTGTCTTGAACGAAGGTAGTTAGTCGCGGGGCCTTGTCGCAAGGTCTGTCTTCGGGGACAGTGCTCTTTCTCGCTGAGTCTTCTTGCTGTTGCATCAAGCTGCTCTGAGTGAAACTCCATATATCTTAAAGCGTAATATAATTACCATTGGGGAAGTTGACCCGCTTTTTTCTCTCTATTTGCTTATGATCATCAAAGCCAAAGCCAGGTTTTTGCAGGCGGTGTCATCTCTGTATACAAGCCACGACCTATCTAGTAGTCTCTGGTCTGCTTATCTGGTCTATTTATTAATATTACCCTCCGATTAAACTTCAATTTAGTAACACACTCCCTTGCTTCGTGTTGGCTAGATCTCTAATGGAGGAGGCAAAGAAGTCAATTCGCATAGAAGTACTTATTCACGTTGGCAAGGGTGGGCTTCTTGGAGTAATCATCACCTATGTAATCAAGAAGGAAGTCGGCAGGATGCAACACGAACATCGGCTTCATAAAACTAGATACTGAGAATCCCTCAGTCAACGTTTGCAATATACAGGTACAGGGTACAGGGTACAGGTTTGCAAACAGGTACAGGGTACAGGTAAGGGAGTGCACGGAGCAAAAACACATTATATTTTATGCTTCTGATCTGAAGCATTAAATTTATTCTCTTACAACAACATTTATTCCTCCTCATCACTACATACCACTTGCACTTGAACTTCATCTTCTGAATCCTAGATCTAGATGAGTGGATCAACAGCAAAAGCCAAGACCAAGATGGCAAAAATGCTAACACCGAAGCCAACAACAGGAGAGTTGAAAAACCGAAGATGCACTGGATTTCATTTCTTGCGCTTGCAAACTTGAATCAAATGCATTTGTTTTCGTGTATTTGGCTGATTTAGTACTAGTACTAGTACCCTTGCTACTCTTCGAAGAGTAACCACGCTTACTACTCTTGGAGCCAGGACCAGGACTCTCCCTATCTACACAACTAAACGTTCCGCTTTCCAACAAGACCCATGAATCCAAAGCGTCATCTCCTACATCTCCCACAACAATCTTGATTGTGTTCATTTCGTTAGGATCTTGAGAAGGTGTACCAACTGCAGTCAAGACAACTGTGAATCCATCAGCTTCCAACTGAGGATAAATAGTTCCATTACCATTACTAGGATCATTCATATGAAAATACTGCGCATTCAACTGGTAATTGACATTGTTGATTGAAACAACATCAGTACTTGACTCACTCGAAGGGAGTTTTGCAATATTCTCTCCGTTCAAAATGAGAGCAAATGCGTCGTTAAAAGGACTGCCGACGAACTCATTATATTCATCAGATCCAAACATGTATCATGATGCCCTCGTCTGGAAGGAGATGAACATCAGTCAGAGTCGTGTTGTCATCATTCTCATATGCATAGCCCATGCTATATCCTCCAGTGAAGTAGCGGGTACAATTTCCATAATGAGGAGAGGCTGTGATGTTACTAAACTCAACTTCGCCATTGTGGGAGATGAAGTTCTCGATGAGCTCCTCTTTCGTCATAGCCGTAAAGTTCAACGCCGAGGATGCAAACACAGAAGCAGAAGCGGATGCGTCTTCGTCTTCATTTGGTGGCGAGTAGGGAAGCTGGCCACGGCTCGATCAATCCGAATGGTGATTTCAAGAGCAAGAAGGGCGAAAGATGCGATCTTCATGTTGGAAGTTGATCTGCTATGAATAATATTCTATCCAAGCTCGGAGTTGAGCAAAGTCAAAGTTGTTTGTGTATGTAGTTGTGGAGACGTCCGATAGTAGTATCCTTCAGATTGAATTCAACTATACTCTGTAGAAGTAGAAAGGAAATCTTTGTCTTTGCATCGATGTTTCCAGTTTTGCACTTCGGCATCTAAACAGATCTTACTTCATACTTTAGCTAGCGTTTCATCGCGGAGTTCAGTGCAAACTTTTAGCACAGCCCCGCAGAGACTTGTGAGAGACATATTGACTTTTCTGTCTTGCATGCGGACTTTTCGTTGATGTGAAG
>Ga0209652_1002420_pt1 | contig 14443 bp, 12 predicted proteins | sample SaaInl74LU_5_DNA_FD_184641 | JGI IMG/M metagenome (GOLD analysis project Ga0209652, IMG submission 184641) | Marine microbial communities from expanding oxygen minimum zones in the Saanich Inlet - ESP_74LU_5_DNA (SPAdes) (version 2) | ecosystem: Environmental > Aquatic > Marine > Intertidal zone...
TCACGATCGCGAAGATGCAGTTGCACAAACTCATCCTCTCCCAGGTAGTAACGCGATATTAACTCATGCTGTTTGTGTTTGATATCTTGTAACATAGCTAACATCAAAAGTGTTTCCAAGCTCCAAGCTCCACGCCGCCGCTCACCGCTCAACCCTGCTCAACCGCACATTGCACCACAAGACGCAGCTTCGACTTCATTCCGACTCTCAGCGGTACCCACGATACCGAGTACCGAGAGCCGAGGACATTCAATTCAGTCTATTGTTTGAGATTCATTTTAATGAAGGGCTGAAGATATCAAGTTGAAGCGAGCACGCGTGCAAGATCAAGAAGTAGTTGTGCCTCACAAGATGAACACATGTCGTCATCGATAAGTAGATCAGTCAACATTATTCCTGAGGAGGCATTCTATAATCGAATAGAGCTATATCTATCATCCCAAGCACCACATCAGCTTTTGGAGACAGCGACCCTGTTCGTACTTATTCTTCGTAACAATGGCAATAATATCAAGAGCGTTGGGGCGCCATGCAGGCGAGCTGTCTAGACTAAGCTCTCTTGCAGGTCTTTCGTCATGGTCTTCATGTCTTAATCGTACTTGTAGCCTCAATTATCATTCGCGATCTATCTCTTCTGCATCTACTCCGATGTTGAAGAAGGCATGGGACACTCAAGCAGATCAATACAAATTTTGGAATCGCGAAGAGAGTATAAGTGGACAAGCTCAGATGATGCTAGACATGTCTCCCGAAAGCATTCAAAAAGAGGCTCGTATCTTATGTCTCTCTGCTGACGATGATGCCGCAAACAATCCACTTCTCGATAAGCTTCCATTCGGAAGTCGTCTTCTCCATGTTGGTTCACAGTCTACGGACTTCCCAGATAAGTTGGTAGACGAATCTCCAAATGTGCTGTTCGTGAGTCCATCATGTCCACATGCTCGGTTGATTCTGCCCTTGGTGTTGGCGAAGTTTCCTACAATCGAGTGGATTCACGTGCGTTCGGCCGGAATTGATTTCCTCGAGTCCGATGAGCTTCCATGGGTGGGGAAGAAGGGGATAGTCATGACTAATGCCAAGGGGCAATTCTCGTCAAGTTTAGCGGAGTATGTGATGATGGCATGTAGTTATTTTGCAAAAGATATTCCTCGGCTGCTCAAGAACAAGGGGGCAAAAAAATGGGATGACTTCGAAATTGAAGAGTTAAGGGGAAAGACAATGGGGATTGTGGGCTATGGTGACATTGGGAGAAGTGCTGCAAAACTGGCTAGTGTGTTTGGAATGAAAGTTATCGCACTCCGAAGAAATCCAGAGAAAAGTGAGTTTGATCCAATCTGTGATGAAGTGTTGGGTACAGGGCGATTGGCGCTTCAGAAGTTGATGTCGGTTTCAGATTACGTTGTTTGTTCGGCTCCATCGACTGTGGAAACGCGAGGAATGGTGAATGCGGATGCATTTAAAGCTTCTAAGAAGAATCAGGTGTTTATCAATCTTGGAAGGGGGCCTGTTGTCGATGAAGAAGCGTTGGTTGAGGCACTTCAAAATGGAACATTGCGTGGGGCTGCTCTGGATGTATTCGCAACTGAGCCTCTCCCCGCCGACCATGCACTGTGGGACTTGGATCAGGTATTGATTTCGCCACACAACATGGATAGGACGGCCACCTTCATGCATGAAGCTACTGAGTTCTTCGTTAATGAAAATCTGCCTCGCTTCATGCTTGGACACAGTTTGTTAAATCCAGTTGACGTTTCGCTCGGATATTAAGAGGAAATTGTGTTGTATAGTATTGATGAGAGAATAAATGATTGTTTAAACAATATGTCCATCTTCAATGATGGCAACATCGCATTTACCTTCGAACAGGCAGGCATGAAGAATCAGGATTGCGTTTTCAATCTGATCATCCCTGATAATGAAACTTATGTTCACTTTTGATGCGCCTTGACTCATCATCTCTACTTGAATTCCGTGCATACTGAATGTAGCGAAAACAGTGGCCAACACATCGGAGCTCCGACTGACATCCGTGATCAATGTTAAAATTGCACGGTCGCGATGAAGCTCTACTTCCGCAAAATTGCTTAAATCGTCACGCAGTTTTTCAATGTCATTCTCCTTCTGCTTCTTGTCAAGTGTGACCGAAATAGAAACTTCCGATGAGGCGAGCACATCTACAGATACTTTGTTCTTCTCAAAGTCAGCGAATACCGCACCCAGAAACCCATAAGCACCGAGCATTTGCAATGAAGTAATGTCCATCAAAGTGATATTCCTTTTACATGTAATCGCAGTAACCATTCGACTAGGATTGCCGACATTATCAATCAAAGAACCAGGAGCGCTTGGATTGTAAGAGTTCTTCACCCGGACTGGAATATTCGCATGCAGCGCTGGTTGCATTGCAATGGGATGGAGTACTTGTGCACCAAAATAAGCAAGTTCTGATGCCTCTTCATAAGACACATGACTAACTGGCAATGCATTCTTTACGAGACGTGGATCAGCTGTCAAAATTCCATCCACGTCTTTCCATACTTGCACTTCGTCCACTTTCAATGCTGCACCAATGGCTGTCGCAGTCAAGTCCGAACCGCCACGACCAAGAGTTGTGATCTTTCCTTTTGTGTTGTGGCCTACATTTCAACATGGACGGGAAGAATGTAAATCACAAGACAGCTCAAGAACAACATAAACATCAAAACATTTAACTCTATTACTCACCAATAAATCCTGTGACGACGGCAACAACATTCGGATCAACTCTGCCATCAAATCTTTCCTTAATGGAAGGAATAGTACCAGGCAATAACTTGGCATCTCCATAAGTGTCATCGGTCAACACGCCTACATCCCAAGCATCAAAAGCTTGTGCCGGAACACCAATCTGATTCAACCTCGCCGCCATGATTCGTACGGAACATCTTTCTCCATAACTCACCAACTGATCAAGTGACTTTGGTGACAATTCTTGAATGAGACGTACTCCATTCAACATATCTTCGCATTCATCTAGCAATTTTTCGACATCATTGCGTGTCCTTTCCGGTATATCAAATTTACGACAGGTACCCAGATGTAATGTCCGCAATGCCTCAATGTCGACACGACCTTCCAACGCCATTTCGCCCGCTGCCAAGAGTGAGTTGGTAGTTTTTCCCATTGCCGAGCAAATAACTGCACGTGGTCGAACTGGATTTTCACCCGAGGGTGATCCATCCTCGTTAGTTGGTGGGTTTGTCCGATCTTTGATGAGATTGGCCACATGGTCGATACGTTCAGCGTTGGCTAGAGACGAACCACCGAACTTCATGGTGACATCAATTGGAGTTTGGGCGGATGAGCCTGGTCGAGCTTCCGTGCCTGTGCGGCGGTTGCTTATCTTGGATTTGTAGGAGGAAATTACTTCCGAAGGACTTTCTTCTTCTTCGATGGTGCTGTCGTTACTAGTACCAGCATCTGCTCCTGTCTCGTCGATTTCTTCGTTATCATTTTCTGCCATGTAAAGAATCTGGCGTGAATGAGCGTTGTCAATGATATGGAAGGGATCAAGTCGTCTCTGATTGGACACCACATATTTTGTAAGTTGTTGCCGACCATAATGATGTGAGGGCGAAACAAATGCATCTGTGGCTACGGCGGCCAGCAGCAACAATGACATCGTCATCATTCCTGCCGCTGACAATGGATCCACCATGGTTGGTCTTTTTCGGGCGATATACTGCTGCTGCTTTTGCTGTTTGCTAGTGTTTGCTGTCCAAGCAAAGGTGTGCTCTGAACTGTGGAGGAACTTTCAGTACTAATTCCTACTTGATGATTCGTGTAGAAATCTTTTGTGGCCCGGATTATGATGGCGGCGGATGATGGCCGATGGCCGCTCAGCTCTCAGCTCGTAGGCATGGTTTTTTTGCTCACATCATGATATACTTCCAATGGGCTATATAATTGTATGGGTTGAGCGTCTTCTGTATCATGATAGAGAATAAGAGTCGTCGGTTTATTGTAGCTCGGCACGGAGAGACTGGTGAGTTACTGCCTTCATGTTGTGACAACACCATACTATTTCTATGACGATTTTAGCACTAACATACATTCCGATAGATTTCAACCGAGAAAGACGTGTCCAAGGCACCTCAAACGATTCAGTTCTCACCGATAAGGGTATATCCCAGGCAACAGCATTAGGTGTCTATATTTCAAAGCGGGAGAGAATCACAAGAACGTTTTGCTCTCCGCTGCGTCGGTGTCGTCAAACCTACGCTGAAATCTCGGGAGGCGGTGCTGCCAATGATGACCCCTTGCCGGAGCCAACCATTCTTGAAAATCTGAAAGAAATTGAACTGAAAGAATGGCAAGGAAGGCTGCGAAACGATATCATAATTGAAGATAAAACAAATTGGGACATCTTCAAAGCAAATCCATGTTCACTTCGACTTCAAAACGGGACATTTGCGCCGGTTCTTGATTGCTTCGAGAGAGCTATTAGCAACTGGGATGTGATTAGATCCGATGCTGCTTCAAACTCCGCAGATGTCACTTTTATCATGTGCCATGGTGCTATAGGGCAGTGTATGCTTCTTCAAGCTCTGGGGCTTGATAAAAAGGAGTATGGATTATATGCACTTGACAACTGTGAGTGTTTTGAAATAGAATTCGAGTCAGATGAAAGCGAGTATTCAAGTAGATGGAGGAGAATAGATACATCACAGGCAGTGTCGGAATGGCAGTCAACCTATTCTACGCAGCTTGTCTCTACTACACTTGCGACCAGCAGATGAACAAACAAAAATAAGAATAGATTGGCTATTATGTTTCATATTATGTATTTAATCCACTTCCTCAACACTCGGTTCATCCATGTGGTCTCCTGCTCCATCTAAATCAGCTCCCATGAAGTCATCCCCATCAGCGTTTCCACCTCCTGCATTGGCTGCACTCTCGTACGCCTTCTTCAGGATCGGATTTGCTAGTCTTTCGACCTCCTTTTGTTTCTCATCGCATTCTGCCTTTTCTGCGGCTGGATTGTCCTCCAACCATACAAGTGCCTCGTCAATTGCTTTTAGTAGCTCATCCTTTTCTGATTCTTCCAACTTTCCCTCGAGAGTATCATTGATTGAGTTCTTTAAGTTGTACAAGTAAGCCTCTAGTTGGTTGCGTGCCTCTACATTATCTTTCTCCGCGGCATCCTGATCTGCAAAATCTTCAGCCTCTTTCACCATACGTTCGATCTCCTCGTCTGAGAGTCGACCCTTCTCGCTTGTAATGGTGAGAGATTGAGTTCGTCCAGTTCCTTTGTCTGAAGCGGAAATGCTTAGAATACCATTGGCATCGACATCGAACGATACTTCAATTTGAGGAACTCCTCTAGGGGCTGGTGGGATTCCACTAAGTTCAAATTGCCCAAGGAGGCGATTTGATTTTGTCATGGAGCGCTCGCCTTCAAATACTTGAATGTTGACTCCAGGCTGGTTGTCCGCATAGGTAGAAAACACTTGACTTTTCTTAACTGGAATAGTCGTCCCGCGTTTGATTAGAGCAGTCATTACTCCACCTGCAGTTTCGATGCCCAGTGAAAGTGGGGCAACATCAAGTAAAAGAACATCTTTCGTTGCTTCTGACGCGTCACCACTGAGAATGCCTCCCTGAACAGCTGCACCATATGCAACGGCTTCATCTGGATTGATTGATTTGTTCAATTCTTTCCCACCAAAGAATTCACTCAACAGTTTTTGGATTTTTGGAATACGAGTCGAGCCACCAACCAGAATTACTTGGTCCACCTGCCCCTTGCTCATCCCTGCATCCTTCAGTACCTGCGTCACAGGAATCATTGTCTTTTTGAACAAATCCACATTCAGCTCTTCAAATTTGGCTCTAGAAATTGTTGACGAAAAGTCTTTCCCTTCCGCAAGTGCATCACATTCAACAGTGGCAGAGTTTTGATTGGACAATGTCCGCTTCGCATTCTCGCACTGTTTTCTCAACCGTTGTACTGCCCTCTTGTCCCCGGATATGTCCACGCCAGTTTGTCGTTTGAATTGAGAAATAAAGTAATTCATTAGCCTCTGGTCAAAGTCCTGTCCTCCCAAGTGGGTATCACCTGCGGTTGCAAGAACCTCGAATACACCATTATCAATTGACAGTAAAGTGACGTCGAATGTACCACCACCCAAATCAAATACAAGAATATTTTCCTCCTTGTCGCGTTTGTCAAGTCCATACGCGATAGCAGCTGCAGTGGGTTCATTAATGACACGTTCAATCGTCAATCCGGCAATTTTTCCAGCATCCTTCGTTGCCTGACGTTGTGCATCATTGAAATACGCTGGAACAGTCACAACTGCATGAGTGACCTTTTGTCCCAAGAATGCCTCCGCACTTTCTTTCATTTTACGGAGCACCATACCGGATATCTCCTCGGGAGAGAACTGCTTCGTTGTCCCCTTCCCATCCACGTCGTCAATTTGTACTACGGGTTTGCCACTTTTATCCCCGGTAATTTTGTACGGCATGAGTTTCTTGTCCGATTGCACAGTAGAGTCACCAATCTTTCGTCCAATGAGTCTCTTTACATCGAAGACGGTATTTGTTGGGTTTTGCGCTGCTTGGTTCTTGGCGGCATCTCCGATGAGACGGGTGCCGCTGTTTTCAGGTTGGAATGCCACGTAGGAGGGTGTGATTCGATTGCCTAGTTCGTTTGGACAGACTTCGACACGTCCGTGGCGCCAGACTGCGACGCAGGAGTAGGTTGTTCCTGTGGTGTCATTGTGATGTTTTTTGATAGGTCGATATATGAAGGATGATGATGAGATCGTACATGATGGAATGCGGCAAGTGTTTGCACAAATTATCGAGAATCAAACAAATGATATGATAATATTGCAGCTACACAAGATATCGACTGACTTACCAAGATCGATACCAATACACGGCCCATTAGATCCACCCCCACGCACACAAAAGAGAGCATTCTCAATAGGCGATGATGATAATGATGATGATGAAATCCTTTCATTGGATTCAACTTTGTCGTGTTGTTCTCGGCTACTACCCAACCCCATCTTGTGCAAAGGTCGTTTCATGAGAGAGGGTTGACGCCATGATGATGATCGTCTTGAGGAGACTGCATCAGCGGATGACGAGAGCAGAGCAAAATAAACGGCGAGCGATGCCGATATTAAGAATCTGCTGCTGATAGATGGCGACTTCATGGTGTCCCTATCGTTGTTGTTGATTGTGTATTGTATGAATGGTCCACTATTGATTTCAATTCAGTTGATTGATCTTTCCACTTGGAAATCATTGCATTTTATTTGTGGAGCAAGATGACGCAAAAATAGGCTTAGTAAATGTCATAGTCTCATGACGTCACATGAGTTGAAGTCTCACCCCTCAAACTAAACAAAAATAAACGCACACATCAACGTGTGGCTCACAAGCCAAGCTCCACGTATGTGGTCGATGGGTTGATTGCCTCCCTCGCTCTCGGTGGTGGCAAGCAAGCAGCAAGGAATGAACGATGACAGCCAACTTATTGTGCCGCCAAATCTCCTCATTCTTACTTACGCAATCAACAAAAACAACCACCATGAAGTTCACAGCAGCACCCCTCGCCCTCTTGGCACTCGCCGCCCCCATCACCACCTCAGCATGGAGCACAGCCGCCGTCCGCTCCGTCCGCGCCGTCCCAGCCACCATCCTCCACGGATACTCCACCGCCACCACCGGAGAGTCCGCCACGGAATCCTTCCGTCTCTCCTTCACCGAGGGAGATGACACCATTTCTCCCTGGCATGACATCCCATTGAAGGGAAACGCCGATGGAACTTACAACGCTGTCATTGAAATCCCCAAAATGACCAAGGCCAAGATGGAAGTTGCCACCAAAGAGCCCAATAACCCCATCGCTCAAGATATGAAGAAGGGAAAGCTACGTGATTACCACGGACCCATCTTCTGGAACTATGGATGTCTTCCCCAGACTTGGGAGAACCCCAATGAGGAACACCCGGAGCTCAAGTGCTTCGGGGACGATGATCCCATTGATGTTGTGGAGATTGGATCAAAGGCCATTGCTATGGGCTCTGTTACCGAGGTCAAGCCTCTCGGTGTTATTGCCATGATTGATGATGGTGAATTGGACTGGAAGGTCATTGCCATTGCTACCGATGATGAGCTTGCCAAGGAATACAATGATATCGATGATGTTCCAGATGCCGTCAAGGATGGTATCAGGGAATGGTTCCGCTGGTACAAGACTCCTGATGACAAGCCACTAAATGGCTTTGGATTCGATGAGAAGTGGTTGGATGCCAAGAATGCTAATGAGGTCATTGAGGAGACTCATGATGCCTGGAAGAAGTTGAGGAGTGGAGAGATTGAGGCTGGAAAGCTTTGGACTGGAAAGAACTAAGTTATTGACAGTTTGAGTTATGTATACTTCAATACGATGCTTATAAGAGATTTTTTTGACATACTTTGTGGAAGTACTTGACTGAACTTATGAAACGCTTTGGTTGATATGCTAGTGCCAAGTGCTTTGTTGCGACGACAGCCACGCTACTCTCTCTCTCTCTAGATACCATAGCCTGCGTTAAGATCACTGATGCAAATATTCTTCTTATCTTGCTAAAATTAGATGATGGCTTTTGCCAAATCTTGAGAGAACACTTTACGCCAACCTTTTTCATTTATCAAATAGACCCCAATGAAACCACCAGATGCAGCATCGCGCAGTGTAGCGTGCCGAATTGCCTTGATTCCGAGAGCCACTGCCTCTTCTTCTGACATGTCAAATTTCCGCTCTTCCGTATCCAGAATGCCCAATGCAAAAGTACTGCCGCTTCCCACGGCGAAAATGTCTCCTTTGATTCTCACACCAGTGTTGTCAATGTAGTATATGCTGAATCCATCACGTTTATCGTATCCCATAATCATAGTCCCAACAGATAAGTCTAAGCCTCGATTCCCGTAGAGAACAGAAGATAAAATACGAGATGCCCTTGCAACACTGATGGCTCTGCCGTCGTGGGTTAACTCATGCATCTTTGACTCATTCCTAAGAAACCTAATCCAATAACTACAATCAGCTGCACCTCCAGCCATAGTCCCAAGAACGGTTTTGCTTACAGGAAGTACCTTTTGAGTCGTTTTAGAACCCACAAAGCTTCCTATGCTTGCACGCGAATCAACTGCTGCTATGATTCCTCCTTTGAATAAAAATGATATTGTTGTCGTACCGTGTGCGATGTCAATGGGTGGTGTTGGAGAAATGCTGGACTCGAAAAACGAACCATCATCTATCTCGCCACCACGACAGGACATTAATCGAGAGAAGTGATTGTGTTTTACTGCCTCGACAACGGTGATAAAACTGACTTGCAGTAGGCAAAAAAGCGAGGCAATTGCGATGGCAGTAGCAGTGCCTACTAATCGACGGCGTGGATCTCCACCTCCTCTCCTCGCTGCGCTTGCAAACGAACGTTGTGTCATAACATCTCTCTTTGCTACTCGAGGTATCATATTCCCTCTAGTATTATTCGACAACAAAGCTGCAGTTGGAGTTTGTACTGCGGTAAATGTGGACATATAACGTGTCGAACCGGCTTTAGCAGCTTTTTTGCCACGCCTAGATTGATTTCCTTCCATGTTGTCAAATCGTTTGTTGCCATTGAAAATTCTGTCGGTAGAGTGAGAATCGGGTACATTTTCCATTGAAGGCAATTGACCAAATTTGAACGGATTTTCCTCTAGCTTCGCAGGCAAATGGAAACGAGAATCAATCTGTGATGGTGTAAATAGAGCAGCCACAAGAGGCACTTCAACTTCAGATTTTGCGTACACTTTCGCCTTCGTCCCATCAGGTGAAGTCTCGATCCGTTCCAGCGGTCTCACTGTCAATGTGACGTCAACTTGCGGAAGCACCCACCCACCTGTTCCACTAATACCTTCACCTATCATGTACGTCTTTTGCATCTTTGCAAGCTGCGCCTTCCTTTTTGCACGAATATCGTCAGAGAATTTACGAGGTTTTTCATTCCCTCTGTACACTACTGATGAGTCACTGACTGAGCAAACAAGACCCTCATGCAATATGGGATATCTAAAGTACACTGTTGTGCCAATGAACTTCTGTGCTAGTAGCACTACAGGGGGCAAAGGAGGCAAGTCGTCTTCCATCTCGAGAAGTGCTGTCCTGTATCGACTGCGTAAGCCAAATACATTGGCAAACACTTTCCTTCGATTGAGCTTTTTTATAGGTGCATCCTTCAAAGATGGAAAGCTCGGGTACGGGACACTAGTACCGGCATGTAGTTGAGGGTGAAATGCTACATCTGCATCCTCATCATACGCCCATGGACTTTCTCCAAGTATTTCCGTAGAAGACTTCGTCAAAACGTGCGCATTACCGAATTGATTTAAGCGCTTCTCTTCTTCTGTTAACTTATTCTCGTCGATCAACGACCTTGTCGCGTCTGATAGTTTTGCCGAATCAATGAATGGAAGAAGAGTCACTGCCTCCCATGGCCAACGTTTACCATTCATGTCAACAGTGAAGGACTCAGGATAGAAGCTGGAGAAAGGTACAATGATAAAGAGATGTGAGCAGGCAGAAGAAATATTTGATGACGACCATTGGCGGTTCAGACTTACTCAATCAGCGGAGAGTCGGGTGATGTCATGAGCCATCTATATGGTTCGGGCAGAAGATAAGAACTTGATGGGGGGAGACAGCCAAGCAATTGTTCGAATGGGCGCAATGGTTCCCCTGCAACTCGCCGAACGCCTGGCTTAGGCTCTTCCTTGTCACTAAAGAACGACATGTCTTCTAGCATCGAATTCAAATTGACAAGATCACTAATCATTGGCCCATAATGGTAGGGGTAGTACCATTCTAGAAGGAGGTGGTTGATATGAAATGGATGAGAAATTTGAAGACAATAAACAAACGAACAAAAAAAACGATACTGAGAAAAAACTTACCCCAAGATGGGCAACCCCTGTAATAGTACTCAAGAGTCCACACCAAGCCTTCCAGGTATGCTTTCCTCAGTGCTAAATGTTTTTCGGCATCAAACGGAGTGAAACCAAATTTGTCGTAATAGTATCTGCCTTTCAAGTCGACTAAACTGCTATCGTCAATTTTGGCTGCTTTTATATTAGCAACTCCACCTCCCTCTGGCGACAGAGATTCACGTAGGATGCCTCCAAACTTGCTTATCAAGGCATCATCACTTTCGTTTCCAGCCGAATCAAATTTGACTTCTGGTATGGATTGCGTGGATGTCACAGGGCTGAAAGCATCTTCTACCATTTCTATCTTATCTTCTGCTGCAGACTTTTGGATGAGCATATCTCTATAGCGCTCTCTCTCTGCCTGTTCGACTTGCTCCAAAATCTCATCAGATGGGATCAGTGACTCGCGGCCAGCCTTTTTGTCGGCTTTGCGCATTCTTTCGTTATCTTCTGACATCGATAGCTTTTTGTTCTCGTAGAATGGGTCTTCGTATCGCCCAACGTCAGCTAGAAAACTCTCAAGACGAGATCCGGAAGTGATTCTACCTGCATCAGTTAGGTAGGGGTGGTTGATTGTGTGTGTCTTTGACTCCTCCTCGGCAGACATAGTTCTTCTGTATCGACCGTCACTCAGCCACTTTCCTCTGTTCTTTTTGTATGCGTAAAAGATTAGATCAAACGCCTCTTCCCCAATGTCTAATGCTGGCATGTGAGGCAAAAAGTCATTGCCTACGAGGAACGTCATGAAGACAAAGTCATCAATCGTTGGCTCCAACTTGTATTTGGAAGAAGGATAAAACTCTGACGTCTCAAATTCCAGCGCAAGGTAATCTCGCAGGACAGACAGGTGCAACAGCTCAAAGTTGGAGTTGTGGATGTATGATTGGATGGCGGCGCTAAGCGGTGGCTGGAAAGTTGCTGCAGGCACAGTCTCAACTTGGCTGTCGTCATTTAATTCTTTCTGGTTTTCCAACTTGGCAAGAGCTTGAACAGCTTTTTTCCTCGCCATATCAAACACGACCTCTTCACGTAGCAGACAAAAATGTGGCTCGTGAGTAGCCAGCCCCAGCATTATCAAATCACCATCTTGCCCAAATACACAGTGCCGAGTATTGGGATCATATCCAGGTTTCGTTTTCTCGTGGCGAATGAAATCCATAATCTTGTGCTCTCCCTCTCCGGGTACATCATGGCCGCTGAAAATAACAGTTAGATCTTGCCATTTGGGGTCCGTTTCGAGTTTTTGACGGACAAAAGCAAGAATATTTTGAGAGCATCTGTATAGAAAAGGCGTGCCAGGTGTGATGCAGTTGGAGTGGAATGCGTGTTGCTTTGGATCGACATTTGCAGAGCTTGCGACCGGCGACGCAACTGTGGAAGAATCAGAGCCTGCCGTCATCGTTCCTGTGAACCTTTGAGATCCCCTCGCTTGGTTACTCTCCGTTGACCAATATCCATCAAAGGCACCTCCATCGGCTTCAATAAGATACTCTCTACTCATCCTTTCATTGTCATCCTCGTTGTATTTGCCATTGCGGCCTTGTGTGCTTTGTAAAGTCATCAAATGCATCTCAATTTCTTTCTCGCCACCACTCCGATACCTACGACTACGCTGCTGGTTCATTTTAGCACGTGGAGCAACACCGTCAATAGCAAGGTAAACTAATTGTTTTGGTTGAACAATATCAGAAACGACACGATCAAGGTAGTAGCATACATTTTGGAATATCTGCTCCTCCGTAATGCCAGATGCGCTCAACTCAGGCGTCACATTGCCATTATTGTCAGCGTTCAGCTCTTTTTCTTTCTCCAATTCTTCTTCGGAGTTGTTATGAGAAGCGCAATGAATAATACCATTCATATCCAAATACAACCGATCGAACTCTGGCATGATGTGCGGGAGTGCTGTATTTTGACGATTGTCCCAATTTTTGCTATCATTATTTGTGAATGAATTGGGATGAAACCCGTGCGCCTTCTTCGTATCTTCACTTGGCGGACAGTTGATGGGCTGATTGATTAAGGGGTATCTTTCTGACAGCCAGCGGAAGAACTGTTGACAGGCAGGTTGAAAACATCAGTTTAGTGGAAAAACATGATATATAATGGTGAATTCAAGTCAGAACATCACGAACCTTTGGGACTCCCATCCTGACGCGATATTATTGAGACCCTGATCCAGAGTGGTAGGGGAGATGGATGGCAAATGAACTCTCTTTGAAGAGGTTGTTTCATGTGATATGAAAGAGGTTTAAGAGTGACCTACTTGGACTTGCTTGGATTTTTTGTTGCCTCTTCTGATTTTGAATTGATGGTCATGATGAGATGTGAGATTTCTCCTAAGTACATCCTTATTTTTTACGATATGTAACATATGGTAGTTTATGGTTCGTAACTACGACTTTGGTGACCCCAACATCCAACAAAAACACATAACTCAACATACAAGCTATGAGAAGATTAGAAAGAAACGACTTGTGAAAGAGAAAAGTTAGACGTAACATTTTGCTACATGACTTCGAAGAGACAATAAAGATCGAAAAAGATGCGAATTTTCTTGCTCTGTGTAGATGCAAGCTATGAGAAGTTGAGAAAGAAATGACTTTGAACGAAGTAAGAAATAGAGTGTATGTGAGCAATATAATTGCTAAAAAGAGGGAAAAGAGGTCTTATGTAGATGAATGACCTCGAAAAAGATGGAATTTTCTTGCTCTGAAAATTTGCGCTTGACTTCCCGCCGGCGGCATGAATTCATTCACGGTCGTTCAGAAAGAATGGAAGTTATGTGCACAAGTATCCGGCGGGGTACCTAAAAGTGTCTTCGTGGTGGCAGAGAACACCTTTTACCGAGCATTTTATTGTACCGACCAGACTCCAGCCACGCAACGATCGGCTCGGAGGGCTCAGTACAATAAAGTGTGCGCACCGTAGTTCACCCAAAAGTGCGACGGGGGCTGCTTCGCGGAGGGAAAAACCACGCTCAAACCACATGACTTTGCCATAATTTTGCAATTGATTCATCTCCATCCCAATCATCCTACGAACATCATGACTATGTCTACCAACTTCGACACCAACGCCGCCGATGGCATCGAGATTGACAGCATCTTCTCCAGCGCTGTGGCCTACGGAACTGCTAACGACGCAAACAACCAACGCCGCAACAAAAAGTACGGCAAGGTCAAATCCCTCGTCTTTGTGTCCACTGCAGTAGTTGCCGTCATCTTCGGTTGGACCGCTTTCAGTGGAATGAACCAACCCAACTATGCTGTTCAAGGGAATGAGATGATGGAGAGGAACCTTAAGACCAAGGCCACCAAGGCCCCCACGGTCCCTGCCACCGCGGCTCCCGTCGCCGCCAAGGCCACCAAGGCCCCCACGGTCCCTGCCACCAAGGCTCCCGTCGCCGCCAAGGCCACCAAGGCCC
>Ga0209652_1002424_pt1 | contig 14434 bp, 7 predicted proteins | sample SaaInl74LU_5_DNA_FD_184641 | JGI IMG/M metagenome (GOLD analysis project Ga0209652, IMG submission 184641) | Marine microbial communities from expanding oxygen minimum zones in the Saanich Inlet - ESP_74LU_5_DNA (SPAdes) (version 2) | ecosystem: Environmental > Aquatic > Marine > Intertidal zone ...
TGACTTTGCTAACTATGCAAATCGTATTTGGGAACTTGGCGGACCAGACATTAGTGACGTTTACAACCAATGTGAAGCTTGTGCTGAGGTAATTGAAGGTTGTACAGATCCAAACGCAAACAACTACAACCCTGAAGCAACTATTGATGATGGTTCTTGTATGTACGACTGTGCTCCACTTACAGCAACATTCGATACGAATGGTTGTAACGATGAAACTGATTTCTTCAGTGTAGACATCAACGTTACTGACCTTGGAATGAGCGGACCTTATACTGTGACGAACAGCTTGAATGCTGACGAAGCAACGATTGATGCTACAGGTGTATTGAACTACGGTAGCTTCGACAACCTTGCTGAGGTAACAATTACCATCACTTCACAAGGCGATGCGATGTGTTCTATCAGTTCTGACTCATTGTTCTGCCCTGTGGGAATTAACGATATCGCTGCAAGCAACTGGACAATCTACCCGAACCCTGCTGATCAAATCGTGAACTTAGATCTTGCTGGCTTAACTCAGGGATCTGTTGAAGTAACTGATCTATCAGGACGAGTAGTTTATGTATTCAACATCAATGCTGAGCAAGCGAAAACGACAATAAACACTGCAGCATGGGCGAATGGAATCTATCAAGTAAGATGGGTTTCTAATCAAGCAACTGCAACACAAAGACTAGTGATTCAGCACTAAGCCTTATTAAAGAAGCATAAAAAGCCCGTTAACTTCATTGTTAACGGGCTTTCTTTTTGGATCAATAAGGCCTTGATTAAAGCTTTAGAATGTACTCTGTGAGGTTGACATCAGTATTGAGTTCCAATTTCTTTCTTAAGCGATACCTGCTAATTTCTACGCCACGAATCGAGATATTCATAATTGTTGCAATCTCTTTTGTGGTGAGGTTCATCCTAAGATAAGCGCATAACTTTTGATCGTTAGGAGTAAGCGAAGGAAATTCATCTCTCAATCTCCTTAGGAAGTCCACATGGACTTGATCGAAATGACGCTCGAATTGTTGCCATGTTTTATCAAGCTTAATATCATTATTGATTGTTTTGATGATTTGGCGAATTTCCTTTTTGGCTTGAGCTTCGTCTGAAGGGTCTAACTGCTTGAGCACATCTCGAACACCTTGCAAGACTTTCGCCTTCTGAACCAAGTGCATTGTAGCAGAGGCAAGCTCTTTGTTTTTATGCACAATCTCATCTTTCAGCCTTCTATTGCGAAGCTCATTAATAACCTGACCACTCTTTGCCTTTTGATCTTCCAATTCCTGCTCCTTTTGCAAAACTAGGGCCTCTTTCTCCTTCTCGTTCTGAATGGCGCTGAATCTGTACAGTGTAATAACGATGATTAAAAACACAAGAGCATAAGCTAACCAAGCCCAAAACGACAAATACCACGGTCGAGTTATTTCAAAACGCAGAAGCTCTTCGTCCAAAACAAAATCTTGTTCGTTCAAAATCCTCACTCGGAAAACATAATTGCCCGATTTTAAATTGGTGAATTCACGATAAAACTCACCTTCATCTCTCAACCATTTTGATTCAAAACCATCCAAGAGTGTTTCAATTCGCAAGTTGTCTTGATTCCTCAATGACGTTTTTCCGTATTCAATTCTAAGTGAGCGTTTATCTTGGCCAAATTCAAGCGAATTAAGATTCGCCAAGGGGCCATGAAAGGGAGAATAGATCATCTCTTTGCTGCGAATGTTTTCAACCCCTCTGATTTGAACTCCCGTGTTTGATCCAATTTCTTCTGTGAAACGATTGAGATCCAGCATCACGAAACCATCATCAACACCAGCTATTGCCCTTCCGTCTTTTAAAGGATACAGGAATTCAAAACCACCAACAAGTTTTGGTTTCAATTCGCTAATAACCATTTTTCGAATGCTCTTATTTAATGCTGACTCCTCAATTTTAAGCACCCCAAATTCATTTTCAGTGACAAACCACAATTGTTTGTCCAAGCCATTAAATAGCCGACTAAAGCGAATTCCTTCAGAGAAATAATCATCAAACCCTAGCATTTCTTCTATAACTCCTGCTTCTTTATTGTATTGATACAAACCACTTTCTGCTGTAAATACCATTTCATCCTCCACCCTTTTCACATAAATGTGTAGATCTGAAGGGAAGCCTTGCTCCTTTCCATACTTTTTAATCTTGATGATCTCTTTCGATTCAGGATCATAGGTCCACCGCCATGCGCCTATGTAGGGATGAGACACCCACCAAACAAACTCCCCTTCATAAGCAATAATCCTTGCCGACTCCTTAAGCTCTTGAAAGTCTTTTGTTTTCACCCATTCACCATTCTTGCGTTCTATAAGGCTGAGACCTTCATAATGACCAATTAAGAGCTGGTCGTCATATCCAGGAACCGACATCACTTCCCACACCCCTTTGGTATTAGGAACCTTTGTCATTTTCCGTCCATCCCAACTCATCAAACCTTCATGATGACAAACCCAAAGCAAATCACCCAAAGCTTTTAAGCCCCAGACTTGTCCTTGACTATTTTTCAGCTCTTTATATTCGTTGATTCCCGCTTCATTTCGATCGAGCTGAAAAAGACCATTACCTGTTCCAAAATACATTTCATCTTGAAACTCTTGAGCTGCGTAACCAGCACCCCTCAAATAACCGTCTGGATGAATACTCCTAAAACTTGCACCCAACTCTACGTAATCAATACCATTATTAGTACCCACCCATAGATCGCCATTTTCCTCCTGAAACACGGAAGACACATCATTTCTTTGTAAGCCATTCCTAACGTCAAGCACAGTGAAGTTTGAAAAATCTAAATTCGTCAACACCAAACCTCCGCGCTTCGTACCAAAACAATAAGCATCTTTGAGGCGCTTCACTAAGTTCAATTCATGTAAGAGGAGATAATCGTTCAAATCTTTAAACCGCCTAATTTCTTCAGGCCGCTCACATATCACTCCTTCTTTCTCAAAGAAAAACACCTTTGTACTGTCCACGTATTCAAAGTGAATTAAACGATCATCTACCTGAGGCACCTTCATCAACAACTCTCCATCAAAAGTCATCAAGCCCTCTTCACTTTGAAAAACATCTCTTTGATCTACCTTGAAGAATCCAAGGACTTTAGAATCTAAGGGTCGCTTTTCAAGCCGATTACCATCGAAAACAAGCAAAGCATGATCTGCTCGGAAATAGATTTTCTCTCCTAATGCTATTGTTGACCATACTTCACCAAGGTTATCTTGAGAGCTGGAATCAAGTAGGCTGACATAATTTGGTGGGTAGTGAGAAAAATCAAAATATCCCAACTCATTTTGACCACCGGCATAAACACGATGCCCTACAACTTCTATTGACCGGAGTATGGTTTGGTTCGGCTGCTTGAAGCAATTCCATGCCACACCATCAAAAACAAGTAAGCCGTCATTGTTTGCTGCCGCAACTATTCCATTTGAAAACTGGTCAATCTCAAATGTTTGCGCCCCTCCTTGATACTGCTCCTTTGTGAAATTCATCATTCGAGGCACTCCGAAACCTTGTGCACGCCCATCAAAGCAATAAAAAGTGAAAAAAGAAAAGACAATTAAATAAAGACACAACCTCATGATGTAGTAGTTAATATTTCTCAATTAAATCGCAATATAACCATATAATCAATACATTTACAAATAGTTAAGACAACTCATGAAAAAACACTATATTCCATTGTTGTAGTAAGAAAAGACCCAGTTATCTTGCCGAAGTATAAACGATGTAGTGAAATATTTTGTTTAGCAAGACTACATCACTAGCTTTCAATCTCTAAAAACCTTTTTAAAATGAAAACACTTTACATTGCTTTTAGCCTATGCTTCGTTTTTTGTTCAAATGTGATTATTGGACAAAGTCTATATGACAGTTTTGACGATGTAAGAACCGTAAACTACGGTTTGAACGTTGCATTTCCAGAACAAATTGGTAACGGTATAGATGGTACCGTATGGCCAGGGTGGCATGGTGTGTTTTTGCAATACACCTTGAATCCAGGAGCTAATGCGATCAATAGTTCCACAATGTGTGCATCGTACAGCAGAAACCCAGCGGAAACCTATGATGTAATTTTGATTAAGCCAGGACAATTAGCAGATGTGAGCGACTACTTGAGCGGTGCAAAACAAATCACCATGGACATCTACTCTCCTCTTCCAGGCATAACGGTTCAGTTTTCACTTCAAAACGCAGCACTTGCTGCAGGCCCATACCCACAAGGAAGACATAGCGAATATCAAGCAGTAACCACTACTGGCGCTCAATGGGAAACCTTAACTTTTACATTAACAGGTGAGCCATGGACAGACGCATCTAACAATGGATGGTGGCCAGACGCAACAACGGCGAACAACGATTTAGACGAAATGGTGCTTTTGTTCAACCCGGGAAACAACATTCAAGAAAACTACTTCTTTGATAACATTTATGGTCCAGAACGTGTGAATGAACCTTGCACTGAAGTAAACACTAGTCCTTTTGTTCTTATGGATGCAGATTGTGAAAACGACCAATGGAATGTAGAATACTACGACGGACGCATGAGCATCTTCCCAAACCCAGACACTGAAATTGGTGGTAATGTTATTGAGTACGCTAGAAATGGAGGCGCTCCTGAAGACGTTATTGTTGGTGATTTTAACGGTGCCTTGACCATTGACAATACTTCAATGTTCAAAATGGACATTTACGACCCAAATGCTCCATCAGCAGTTATCTTCTCTATTCAAGACCAATTTGGCTTAGAGCTCGCGCTTTTGGAATTCACCACTACGGTGAGCAATCAATGGGAAACCTTAAGCGCTGATCTTTCTTCTTTAGCCGGTCTTCCAAATGTGACCGACTTTGTATTGCTGCTTTCACCGGGTGAAGAACTTGCTGAAACTTACTACATCGATAATCTCATTGTGGAGAACATCATTTCTACTGACGATCTCGATTCACAAACCGCATTCAAGGCATATCCAAACCCTTCACAAGGTGACATGACCATCACTTCAGAGCAATTAATCACCAGCGTGGCTGTTTACGACCTAAGTGGCAAGCTCGTTTTTGAACAGGGTGAAATAAATGCTTTCAGTACACAACTTTCTGGTCTAGCTCCAGGTATGTATAGTGTTCTAGTTAGTCATACTGCTTCAAGCCTTGCTCAACGCAAGTTGGTTCAATTTATTGGAGAGTAAGATGCACGGTATTGACTTAGGCATCATCGTTCTCTACTTTGTTTTGATCTTTGTGGTAGCATTTTTGGTTACCCGTAAAGAGCGAAAAGAACAATCGTCAACCAATTACTTCCTCGGCGGAAAAAATAGTGGATGGTTTGTTATTGGCGCTTCTTTATTTGCTTCAAACATCGGTAGTGAGCACCTTATTGGGCTAGCAGGTTCTGGCGCTAGAGGAGACTTTGTTAATGGGCAGTTTGAAATTTTAGCTGCTCTAATTTTACTACTTCTGGGCTGGCTTTTTGTGCCGTTTTACATCAAAACGGGAGTGTACACCATGCCTGAGTTCCTAGAAAAACGTTATTCGCGAAGTGCTCGAAATTACTTGAGCATCATATCTATAATTGCCTACGTCCTCACCAAAATCTCTGTGACCATATTTGCTGGCGCCCTGGTGTTCGAGCAACTTATTGGGATAGATTTCTGGATAGGTGCTATCATCGTAGTGGTTGCCACCGGGATCTATACCCTATTTGGTGGCTTGAAGGCCGTTGTGTATACCGATCTTGTGCAAATGTTCATTTTGATCGGGGGAGCAATAGCAGTTACCGCCTACGGAATATTCGAGTTGGGTGGAATTGATCAGGTGATGACCAGCATTCGAAGTGAAGTAAGTGTCGAAAAAGCCAACAATTACCTTTCACTATGGAGGCCAAATTCCGATGCCGATTATCCATGGACCGGAATTCTATTTGGTGCGCCCATTTTAGGTATATGGTACTGGTGTACAGATCAATTTATTGTACAGCGCGTGCTGTCTGCCAAAGACCAATCCAATGCGCGTAAAGGCACCATTTTCGCAGGTTTTTTGAAGCTTCTCCCGCTATTCTTGTTTGTTTTCCCAGGAGTTATTGCCTACGCACTTCATGTGCAAGATGGCCAGCTGCTTATGGATGCCAGCAACAAGGTAAATTTTGATGCTGCTTTGCCCGCAATGGTGAGTAATTACCTCCCTATTGGTTTGAAAGGTATTGTTGCTGCCGGGCTCCTAGCAGCCTTGATGAGCTCTCTCAGTTCTGTATTTAACTCTAGCAGCACATTAGTTACGATGGACCTTTATAAGGTCGTCAACCCAATGTCGAGCGAAAAACGCCTCGTTTACGTTGGTCAGATTACTACCGCTGTTTTGGTTGTTCTTGGATTGATGTGGATTCCACTGATGGAAAACATGATGGAAGATGGTGGACTTTTTAAGTACCTTCAGAGTATTCAAGCCTACATCGCACCGCCTATTGCCGTTGTTTTTCTCTTCGGGATCCTTTCAGGAAAGATGAACAAGAACGGTGCATTAACAGCGCTTTGGTTTGGATTTGTGGTTGGGACTACTCGTCTAGCACTGGAGTTCATGAGTGCTAAGAACGCAGATGGAACCGCTATTTTAAGCATTCAACCCGGCACTTCGCTGGCGTGGTTTGTAGAAATGAACTTCCTTCACTTTGCACTCTTTCTTTTTGTGCTTTGTGCCTTTGTTCATGTTGCTGTGAGCTTGTTTTTCAAAACTGGTGAAACAAGTCAACTTGTACTTGCTTCCATGAGTTCAGACGAACCTAAACATGAAAAACGAACAGACCTCGTACTTTCATTGGCACTTATTGGATGTGTGCTATTGATGTGGGGAATATTCAGTCAATTCGGAATTGCATGAGACTACTATTAATCATAAGCTTAAGTTTACTCACAACGCTGGTTTCTGCTCAGCAGAGAGACACCCTGTCTTGGGACGCTGGTGAAGTGAAGAAATATGAGATCAAGGAACGATTAAGTGGTTTCTCCCTTAATGGGTACTATCGGTTTTTTGGTTTGCATAGAAACTTAGAAAGCCCTTTTGTGGTGCTTCCAAACAATGTGTTTGCCAACACTCCTCCTGTTGTTTTCGGCGCGGGTGATGTTTACCGCGACCCTCCAATTTGTTTGATGACGGCAAGTGTTCGCCCAGGTGGTGGCGCATCAATCAACATGGATTACGCCATGTATTCCAACTTCACAGGAAACTCTGGTAACGTACCTTACAACCTTAATTTAGGTGTGAGCCTTTACGGAAGTGTCCCTACTAAATTTGCTAATGTTGGCTTTCAACTGGGCGGAATTAATTGGGTAGATGTAAGCGACATGCTTTTTTCGAGCTTCGTGGGTTATAACAGATTCAGTCTTTATGAAAGATGGCCCTGGGAAGATGTAGGACAGGCTGCTGACAGAGCCGAATTCTTTTTGCAAAATGGCGATATCGCCCGAGAAGACCGTTGGGCCAGGCAAGCATTTAAAGGTGCTTTGTTTGATTTTACTGAGTTACCTGGCGGACTAAGCGCTCGCGTAATGGTTGGAACAACTCCTGCTACTGGTAACTTTGGTTCTATTCTTCCTGGGTACACCACTGGTGGTCGACTAAGAAAAACCTTTAACCAACACACGGTTTCCTTCAATACCATGAACTACATCCTCACCAACGATTCCATCACTGATGAAAAAAGTGGACTACAACTCCACACTGTTTCTGGTGATTTCAAATGGGGCGACTGGAACTTAAGAGGTGAAATTGGTGCTGCAGAAAGCTATACTTATGAATCAAAAGGTGACTGGGGCGAGGCAATTAGATTAAATGTTCGACGAAACAAGATCTTGCCATGGCTCGATGCTGAAATTGAACTGTTTCGCTTAGCCCCTGAGTTTGTGAATTTCTACGGTAACTTCTTAAGTGCAGGACAAAGACTAACACCTGTAGCTATTGACCAGTCAGGATCAGGCCTTGCAGGGGCGACTTTTGCAGGAAGTGTCACTGACGTTGGCCAAATCGTAAATAACAGAGAAGGTTTTAGCTTGAACCTTTTCACCAAACATAAATCAACAGCCATTTCTTTTGGTACGATGATCTCCCGGGAGTTGGAATCTTTGAGTAATAAACTTTCTTTCGGACACAAAATCAACGGACAAACAATGTCGCGTTTTGCTCCTTTTGCAAGTGGTGTTGGTCCGTATGCCCGTTGGAACTCTTTCTACAGAGGTGTTTCTGAAGACATCTTCATCACAGAAACAGATGACGCAGGAATTCCACTCAGTCGCTTGCACTTTCACACCACACAATTGCAAGTAAAACAAAGCTTGAAATACAAGAATCATCCCTTTTACATTATTTACACGGGTATGATTGGATCTGTTAGCCCAGACTTGGCCATTATTCCAAGAACCAACAGCACGGCCTTCCTGATTACACAATACCATGAATTTGATTTTATTACCCCATTGTTTGACGGTTTAGATTTAACCTTGAGCTACGGAAATGAATCCTTCAGAGGCAACAGCAAAACCAACAACATCTATTATGTAGACGAGAACGGACAAACCGCTGGAACAAGCGTTGATTACGTTGCAGGCGCTAGTTTCGACGATTACGATTTAGAGGGAACACAAATAGCCGCGGCGAATTATGAAGGCGCTGCTCGTCCGATAATTGGCAATTTGAGACAACAAAGTGAGAGTTTTGGAATTGGGCTCGATGTTGACCTTTCGCCCAATTCTGGACTTTACATTCGCCACAAAAGATTCTACCAACAAGACCTTAATTTTTCAATGGACGATATCCGAGGTACGGAGACGACCCTTGAGTTGAAAATATTCTTTTAAGATGAGAAAGCATTTATTTCTACTTCTAGTGACCCTCGCATTGGGTCAAGCCTTAAAGGCACAAGACAAGCTCACGGTTTACGGAGCTGGACGATTCTCCATGCATTCGGGTGGTGTTAGTGGTGATGTATATGACGGGCTCGTTATTGGAGCCGATACGCTTAGTCCAGATACGGTGAGTGCACGCTCAGAGATGGCCGGTTATGCTCTATTCGACCTCGGTTTTCAGTTTCGCCCTAATGCCCAAACGGAGATTAAAGCCTTAACGAGGGTTTACTCTGAGCTTGATGGCTTCTGGGGTCAAGGGATCAACTTCAATTTCAGAGAACTTTACGTAAGAGGTATTGTGAAAGGAAAAGTGAAATACCGTGTTGGAGACCTTGATTTAAAAATGAGCAAGTTCACCCTATACAATTCTAACGGAGATCTGGGTGCACATGACAACAATGCAACTCACCTTTATGAAGACATCATCCAGTATGAGAACTTCTTTAGAAATAACTCTTGGCGTCAACAAGGACTTCAGACCAGCTTTAAATTGAAACTGCCTGGAAATGGAAACCGCCTTGATGTGATGGCCTTTTTGGCAAAGAACAGACAAGCCGATTACTTCTTTACACCAGACCGCTTGTTAGGTGGTGGTATGTTGAGCTATGAAAAGCTTGGATGGGGTAAACTTGATTACTACAGAACTGAGTTGTTTGAAATTGCTGAAACTGCACCTTTTTCAGGTCAAGCTCAGCGTATAAGCACTCAGAGCATCGCAGGTACTCTTAAGAACCCAAAATTGGGCAGATACGTTTATCACTTCGAAGCAGGTTTATCAAACATGCACTACATCGAATTCGAGCCAGAGCCAAGCACTGAAACTGGAGCCTTTTTCCAATTGGGCTTGCGCGAAATGGCGAAAGAGAAGAAACTACACTACTTCGCTAATTTCAATTACGTGGAAAGTCAGTTTAGAAGTCCTGGAGCCCAGTCAAGAAGAAACAACTTTTCGGCTGCTCCAACGCAGTTCTCATTTCAAGGAAACCAGGAGAATGTGCGTCAGCAAACTGTTTTCGACGTGTTAACAGACCCTACCGCCTACTTCAGAACAATTGACCCTATTCTAGGCGCTTTCAACCCAGCCTACTCAAACGTTCAACCTTACGGTGAAGCAACTCCAAACAGAACAGGACTACAAGCTGGATTTAGAATGAACCAAGATTCAAGCTGGGTTGAAAAACTCGATGCGCACATTTGGTTAATGTCTGAGGTCAATGGAGAAGGAACAGACAAACGAAGATCTTTCATGAGAGCTGATGTTTCTACAACTTTGAATTTCGCGGGGCTACTTCAAACTGACAAGGCACTGCTCCTCGAGGCCTACTTAAAGTATGAGCAAACAGGAAGAGACCCTATTGACAGTGAATTAAGTGCTATTGCAGGAATTGGAGAAATTGATTTGAGCAGTGTGTTTTTAGAATTAACCATCGCTAAAGAGATCAGCGACGATCTATTTATTCATGCCGGAATGTACCTCCTTCAGGCTTCTGGAAATGAATATATGGCCGTGAGAAATGAATTCAATCAAATTACTGACTATACCGAAATGGACATCGAATTGACAGACCGTACGCTCCTCGCGGGAATAAAGTACAGCTTGAATCAAAACAATCACCTCCTTATTCAAGTTAGAAATTCCAACATCACCAACGAACAAATCATTGGTAAGTCATACAGTATTAACCAGGCGCTTATCACCTATAACTTATTCTTCTAATGAAAAAACATTTAATCATCGCTTTAAGTCTGGTGCTTTTTGCTGCTTGCACAAAAGACGAAATTGAAGGGCCAGAATTACAAGATATCTTTGGAGAATTCGCGGTAATCCAAGGACTCTCTTCTGACAGAACTACCGTTGACTTTGGCGCAGGAGAAACAGTTCGTTTCAATGCTGAGTTGACCATTAGAACTGATTGGACATTGCACATTTTAGGTGAATCTTCAGGAGCGAAAAAGGAAATTAAGGGTCGCGAAAGAGTAATCAACCAAGACATCGCAAAATGGAACGGAACCATCTCCTTTGCGCCGCTTTTTGGTGAAGAGGATTGCATCACCTACATGACCTTTGAAAACCATCCTGACACCTTAATTGGCCCCACCATCACAGTTACTGGTGTAAAACCAGAAGACAATGTCGACATCTTGATTTCAGATTTTGAAACAAATACCGGCTGGGGAACATTTGCTGAAGCAGCAGCCACCAACCAAAATGTCAGCGGTAGCTATTTTGTTCAAGACCCAGTTAATGTAGGTCAATTTCTCTCTGTGAACGCCCCTCAAGGAACTCGTCATTGGAGAATGACCGCCAACAACATGAACAGTGTTTTCATCTGTGGAGCCAACACCACTGCTGCTGGAAGTCAAGATAGCGAAGCCGACACCTATTTTTCAATCGGCACAAATAATCCTGAGAACGTTTATATCAACTTATTGCTTTACGGTCTTGGAGACGGAAACACGCGCTGCTCTATTGGCTTTCAGGAAGATGATAACCTTGATGGCATTTATGACCGATTTACCGAAGGCACCTATAACACCACTATTGCTGTTGACTGGCAAGGGTGGAAAGTTGTGTCTATCCCTTTGAGCGATTTTCAGCTGAGCACAGTTGGCGGTTTTGGTAACAATGATGCTACCGGACAGCAAGACATTGGAAGAATCATCAGCATGGAAGTTTTGTTGCTCGCCGTTGAAGGTACAAGCGGACAAATTGGCTATGGGATGGATTACCTTAACTTTACATACTTCGCTCCATGGACGCCATAATGAAAACATTAGGAATTACATTTGTGCTCCTTGTAATGATTGGCTGCGGTATCGAAATGGAAACGCTCTCTTTAAATGAGCTCCCAGAAGAAAATACGGCTAGCGAATCATTCAATGCTTTCGAGTATTTCAGAGCACCTACAGTTTTTGAAAACGACCCAACGGATGTTTGGGGAATGGAAAAAGACCCACACAAAGATTTCAAGATTGTGAACCTCGATGAGATGCACAAAAACGTTCTAGAACTAAAATGGAACAGAACATCTGAGTGGGTAGGCTTTGGTATTGGGTGGAACAAATGGCTTGCAAAAGACCTCTCCGATATCACTGAAGAAGGAGGCTTTATTTTCGACGTTCGTGCCATTGAAAACCAAACAGGCATCCCAACGCTTATTTTTCTGATCGAAGATTACAGCGGAGTAATGAGCGCCGGTGTTGTTGGGAGTGAGAGTTTGGAACGTTATCCAATCAACGAAGAATGGCAAACATTTAAACTTCCTTTGAGCAGCTTCGATTTGAAATCCAGCGGCATTGACCTTACCAATATCAAACAATTGTTAGTGGAGTTCCAAGGAAGTGGTCAGCTATACATCGACAATATCCGCCTTTTGCCTTGCGAACCTTACCGCCATGAATGGAAAGAAGAATTCCCTTCGAGTGAGTTTACTGTTGACGAAAGTGTCAATATTTTCGATGGCAATTTTGATCAAGTTTGGGGACTAGGCGACTTTGGTACCCGCAACTACATCATCACACCAAGAAAAACCCTTGAAATGAAATGGGACGACACTTCGATTTCAGCCATTTCTTCCATGGGAACCTCGTGGGCTAACTGGCGTTTTATCGACCTCAGTTCGGTGATAGATAAAGCCTCATTAACCTTCGACGTTCAAAACCTTAAAGGAGTTGATCAAGAATTGGGCTTAGAGGTGGTACTTCAAGACTACAATTACCGTGAAACCGCAATCAAAATCAACGGCAGCACCAGTTCCATGAGTGACTTCACCAAAGAATGGGTAAAAGTAGATATTCCACTAAGTGATTTCATGAAGAACAAGGTGGACATGAAAGCCATTAAGCAACTCATCCTCAGAACAACAGGAAGCGGACACATTGAAATAAGAGATATTAATATTCGAGTAAATGAATAAAATTAAGGCATTGTTTTTTCTTTTCTTGGCGATGGCCGTAGTGGCTTGTCAAGACGCACCTCAAACAGAAAAACAAAACATTGAAACGGGCGACCCGGAAATTGAGGACTTGATCAAATCAATGTCCTTAACGGAGAAAGTTGGTCAAATGACCCAATTGACACTCGACATGGTGTGTGTTGGCGAACCTTACAATTTGGAGGTACCTCATCGCCTTTCCGAAGAGAAGCTCGACAGCGTAATTCGTGTGCTGAAAGTTGGATCCATTTTGAATTGTGGCGGACACACCTACCCTCGGGAGTATTGGTTAGCTACCATTAATGCTATTCAACAAAAAGCCCTTCAAAACGAAAATCCAATCCCGGTTCTTTATGGAATAGACGCCATACACGGTGTGAACTATACAGATAGTGCCAGCTTGTTTCCACAACAAATAGGACTTGCTTGCACTTGGGACACCGCTCTGGTAAAATCGCTCGCCACAATGAGTGCTTATGAAACAAGAGCATCTGGAATTCGTTGGAATTTTTCGCCCGTACTTGATCTCGCTCGCGACCCCCGTTGGCCTCGTTTTTGGGAAACTTTTGGCGAAGATGTTCACCTCGCTAGCATTATGGGAGAAACCATGATTCACGGTTACCAGGGTGAAGGAGAAATCGATAGCCTCCACGTTTCGGCTTGTTTGAAACACTTTTTGGGCTACAGCATTACCCTTTCCGGTAAAGACAGAACGCCCGCATGGATGCCTGAACGTCAACTCAGAGAGTACGTCCTACCTTCATTCAAAGCCGCAATTGATGCTGGAGCACTTACGATTATGGTTAATTCAGGGGAAATCAACGGGATTCCTGTTCACATTGATAAAACCATTCTTGAAGATTTGCTTCGCGATGAACTTAAGTTTGAAGGATTGGCCGTAACTGACTGGGAAGACATCAAGTACTTGGTGACCCGACACCGTGTAGCGAAAGATTATAAATCAGCCATCAAAATGGCCATCGACGCAGGCATCGACATGAGTATGGTACCTACCGATTTAGAATTCCCAGTACTTCTAAAAGAATTGGTGGAAGAAGGCGCTATTAGCGAAGAAAGAATCAATAAGAGTGTTCGTAGAATTTTGACCGTAAAGAAAAAACTCGGTTTGTTCGATAGCCAAACACCTAGCATGGCAGACTATCCCAAATTCGCTTCGAAGGAACATCAGGATCTTTGTTTAGAAGCAGCAGAAAAAAGCTTAGTACTCCTGAAAAATGAAAATGAACTCCTCCCTCTTGCTCAAAACAAATCACTACTTGTTGTTGGCGAATTAGCACAAAGCTTGAATGCATTGAACGGTGGCTGGACGCATACTTGGCAAAACAACGACCCTAGTTTCAATACCCCTGGCCGACTTTCTTTCCTTGAAGCCCTTCAGCAAGAATACGCCAAGTGCAGTTTCTTGAGCAGTGCTGATTTTCAGAAAAACCCCAACATTGCTAAGTCTTATGATGTTGTTATCGCTGTTTGTGGTGAAATGCCTTACACCGAAACTCCCGGAGACATTGAAGATTTGAACTTGGACGATGAACAACAAGGACTCATTCAAGCGATAGAACGCATTAG
>Ga0209652_1002426_pt1 | contig 14421 bp, 13 predicted proteins | sample SaaInl74LU_5_DNA_FD_184641 | JGI IMG/M metagenome (GOLD analysis project Ga0209652, IMG submission 184641) | Marine microbial communities from expanding oxygen minimum zones in the Saanich Inlet - ESP_74LU_5_DNA (SPAdes) (version 2) | ecosystem: Environmental > Aquatic > Marine > Intertidal zone...
TGGAGAGATTGGGACGGCAGACAAAAACGAGATGGTTCTTATGATATGAGCCTCGACCAAATTGCCAACCTGATATTTCAGTTAAAAAGAAATCCAGATTCTCGCAGACTTATGGTTAGTGCATGGAACGTTGGAGAGTTATCAGAAATGACACTTCCACCCTGTCACTATGGATTTCAATGTTACGTTAGAGATGGTAAGTATCTTTCTCTAATGTGGAACCAAAGATCTGTAGATACTTTCTTAGGACTTCCATTTAATATTGCAAGTTATGCAGCGCTACTTTGTTTAATCGCAGAAGAAGTTGGTATGATTCCAGATCAATTGATTGGTAATTTAGGTGATGTTCATTTATATTCAAATCACGTAGACCAGGCGGAAGAGCAATTAAGCAGAGAGATTTATGATTTGCCAACAATAGAATTTAGTAATGTAAACTTATTAGATGGCGAATTTGATTTTAAAGTTAAAGACTATAAATATCACCCGAGCATCAAGGCTCCATTAAGTAATTGACATGAGTTTAAAAAAGATACAACAAGAGTTTAGACAAACAAGTACTTCTGAACTTTATAGTGCAATTATAGATAATTTTGTATTTGGTCTACTTGGAGCAGTCTTAGTAGTCTTTATTGCTGAGCGCGTAGATATTTTAGTGCTATTAGGTTATATGATTTATTATTTCTTTTTAGGAAGGGTAGTCAATAGGCCTAAATATGTGACTAGCCTTGGGAAGTTTATTGTATTTCCAGTCCCAACAGCACTTGGCGCATTTTTAGGATATAAGTTAGCTTACTATCTTACTATGTTATTTTAATAATATAATATTTTAATTATGAAACTAGATTTACAAATTTTAGAGCGCGAATATATGATATGGACATTATCATATGGAGCGGATGCAAATGTAGATGATTTTTATTTTGGCGCATTTATGCACGAGAAATATGATACTTCACATTTAAAGACAGATGTTAGAGAAGAGAAAGATACCAAGACGGCATTTATAGCTCTTGTAAAAGAACTATATGAAGAACATTCAGAATCACCACAATCTTAAATTATATGAGCTCGCAAAGAAATAAAGCAGAAGACGCTTGGCAGATCCTAAGAATTCAAGGAGAATTCACAAAGGGGTTTGATACATTTAATGAATTAAAAGGGCCTTGTATTTCCGTGTTTGGTAGTGCAAGAACCTTAAGTACTAATTCTGTATATAAAGATGCAGAAAGACTAGGTACGCTTCTTGTTGAAGCTGGATTTGGAGTTATTACTGGTGGAGGACCTGGAATTATGGAAGCTGCTAACAAAGGAGCACATGAAGCTGGTGGAAAAAGTATTGGTGTTGGTATTGAATTACCCTTCGAGGCTAGTATGAATGAATATGTAGATCTTGGAGTAGAGAATAGATATTTCTTTACTCGTAAAGTAATGTTTCTAAAATACTCACAAGGGTTTGTAATATTTCCAGGTGGGGTTGGAACGCTTGATGAGTTATTCGAAGCTATAACACTTGCACAATGTGGACATAACGTAAAATATCCAATAGTTCTTGTAGGTAAAAAATATTGGGAAGGACTTGTAGATTGGATGCAAAATACTTTATGGGAGAATGGTGCAATTAGTCAAAAAGATTTTGATTTATTTAGAGTTGTAGATACCGCCGAAGAAGCTGTAGAAAAAATTACAGATTATCATAACAAATATAAAGATAATAAAACAGACACAAACTTTTAATATGAAAAAGAATAAACAATTTTTATACGATTACTTAAACGCATATGCTCCAGTAGCACAAGAAACTGAAGGGCAAACAATATGGTCAGACTATATTAAACCTTATTGTGATTTTTTAAAACAGGATGCATATGGAACTAGTTATGGCGTCTTAAGGGGAAGAACTGGATCACAAAAGAGTTCTAATAAAGTAGTTATCGAAGCTCACTGTGATGAGATAGCCTGGATTATTACATACATTGAAGACAGTGGAATGATTAGAGTTAAAAGACATGGTGGATCTGATAATATGATTGCACCTTCTAAAACTGTAATGATTCACACTCATACCGGAACTAAAGTAAGAGGTCTTTTTGGTTGGCCAGCAATTCATACTAGAAAATCTTATACCGAAATGGGCTATGAGCAAGAAGAGCTTTGGATTGACACTGGGCTTAACGATAAAAAAGAAGTTCTAGCAGCTGGAGTTGAAATTGGTAATCTTGTAACCTTTGATACTAAATTAGAAGAGATTGGAGACTATTATGTAGGAAGATCTTTGGATAATAAAATTGGAGGCTATATTATTGCAGAAGCTTTAAGAAAAATATATGAAAAAGGAGTTGGTTTACCTTATGACCTATATGTGGTAAATTCAGTACAAGAAGAGGTTGGTTTACATGGAGCTAAAAAAATTGCTAAACATTTACAAGCAGATTTAGCTTTAGTACATGACGTTTGCCATAATACCAATACACCAAAAATTAATAAAGCCAAAGATGGTGATAATAAAGGTGGAGAAGGACCTTGTTTAGAATATACAGCACAGAATCATAGGGATATTAATCACATGCTAAGAGAGGTTGCATTAGACAATAAAATACCAGTACAACTAACTGTTGGTTCTTATGGAAATGACACAATGGCTTTCTTTATGGAGAATACTCCAACTGCCATTCTCGCAACTCCACTAAAATATATGCATACCACAGTAGAAATGGCGCATAAAAAAGATGTAAAAAATTGTATTAAGTTATTTGTTAAGTTTTTAGAGGCTTTAACGCCTGAAAAAATTAGCGAGATAAACAACTTATAATGAAATTCCAGAAATTAACAGGAAGGCCAGGATTCGAATTAGCTCCATATGTAAAAGATTACCTATTATTACACAAAGATCTAGATGTTAAACTTTATTTAGGCTGTGATAGCCAAAATAAAGCTACTGAAACTATATACGCTACAACTTTAGTATTTCACTTAGCCGATTCTGGTTGCCATGTTATTTACCAAAAGAAAAGAATGGCTAAAATTACTGACATGTGGACTCGGCTCTGGAAAGAAACTGAGTTCTCATGTGATGTTGCTCTCTATCTAAGAGACCATGGTATAGAAATTTCAACAATTGATCTAGACTATAATACAAATCCAGCTAAAAAGTCTAATAAATTAGTAAGTGCCGCAGTTGGATATGTAGAATCTTTAGGTTTTAAAGCAAGGTGTAAGCCCGATTTACTTCCAGGCGCATATGCTGCAGATAGCATAGTAAACTAAATAAGATTAATACATATAACATACATAAATTAATATTAAAAAATAAGCGATACAATATATGTCATTAGCAGCAGACGGTTACGAAAACGAAAAAGGTAGAAAAGGTTCTGGAAAGAGAAAGGCTACTCCATTCTTAGATGAGTTTGGAGAAGACTTAACGGCCCAGGCTGCAGAAGGTAAATTAGACCCAATTATCGGAAGAGATAAAGAGATCTATAGAATATGTCAAATTCTAGCACGTAGAAAAAAGAATAATCCAATTATATTAGGAGATCCTGGTGTGGGTAAAACTGCAATTGTGGAAGCGATTGCACAGAGAATTGTAAGCAAAAAAGTTGCTAGAGTACTTCTTAACAAAAGAGTTATCTCTATTAATATGACTACAATTGTGGCAGGTACAAAATACCGTGGAGAGTTTGAAGAGAGAATGAAAAATATTGTGGATGAACTTAAAACAACTTCAAATGTTATTGTATTCATTGATGAGATCCACACCATTGTTGGTGCCGGCGGAGTTAGTGGAGCATTAGATGCTTCAAATATTCTTAAGCCAGCTTTAGCAAGAGGGCAAGTACAATGTATTGGAGCTACAACTCTAGATGAATATAGAGAAAACATTGAAGATGACGGAGCACTTACTCGTAGATTTCAAGAAGTATTTGTAGATCCACCATCAACTAAAGATGCAATAGAAATTCTTTCAAGAATTAAAACAGCTTATGAAGAGCATCATTCAGTAGAGTATTCAGATGAGGCTATTGAAGCCTGTGTAAAATTAAGTGAACGTTATATTAAGCAGCGTGAATTGCCAGATAAAGCAATTGACTTATTAGATGAGTCTGGAGCTAGAACACATTTGATGGAAGTTAAAATGCCTGCAAAAATAAAAGATTTAGAAAAAGATTCAGAAAAAGTTAGACTTGAAAAAGGACTTGCTGTTGAAAAGCAAGATTATGAACTGGCAGCTAGGTTAAGAGATGACCAATTAAAGATAGAGTCTAAAATTATAAATGAAACTGAGTCTTGGGAAAAGTCTCTTAAATTAAAGCGTAGAAAAGTGACTCTTGATGACATACTTGAGACGATCTCTATGCAAACCGGAATTCCAGTTAATAAATTAGGTTCCGATGATATGAAGATGATTAAGGCCATGGCTGATACGCTTAAGCAGAACATTATTGGACAAGACGATGCTGTAGATGCTTTAACGCAAGTTATTAAAAGATCTAGAACTGGAGTTGCTAGTCATAATAAACCAATTGGTTCTTTTATGTTCTTAGGGCCAACTGGAGTTGGTAAAACAGAAACCGTAAAGGCTCTTTCTGAATATATGTTTGGCGAACCAGAGGCAATGATTAGAATTGACATGTCAGAATATCAAGAGAAGTTTAATGTTTCTAGATTAATCGGGTCTCCTCCAGGATACGTTGGACACGAAGATGGTGGCCAATTAACCGAGGCTGTGAGACGCAAGCCTTATTCTGTAGTTCTATTTGACGAGATTGAGAAAGCTCATCCAGATACATTTAATACACTTCTACAAGTGCTTGACGAGGGTAGATTAACTGACTCTTTAGGAAGAGAGATTGATTTTACAAATACTATTATTGTAATGACGTCTAATGTTGGTGCTCGTAAAGTACAGGATTTTGGAACTGGTGTTGGATTTTCTAGCACTTCTCAAATTGTAAATGAAGCGGCAAAGACCGATGCCATTATTAAAAAAGAGCTTAAGAATAAATTTAGCCCTGAATTTTTAAATAGACTAGATCAAATAATTTTATTTAATCAATTATCACATGATAGTATTTTAAAGATTGTAGATATTGAATTAAATAAATTTAATGAAAGAATGGAAGAAGAAGGTTATTCTTTTAAATTTACACAAGCAGCAAAAGACTTTTTAGCAATTGAAGGTTATGACCCTTTATATGGAGCAAGACCAGTAAAGAGAGCAATTCAAAAATATATTGAAGACTTAATTGCCGATGCTATACTTGATGAAAAACTAAAACCAGGTAAAAGCTATACTATAAATAAAACTAAAACAAATAGTAAACTAACTATAAAATAAGCATATAACCTTTATACTAAAAACAAAAGAATGAGTTTTTCAAAAACATTTATAGACATAGTAAATCATATTAATTCAGAAGGCTTAGAATCTCAACCAAGAGATTTAAAAGTAAGAGAAGTTTCTCTAGCAGATTTTGATATCGATCCAAAATATCCAATTGCAGATTTTCCAGCACGTAAATTTAATTGGAAATACTTAGCAGGTGAATTGGCATGGTATTTACATAGAGATGCTGATGTAGATTATATTGGTAAATATTCTAACATGTGGTCAACATTAACTAACCCAGGTACCAATGAAGTTAATTCTAACTATGGCGCTCTTGTTATTAATGACGAACAATTTTCATGGGTTATAGAATCTTTAAAGAAGGATGTTAATAGTAGACAGGCTATTATGTTCTTTAATCAACCTAAATTTCAATTTGAAGGCAATAAAGATTTTGTATGTACAATGTATGCTAATTTCTTTATTAGAAAGAATACGCTTATGATGAAACTTCAAATGAGATCTAACGATATATTTTATGGTCTTACATTTGATGCACCTTTCTTCTCATTCTTAATGCAGTCGGTTTATCAGATTCTACTTAAAGATATGCCAGATCTAAAACTAGGACACTATTTTCATTATGCAGATAACTTACATTTTTATGAAAGACATTTTGAATTAGCAGAAAATATTATAGCATTAGAACCAAATAAAGATAGCTCTTTTATTTTAAAGAAACCTTTAATTGAATATAAAGATGGAACTGTATTTTTATCAGACGCTGGTATTGAATACTTACAAAGATTAGATAATGCACAAGGTTCTAAAGAAGTGGATTATAAATCAATACTTAAAGATTATTTTACAATAGACCAATAGATGAGCGCACCTAAAATTTATATTAAAGATCCAACGATTTTGACAAGAGATGATTTCGATATGCTCTTAATGTCAAAGTACGATATATTCTATAGAAGGATTGTTGAATTTGTGTTAGAAGATTATGAAGGAGAGCAAATCGATGATTTGCTAGCAACAATTATTGATGACGAAGGAAATGAATTCGATATGCATTTACCAGAAGCGGGTTATGTACAATCTCTACGCAAGGCAAGTGAATATTTCTTAAAGATAGAAGAATATGAAACCTGCAGTTTAATTAAAACACTTATAAAAAATTACAAATAAATGAATTACTATAATAAGGAGAAAGAGTTTGAAAGATTCGCCAAGAGTGAATTAAATGTAGGATCTAATACAGTGGATATGTATGCAAAGCATATTCAAGGTTCTATGACCCCATATATTCTTGAAGAAAGAGAAATGAGAGTTACTCAAATGGATATCTTCTCTAGATTAATGGCCGATAGGTTATTATGGGTAGCAGGTCCAGTAAACGATCAAATGTCTACTGTAGTCCAAGCTCAACTAATGTTTTTAGACACAACCTCATCTGAAGATATAACAATGCATATTGATTCACCAGGTGGTTCTGTTAAGTCAGGTCTTTCTATGGTAGATGTAATGGAATATATAAAATGTGATATTAGAACAATTAATACTGGTATGGCTGCATCCATGGGATCTGTTCTTTTAGGTGCTGGAACCAAAGGTAAAAGAATGTCACTTAAACATTCAACAACAATGTTACATCAATCCTCAGGCGGATTTAGTGGAAACATTCAAGATGCAGAAGTTGATTGGGCTGAATGGCAAAAGGTGAATAAAGAATTATTTAATTTGCTCGGAGATTATTGTGGAAAGAAGCCCGAAAGAGTAATGAAAGATGCTACCAGAGATTTTTGGTTAAATGCTGACGAGGCTTTAAAATATGGAATAATAGATGAGATTGTAAAGGGATCTCGAAAGTAATATAATTATGAACAAGAGAGAAAAGCAAAGAGAAGTTTTTATTAAGTTAGTAAATAAACAGCTGGAACCACACGGTAAAGTATACGAAGATGTACTTAGTGACCCTGAGTGGTATATGAGGTATAAGACCACAAGGAAAGCAGAGGATTCATTTATTAAATGGGGAACTGATCTAATTAAAAAAGATTTAAAGCTTTCAAAAACAATGGCTGAGCGCGAAATGAGCTGGTTCATATTACAATGGGGACTAACAACAAACCAATCGTTAGCTGTAAAAGACTTGCCAAAAGCTAAAAAAGCCCAGTCTAAAAAATAATATAAAAAGACCTAGTAATCTGCACAATCTAATAACGACATATAGATAAATAATCTATGAAAGTTATTAAAACACCTTCTTGGATTTTAGAAGGGCCTATAGATTATGAATACAAGTCTTATAAAATGTTTTCCGAGTTAGAAGACCTAGGTCGCCAGCTAACAAGTGGAAAACTTTTTAAGGTCCTCAATGAAGTAGATGATACTTTAGACTATCTCTATAGATATGATGCTGAAAAAATGATATCAAATGACGATCTTTCTAATTATGACTTAATTGGAATTGATTGGCAATCTTTTTCTTTAGAATTTTCTGACGATCCAAACATAGAGAGGGACGAGATTATGGATTCTCTTTGTGATCTTGCAATTGATAAATATGAAGCGCTCCATCAAAAAATCCGAGATATTTGGAGAGATATCGATTTAGGTATTTCGCTATCATACGTTCCAAGTAAACCTTATTTTCTATCAGACGGATTTGTTTTTATAATAACTCCTGATAATATGTTACACTCATATTATTTTAATAAGCCAATGAAATATTTCGTAGACTCTTGGAAAGATTTTAAATTAGAAAGGCTTAGCGTAGAAGAGTTTGATGAGGAAAGTTACTTTAAACATGTAGATGAGCTAATTAAAAGGGATTCAGACAAAATCATTTTTAAAGTCAAATGTGATAACAATGTGCTAATAGAAAATAACTCTATGGCTGTAATTCAACATAATATATATAATAGATTAAAACAGGACTTTAGTTTTTGAATGCTTGTTTAAATGATTTTGATATATAAAAAAAGAAAAAAACATTTTAAAATATGCCAACTGTAAAAAGACAAGACTATTTTTTAGTTTCACCAGAGGTTAAATCCGTAGTAAGAGGACAAGCCCAATCATTTGTACTAACTGTACATAAGGGCTATATAGGCCAAAAAGTTAATTTAAATACTGTAGATAATTTAGAAATTACTATAACAGATTCTAATGGTAATACTGTAAAAACTGCTTCTAGGCAATTAAAAACATTAACCGTAGGTAGCGGTGATAATTATAATCAATTCCAAATTAACCTTTCAGGTGCTGAAACATCAAGTGTTGCGGCTGGTGATTTAGATTTGACTGCAATACTTACTGAAGCAGGTGGTGTTGGATTCCAAAAAAGAATAGAATTTAATAGACTTAGATTAGGGAGATTATCAAACCAAGGAGACACTTTACCTGATGGTAGTGTTCCAGGTAGGTTTGTAACGCCAAACGTAATATATGGAATTAAATCATTTAATGGCAATACAGATCTTCCAGGATCTGGAGAATTAGTTCTTAGTTCTGATTCACCTTCATTTGTGAATAGAATTATATTTAATAATACTGCTGAAAATGGTTTAAGAAATGCTTTATTAGAACAAGCTTTAATAGAAAGATTTAATAATGAGGGTAGTAGATTAGATATTACATTAACTAATGTAAACAACCCTACAGAATACGCAACATATAAAGTAATCTCTTTTACCAGAGTTAATATTAGTGATGTTGGTGCTGGTAATGCAGAATATGGAGATGGTCTACAATTAGCAGTACAACCATTAGGCAACTCAAGAGCAGAGGCTAATGATTTAAAATTTACAACAGATGATGTATTAGGTTTAACACTTGATGTTTATTCTAATAATTCAATTATTGTAAATTCTACAGAGGCTAAAGAAATTGTATTTGTCGGAGGTGGAAGTGTTTCTACCGATGGTGATAAAGTTACAATTGCAATTCCAACAATAGGTGACGATGGTACAATCAATGGAGTTGATGGAACATCTGGTATTGATGGTGCTGCTGGTGCTGATGGTGCTGATGGTGCTGATGGAACAAGTGGAACATCTGGTAAAGATGGTAAAGATGGTGTTGCTGGAGCAAGAGGTGAAGCTGGAGCAAGTGGAACATCTGGTATTGATGGTGCTGCTGGTGCTGATGGTGCAGCTGGAACTTCTGGTATTGACGGTAATGATGGTATTAATGGAGAGAACGGAACTTCAGGAACCAGTGGTATTAATGGAGAGAGTGGAACTTCAGGAACTTCAGGTGTTAATGGAGAGCAAGGACCTAGTGGTCCTACTGGAACTTCAGGAACCAGTGGTCTTGATGGAGTTGATGGAGCAAGAGGTCCAGCTGGAACAAGTGGAACATCTGGTAGAGACGGTATTAATGGAGCTGCTGGAGCGCAAGGTGAAGCTGGAACAAGTGGAACAAGTGGAGAGAATGGAACTTCAGGTGTTAATGGAGAGAACGGAACTTCAGGAACAAGTGGTGCTAATGGTGCTGACGGTGTAGATGGAACAAGCGGAACTTCAGGAATAGATGGAGAGAGTGGAACTTCAGGAACAAGTGGAACCAGTGGTATTAATGGAGAGAATGGAGAGAATGGAACTTCAGGAACTTCAGGTGTTAATGGAGAAAACGGAACTTCAGGAACAAGTGGAGAGAACGGAACTTCAGGTGTTAATGGAGAGAATGGAACAAGTGGAACTAGCGGTATCGATGGTATGGCTGGAGCTGAAGGTGAAGCTGGAACAAGTGGAACCAGTGGAGAGAACGGAACTTCAGGTGTTAATGGAGAGAATGGAACAAGTGGAACATCTGGTAGAGACGGTGTTAATGGAGAGCATGGAACTTCAGGAACAAGTGGAGAAAACGGAACTTCAGGAACAAGTGGAGAGAGCGGAACTTCAGGTGTTAATGGAGAGAATGGAGAGCATGGAACAAGTGGAACTTCAGGTATTAATGGAGAGAATGGAGAGCATGGAACAAGTGGAACTTCAGGTATTAATGGAGAAAACGGAGAGCATGGAACAAGTGGAACTTCAGGTATTAATGGAGAGAATGGAGAGAATGGAACTTCAGGAACAAGTGGTATTGATGGTAATGATGGTAATGATGGTGCACCTGGAGTTGGTATAAACTTTAAAGGTGTGGTATCAACCCAAGAAAACTTACCAGAAATTGCAGAAGACGGAGATGCTTATATGACAGAAGATACAGATTCTTTATGGATTTGGAATGGAGAGAATTGGATCGATGGTGGTTCTATTCAAGGTCCCGCTGGAACAAGTGGAACATCTGGTAGAAATGGTATTAATGGAGAGAATGGAACTTCAGGAACATCTGGTGTTAGCGGATCTAAAGGTGACCAAGGTGACCAAGGTCCCGCTGGAACAAGTGGAACAAGTGGAGAGAATGGATCTAAAGGTGACCAAGGTCCCGCTGGAACAAGTGGAACATCTGGTAGAGATGGTATTAATGGAGAGCATGGAACTTCAGGAACAAGTGGAGAGAATGGATCTAAAGGTGACCAAGGTCCCGCTGGAACAAGTGGAACAAGTGGAGAGAATGGAACTTCAGGAACAAGCGGAACAAGCGGTATTAATGGAGAGCATGGAACTTCAGGAACAAGTGGTGCTGATGGAACGAATGGAATAAATGGAACTTCAGGAACAAGCGGTGTTGATGGAGAGCAAGGGCCACAAGGTGAAACCGGAGCAGGTGGTGGAAACACTTACGTTGCAAGGGCAGAATTTGGACCAACTCAGGATTTAGAAACTGTATTCTTTAGTGACTTTACTGGAAAAGGGGGTCATTTAGTTGAAGGAGCATCAGTTACAACATCTGGACATGAGGCTACATTCTCATTTTCTGGAGAAACTGAACCGCCAAAATCAATATTAGTTTATGCTGCAAACATAGCGACGAATGAATATGTCATCACACACCTAAACGCAGGTGGAGACAATACTAATTTTAAGATTAAAGGTATTACATTCCAACCAGCAGATACAGGTACTGGTAATGATAATCAATATGATGCTAACATATTCAGTAGCTTTGATGCTGTAGCAACAATTGATATTGATTTACAAAAAGCAAATTTTGACTGGAACAGAGCTGGATTCCCAGCAGCTAAAGAGGCCCACCTTTTTGTGGTGTTCTCATTTTAATAAGTAATAAAAAGAATGGGGTGGTTTCGGCCACCCCAATAAGTAATAAAAGAAATAGAATCATATAATTATGGCTAAATTTACACCAATAACTTTAACTGCAACGATGTCATCAATGACAGGATCTCTTCTATATGGAGAAACTGATGGCACTGGCTTACAGTCACAGTATAGAACATATAATGTAGTATTAGGTAGTGTATCAACACAAACACATGCTGATGCATCTACAAGAGAGCCATTGTTATACAATGGACTTGATATTAATTCTGGCATGTTTATTGCAGATGATAGTGGAAATACTATTCTAAAAATTGTATCTATTTCTAATAAATCGGAAACAGGTGTAACATGTATATGTGAGGATGTTGATATGCTATCCTTTAGATTAAATAACAATAATACAATCTCAGAAGGTGGTGTTGTTGTACTATTTGATTTAAACGTAGAAGGAGAACCAATTATAATTGGAAGCCCATTCTTAACTGGAGCTGCAGATAAAGTACAATCTAGATTTAACTTAAACGAAAAAGATGATAGAGTTAAATTTATACATAACATTGCCCCTTCAATTGAAGTAGGAGATATTGCTACTATTGATACAAATGGTAATATTGTTAAGTTTGGAACAGTGGGAGCTTCAGAAATTAAAGTAGGTGTTGTTTTAGATATATTAAGAAATGGAAAAGATGTTTATGTCAAGCCATTTAATGATATTATTAGAAACTTTGCAGATCCAGAAGCATTAGATGGTAGCCCATCAGATGTTTACTATACAGACGAGTCTGTTGCTGGTGGTATTACTACAACTGAAGGTGGTAAAGCTGCATTTTTACAACTTAATAATTCTATTGCAACAACACAATCGATTACATCTTCAATCCAACCTGGAAGCAGTGATGTAATTACTATTAATGACATCACAATTTTTAATGGACCTGGCGGCGATACTGTTGCTGATGCTGCTGCATTTAGTTCTTTAATTAATACATTTACTGGAACTACTAATGTTTCATCTGCAATCACACAAGCACCAGGGACTTTAGATTCTGAATCAAACGCACTAGCATACGCTGGAGCATGGGCAGATAACGATATTTTTATTCCTCTATATGCAGTTGGTGGAGCTCCACCTGCTCAATTCCCGGAGATAACTATTTCCGATGGTAATAACTCAGCTTCAGTAATATTCAATACTGCAGATTCTGTTGCAATCGGGTATAATGTAATTTCACCAGCAGGAATTGCTTCGGCAATACAAGCTGCTGTAACTACAGGAGGCTTAGATATTAGTGTTGAAACTTATACTTCAGCTGCCCATAATGGCGATGCTGTAAGATTAACTTCTACTGGCTCTGCTACTGGAATTCAAATAACTAATACTACGGCTGACCCCTTTGGTGGAAACGTTGCAGGTTCAGGATCAAGTACAGGTTTAGGATTAACTGCTACATTAGGAGCACCAACATTAATATTAACAAGAAATTCAGGTGGCGCAATTGAAATTGATGGAACACCTCTTTCTGGTGGATACTTAAACCAAAATGGAGTTGTATCCTCTAACTCAGGTAGAGTACCTTATCTTCTATTAATAGAATCTGAAGGTGGCGCTAGCGCTACTGTAGATGAAGAAGGTGTTGATACTAATGTAGATCAAGACCTAGTGCCGGTAGTAACTTCTGGAAATGAAGCAACAACTGGAATTTCCATTACATATACTCCATGGAATGATTCTAAAGTTACGGTTAAAGTTAATGGTATTGGCTGTAATCTAGGTGATGGTATTAAAACTAAAGATTGTTATTTCTCAGGTGATAGTGGAGCAACTGCAAAGGCAATGGCGGATATTGAAGCCGGCGATACTCTTTATTGGAACAGTTTAGTTGCTGGCTATATTCTAGACGAAGGAGATGAGATAGATTTAGATTATGAAGCCTCTACTTTAGACGTCTAAAAAAATAATTAAAAAATATTAATATATTAAGAGCCCAAACTGATAAAGTTTGGGCTCTTCTAGTATATATAGTTATGAGGGTGGCACAACGCTATCCTTGCGCGCAAAACTAAACAAACAAATTATTTTATGGCACAATTAAAAATTAAACAAATCTCTGACTTCGTAACTGGAGTTGGAACTATCCACGACGCAACTGTAGGTACTGCAACTGTAACTGCTATTTCTACTGCAAAGTCTGAGGCTATCTCAACTGCTTCTGCTGATGCAACTTCAAAAGCTGACACTGCTGAGGCTAACGCTGTAGCAACTGCTTCTGCTGATGCAACTTCAAAAGCTGACACTGCTGAGGCTAACGCTGTAGCAACTGCTGCTGCTGATGCAACTTCAAAAGCTAACACTGCTGAAAGTAATGCAAACAGTTACACTGATGGAAGAGAAGTAGTTATTAGAAAAGATTTTGCTGATGCTGATGTACTTATACTTAACGCTGCTAAATCACACTCTGATATCCAAAAGGGTAGGTTAGATGCTTTATTATCTGATTCTGACGGCGCATTAGATACATTTGTTGAGATCGAGAATTTCATCAAAAACTTATCTACTGCTGACATCAACGGTTTAATCCAAGATATCGCTGACGCTGAGTCTGATGCAGTTGCTACTGCTAACACGTACACTGATGGAGAAATCGCTACATTAGATTCTAGAATCGACGGTTTAGAAGGTGCTGCATTTGAAGAAGTACTTGCTAAATTCGGAGATGCTACATCATTCTCAACTCCTGGAGTTCAATTTGATCTTGGTAATGTTAAAGTATTCGTTAATGGTTTACAGATCCACGAAGCTGGTGAAGGTGTTGACGGATGGTCATCTGCTGACGGTACTGCATTTACAGTTTCAGGATTAGGTTATGTCTTAGAAGGTGATGATCACATCATCGTTTCTGGTAAATTACAATA